>Ga0207655_1001627_pt1 | contig 19958 bp, 16 predicted proteins | sample KBSM44metaG_FD_184398 | JGI IMG/M metagenome (GOLD analysis project Ga0207655, IMG submission 184398) | Miscanthus rhizosphere microbial communities from Kellogg Biological Station, Michigan, USA - KBS M4-4 metaG (SPAdes) (version 2) | ecosystem: Host-associated > Plants > Roots > Rhizosphere >... | reverse complement strand
CGTCTTCTCGAAGACGCCGAGCTGACCCTGCACGCCGGTCACAAAGCCGGCCTGATCGGTGCCAACGGCGCCGGCAAATCCACGTTGTTCGCCCTGTTGTTGGGTGAACTGACCCCGGACTCCGGGGATTGCCTGCTGCCGGCCGACTGGCGCATCGCCCACATGCGCCAGGAGATCGACACCCTGGACCGCATCGCGATCGACTACGTGCTCGATGGCGATCTGCGCCTGCGCCAGGTGCAGCACGACCTCGCCGAGGCCGAGAAGGCCCAGGACGGCGCCGCCCTGGCGCGCCTGCACTCGGAGCTCGACAGCGCCGACGGTTATACCGCCGACGCCCGTGCCCGCAAGATGCTCGCCGGCCTTGGCTTTACCAACGAACAGATGGACCGCCCGGTCGCCGACTTCTCCGGTGGCTGGCGCATGCGCCTGAACCTGGCCCAGGCGCTGATGTGCCCTTCGGACCTTTTGCTGCTCGATGAGCCGACCAACCACTTGGACCTTGATGCGATCCTGTGGCTGGAAGACTTCCTCAAGAGCTACCAGGGCACCTTGCTGCTGATTTCCCACGACCGGGACTTCCTTGACGCCGTGGTCGACAACATCGCCCACGTCGAACAGAAGAAGATCACCCTCTACCGTGGCGGCTACACCGCGTTCGAACGTGCCCGTGCCGAGCGCCTGGCTCAGCAGCAGCAGGCCTACGAGAAGCAACAGGCTCAACGTGCGCACATGGAAAGCTACATCGCCCGGTTCAAGGCTCAGGCCACCAAGGCCCGCCAGGCCCAGAGCCGGATCAAGGCGCTGGAGCGCATGGAAGAATTGTCGGCCGCTCACGTCGACTCGCCGTTCGACTTCGTGTTCCGCGAGTCGGTGAAGATCTCCAGCCCGTTGTTGGACCTCTCGGATGCGCGCCTGGGTTACGGCGATAAAACCATCCTGGAAAAGGTCAAGCTGCAGCTCACGCCGGGCGCACGCATTGGCCTGTTGGGCCCCAACGGCGCGGGCAAGTCGACGCTGATCAAGAACCTGTCGGGCGAGCTCTCGCCCCTGGCGGGTCGCCTCACCCGTGGCGAGAACACGGTGGTGGGCTACTTCGCCCAGCATCAGCTGGACTCGCTCGACTCCAAGGCCAGCCCGTTGCTGCACCTGCAGCGCCTGGCGCCGACCGAACGCGAGCAGACGCTGCGCGACTTCCTTGGTGGCTTCGACTTCCGTGGCGCACGCATCGATGAGCCGGTGCTGAACTTCTCCGGCGGCGAAAAGGCCCGCCTGGCCCTGGCGTTGATCGCCTGGGACCGTCCGAACCTGCTGTTGCTCGACGAACCGACCAACCACCTGGACCTGGAAATGCGACTGGCGTTGACCATGGCCCTGCAGGAATTCAGTGGTGCGGTGTTGGTGGTGTCTCACGATCGCCACTTGCTTAAGAGCACCACCGACAACTTCCTGTTGGTGGCTGACGGCAAAGTCGAAGAGTTCGACGGTGACCTCGACGACTACGCGCGCTGGCTGACCGACTACCGCCTGCGCAATGCGCCGGTCAGCAACACACCGGTCAACCCGGACAAGACCGACAAGAAAGCTCAGCGCCAGGCCGCTGCTGCGCTGCGCCAACAGCTGGCGCCGCACAAGCGTGAAGCCGACAAGCTGGAGGCCGAGTTGGGCAAGGTGCACGAGCGCCTGGCCAAGATCGAGACCAGCCTGGGTGACAGCGCGGTGTACGAAGCCGCCCGCAAGGACGAGTTGCGTGACCTGCTGGCCGAACAGGCCAAGCTCAAGGTGCGCGAGGGGCAGTTGGAGGAAACCTGGATGGAAGCCCTCGAACTGCTCGAAACCTTGCAAGCGGAGCTGGAGGCGCTGTCCTGATGGAAGCCCTGCAACTGCCGCTGCCGGCGCAATGGGTGGAACCGGTGTGGATCGGCGTGCAGATCCTGCTGATCCTGCTGGCCGGTTACCTGGCCCAGCGTTTTGTCGCCAAGGGCCTGACCCGCCTGGGTGAGCGCTACCCGTTCCCACCGCAACTGCTGATGCCGCTGCGTGGCGGCTTGCGCTGGTTGATCATGGGCAGTGCGCTGATCTTCGTGCTGGGCCGACTGGGCGTGTCTGCCACGGTGTTGTGGACAGCATTGTCGGGGTTTGTGGCGGTGGCGGCGGTGGCGTTCTTCGCCATGTGGTCGGTGCTGTCGAATCTGCTGTGCGCCATTCTGATCTTCACGGTCGGGCCGTTTCGCCTGGGCGACATCGTCGAGTTGGTGGATACCGTCGATAAGCCGGGCGTCAAGGGTCGGGTCGTGGCGATCAACTTGCTGTACACCACGCTGATCGAAGTCGCGGAAGCCGGTACCGACAGTGCCATGGTTCAAGTGCCCAACAGCCTGTTCTTCCAGCGTTCGGTACGGCGTTGGCCAGGTAACCACGTGTTCCCGGGCGACCGCTAGCATTCACATCTTGTAAAAATCTATAGCCAGCCTTTGGTCGGCGGAGTTAGCTTAGGGCATCACAGCAAACTCCCTCCTGAGGTGTGTAATGGCACTCGATACGTGGCTGGCCTTTTTCGTGGCCAGTTGGATCATCTCCCTTTCTCCTGGTGCAGGCGCCATCGCTTCGATGTCCAGCGGCCTGCAATACGGTTTCCTGCGCGGTTACTGGAACGCCATCGGCCTGCAACTGGGCCTGGCGATGCAGATTGCCGTTGTGGCCGGCGGGTTGGGTGCCATTTTGGCAGCGTCGTCTACTGCGTTCTATGCGATCAAATGGTTCGGTGTGGCGTACCTGGTGTACCTGGCCATCAAGCAGTGGCGCGCCTTGCCCATGGACATGACCGATGACGCCGCCGTGCGCCCGATCGGCAAACCGATGGCGATGATGTTCCGTGGTTTCCTGGTCAACGCCAGCAACCCCAAGGCATTGGTGTTCATGCTGGCAGTGCTGCCGCAGTTCGTGAACCCGCAGGCACCGCTGCTGATCCAGTACCTGATCCTGGGCGCGACGATGATCACCGTGGATATGATCGTGATGGCGGGCTATACCGGGCTGGCGTCGAAGGTATTGCGCCTGTTGCGCACGCCAAAACAGCAAAAACGCATGAACCGCACGTTTGCCGGGTTGTTTGTAGGGGCGGCGGGTTTCCTCGCCAGCTTGCATCGCGCAACGGCCTGACCTGACGGAACCGAATCAAAACTGTGGGAGCTGGCTTGCCTGCGATAGCGGTGTATCAGATACACCGCTATCGCAGGCAAGCCAGCTCCCACATTGATTTGTGTTAGCCGACCTATGGAGTTTCAGCGCAGGATTTTCGGCGCCTCATCCCTTGGCAGGTTGTTGCGCAACGCCGGCTTGCCTGGGTCTTGGTACCCACCACCCAACTGCTCCGCCAACTGACGCGCCACATCTTCGCCCAGCGCTTTCGACACTTCCTTCACCACACGCGGCCGGTTCAGGCTCACGCGCACGTCACGGCTGTTCACCAACTTGGTGTCCTGGCCTTCACCCATGGCGGTGAACGCCGAGGTGATTTCGTAGGTGCGCGTATTGATCAGGCTGAAATCCGCTACCAGCGTCAGGCCCAGCACCGCCGAGTAGCTGTTGGTGCGGTCGATGGCGTTGATGTCCTGGGTGAAGTCGATGTCCGATAGCGTGCCGAACAGCACGTAGTCAGCCCCCTTGAAGTGCCCGGCCTTGATGCGCTTGATCACGTCGTAGACGTCTCCCTTGGCATCGGCGGTGTAGGGCGTGCCTTGCACCAGTTGGAACTGGCGGGACTTGAGGATCTCGCCCTTGATGTCACCGCTGAACTTACGCAGCTCGGTCTGCTCGATGTAGCTGGTACGGCTCTCGTACTCGCTGTAGTTCGAGGCACCGCTGGCGTTGTAGGCACTCGCCTGGTAGTTGTTGCTCGCCGAAACCTGGTGGATGTACTCCTCGACCCGCGCCTCGTAGGCCAGGTCGGTCACCGCGATCTTCGGGGCGGCCTCGGCGCCAAAGGCGCACAGCAGGCCGATCATGCCGATCCATGCACGCATTGCTTAGCGCTCCGTGGTCTTGCGGATTTCTTTCTCGTCCATCCATTCGGCCAGGCCGCTCTCGACGTCGATCAGCTGCAGGCTGAACTTGTAGAACACGTCCTTGTAGTCCGAGCTGCGCTTGACGATGGAGCTGATGGAGCCTTCAAGGCGGTACTTGGCGGCAACCATGTTGCCGGTCTTGCTGACGGTGGACTTCTTGTACAGGCCGCTCTGGTTCTGCAGCTTGAGCTGGTCGACCTGGCTCTGCATGTCGGTGTTGTCGCTGGCGAAGCGCGCGGTGCCGGTCTTCATCAACTGGGTCTTGATCGACGTGGTGATCTCGCGGGTATCGATGTACTCGCTGGTCTTGTTCTTCACGTCATACACCTGCACCACCGGGCGGCCTTGCAAGATGCCGGACTGGGCCAGGGAACGGGTCATGCTTTCGGCGATCATCTGCAAGTCGGTGGAACCGAACTCGTTGGTCACCGTTTCTACGGCCTTGGTGTCACCGTAGCTGATGTTTTTGCTGCCCAGTACAGGCGAGGTATTGGAGCAGCCGCTGGCCAGCAGGACAACGACAGCGAGCATCGAGAAGCGTGCAAACATGGGGAATTCTCTCTGAAACGAAAAAGGGGAACGGCTCAAGGCGTCTTGACTTCAAGGCGGAAGTCCGCTGCCTGGGGGAGGTTGGCAATGGCCGGCAGGAAGGTCGCCTGGTTGGCGTACAGGTTCAGCACTTTCCAGGTTTCTTCGTCGCCCACCGGGAAGCCATCGGCGCCCAGCCAGGCGAAGCGGTAATACATCGTCTGGTTGCTGCTGGTGATGTTGCTCAACTGCACCTTGGCGGTAAGGAAGCCGTTCTCGCGTGCAACGCGGATGGCGCCGACGGCGATACCCTTGAACTTGCCCATCACCACGATTTTGCTCGCAGCGCTGCCGGGCTCCGGTGGCGGCGGGGTGGCGCAGCCGGCGAGCAGGACCAGCGCCAGGGCGCCGAGGATGAAATGACGCATAGCGTGCTCCTTAAGGTTGCTTGAGTGTGGCGATGGCCTGGGGCGTGCTGCTTGGTACGACATGGGCGGCGAGGCCCCCGGCGAATACCTGGTTGCCGACCACGCGCAAGGTGATCACCTGGTAGCGCTGATCGGCCTTGACCGTCACCAGCGTGCCGCCCAGGGCATTGGGCAGGCTGACCTGATGCTCGCCGTGCTTGAGGCGCAGGCGGGTCACCTGGGTCATGTCCGGCAAGGTGCGCCAGGTACGGGTATCGGCGCCTTCGGTGACGGCCGAGGCGATGCCCAGCACCAGGCCGGCCATGGGGTTGGTCTTGTTCAGGTTGTTTTGCGCCACGCCACGGCTGACCGCACGCACCGTGGTGCGCAGGATGATGCCTGGCATGTCATCGCGCAGGGCGCGGCGGGACATGGCGGTGGTGCTGTTGAGTGCCGTGAGGTTCTGCTGTTTACCGTCGACGCCAATCTGGGCGAAGGTCGCGGTAGATGTGTCGGCCTTGATCACCGGGAACGACAGCGGCGTGATCACCAGATGGCCGTCGATAGGAATCGGCAGTGGCAGGCGAATGGAGTCACGCGCCGGTGCCAGGCCGCTCTGGACCACGATCAACACATCGGTTTCATCGGCCTCGACCTTGGACTTGTCCAGGTCCAGCAATGCCTGCTCCAGCAGCGGGGTGTTGGGGCGCAGCTCGGCAGCCTTGCGGTAACCAGGGGCGGCCAGGTCTTTTTCGCCGAGGGCTTCGTAGACAAAGCCGGCCAGGTAATGGCTGAACGCACTCTGGTAGCTGTTTTTCAGGCCAACCACGTCTGGCGCGTTCAAGGCTTCCACCGGGTAGCCACTCAGGTCTTTCATCTGGGTGGTCACGCCTTCGCGCTGGGCTTCGTCCTCGCGCTTGAGGTATTCCTTGTCGCGCAGGTCGGCGATCACCGCTTCGCGTTCGTGGGTCTTCTTGATTTCGGTGCGGGCACCGTCGAAGTCGTTCAGGGCCAGCAGGTTCAGGGCCATCTGGGTGGTCAGCATGACCTTTTCGTAGTCATAGCCTTCGTAGCGACGCACCTTGTCGTTGACCAGGAAACTGCCGAACTGGGCGAGGTACTTCTCGCTGTCGAACTTGACGGACTCTTCCCACTTGTAGACTTGCAGGTCGGCGCTGCGCCACGCGGTCTGGCTGCCGGTCAGGTCGCCCTTGGCCCGCAACAACTCACCCTTTTCGAAGAAATAGAGCAGGTCCTTGTCTTCGCCGGTGTTGTTCTTTTCCAGGAGGGTCAGGGCGCCGTCGACATTGCCGGTGGCCAATTGCTGGTTGGTGGCTTGCAGCTCGGTGTCGTAGCTGCGGAACATTGAACAGCCCGAGAGCAAGGTAACCGCCACGAGCGCGAGCGGAGGTAAGGCGCGAAATGCCATGTAACTTCTTCCCTGAAAGTATTCAGCCGGTGAGGTGATTCCTCATAAAAACGAGGAACGAAATTCCCTTTCGCACTAACAGGGCGCGGCATTATAAGCGCCATTACTGGCAAAACAATGGCTTATTGGTGTGATTCAATCCACAAAATGCCAGCATCACATTTCTAAAAAAGCCCCAGCCTTCCAAACGCCAATTCACTAACGCCTTGAGTCAAACCCTTTAAGGTTTGACAATGTGTTACTTCGTATTTCCCTTTGAGATTCATTCATGACTGCCCCCTTTCGCTTTCTCGCCTGGCTGCTGCTGCCGGCGCTGATGTCGTGCAGCTTCAGCCTGTTGGCCGCTACCGCTGAGGGCGCCCCGCAAGCCCTGCATTTGCTGGATTACATTGGTGCCGACTACCCGCCAACGGTGGAGGCGGGCAAGGTTATCGACGAATCCGAATACCGTGAACAGGTCGAGTTTCTCGGGGTGTTGCAGGGCCTGGTGGCAGAACTGCCACAGAGGCCAGAGCGTGAGGCGTTGATCAAAGGCGTCGACGAATTGTTAGCCGCTGTAACTGCCCACGAAGATGGCGCTGCTGTCGCTCGCCAAGCCCGTCAGCTGGGCGCCAAGCTGGCCGTGGCGTATGAAGTCAGCCAGGCCCCGGCGATCACGCCTGACCCCACTCGGGGTGCACCGCTCTACGCCCAGCATTGCTCGGTGTGCCACGGCACGGCCGGTGCCGGTGATGGTCCGGCGGGCATGGGCATGACCCCGCCACCCGCCAACCTGCGTGATGCCACGCGCCTGGATCGCCTGAGCCTCTATGCGATTTACAACACCCTTGGGCTGGGCGTTGAAGGCACTGACATGCCGTCGTTCGCCGACCAATTGGACGACCGCCAGCGCTGGGACCTGGCCACCTACATCGCCGGTTTTACCGCCGACCCGGCGGCGGCCAAGAGCGAGCAGCCGTTCAACCTCGCTGACCTGGCGCGCCAGACCCCCAATGAAGTGCTCGCCGCCAACGGCCCCGGTGCGGCGGCGACATTCCGCGCCCAGCGTGCCCAGCCGCCGCAGGTCAAACGTGGCCCGGCGCAGTTGCTGGACTACACCGCGACCACCTTGGACAAGAGCCTCGCCGCGTTCCGCAACGGTGACCACGAGCAGGCGTATGACCTGTCTGTCGCAGCCTACCTGGAAGGCTTCGAGCTGGTGGAAAGCTCTTTGGACAACGTCGACGCCAACGTCCGCAAGGACACTGAGAAGGCCTTGATGGCTTACCGGCAGTCGTTGCAGGACGGGTTGCCGGTCGAACAGGTGCAACAGCGCCTGGACGTGGCCAAGGGCAAGCTCACCGAATCGGCCGGCTTGCTGGGCAGTGATGGCCTGAGTTGGTCGTTGAGCTACATCTCAGGCTTGCTGATCCTGCTGCGCGAAGGCCTGGAAGCGATCTTGGTGCTGGCGGCGATCCTCGCGTTCCTGCGTAACACCGGCCAGCAATCGGCGGTGCGCAGCGTCAACGCGGGCTGGGGCCTGGCATTGCTGGCCGGCTTGGCCACCTGGGCATTGGCGGCGTATGTGATTGACGTGAGCGGTGCGCAGCGTGAGTTGCTCGAAGGCTGCACGGCGCTGTTCGCCAGTGTGATGGTGTTGTGGCTGGGGGTGTGGATGCACGACCGACGCCATGCCGCGGCCTGGCAGGATTACATCAAGAGCAGCCTGGTGGGCGGCGGCGGTCGCTTCGGTTTTGCGATGCTGGCGTTCTTCTCGGTGTACCGCGAGTTGTTCGAAGTGATCCTGTTCTACGAAACCCTGTGGCTGCAAGCCGGGCCCGCCGGGCACAACGCGGTGCTGGCGGGTGGTGCCACGGCGCTGGTGCTGCTGGTGGGCCTGGCCTGGGTGATCCTGCGCGGTTCGGCGAAGTTGCCGTTGGCGCTGTTCTTCGGCATCAACGCGGCGCTGCTGTGTGCGTTGTCGGTGGTGTTTGCCGGGCATGGCGTGAAGGCGTTGCAAGAGGCCGGCATCTTCGGTACGCGGCCGGTGCCGTTCTTTGACTTCGACTGGCTGGGTATTCACGCCGACGCTTACTCGCTGAGTGCGCAGGCGCTGGCGATCCTGGCGATTGTGGTGCTGTATGGTCGCAGTCGGTTGGCCGAGAAGCGCCGCGTTACCGCTTGAGCGAACGCGGTCAAAAAATGTGGGAGCGGCGGTGCGACGATTCGACTTGCTCGCGAATACGGAGTGTCAGTCGATGCATTCATCAACGGATAGACCGCTTTCGCGAGCAAGTCGAATCGTCGCACCGCCGCTCCTACACTGGATCTATGTTGTTAATGAGAAGGTGGATGGATGCGCGTATGGATCGATGCCGATGCCTGTCCTCGGGCGGCCAAGGACCAGGTGGTCAAGTTCGCCCTCAAGCGCCAGTTCGACGTGGTGCTGGTGGCGGGGCAGAGCCAGATCAAGCCGAGCTTCTCGTGCGTAAAGCTGATCGTGGTGCCCAGCGGCCCGGATGCGGCGGACGATTACCTGGTGGAACACGCGGTGCCCGGTGAGTTGGTGATCTGCAGCGATGTGCCCCTGGCTGACCGTCTGGTAAAGAAGGGCGTAGCGGCCCTCGACCCACGGGGCAAGGAATTCAGCCCGGCGAACATGAGTGAGCGGCTGGCGGTGCGCAACCTGTTCACCGACCTGCGCGAACAGGGCCAGATGGGCGGTGGGCCAGCACCCCATGGCGACAAGGACAAGCAGGCCTTCGCCAATGCCCTGGATCGCCTCCTCACACGGCTGATGCGCCAACCCTGACTGGGCCACTGACGCGCCACCCCTTGTAGTGAGCGGGCTTGTCCCGCGCCGCGGTGTGTCAGGTAAACGTGAGGCGCCTGGTATACCGCGGCGCGGGGCAAACCCGCTCACTACATCAATGGGTTGCTCAGTCGTTCTCGTGAGTGAGTTCGAGCACCCGGTCCACCAGCTTGTTGATGCCTGACGCCACTTCACTGATGTTCTTGCCCAGCATATAGGCCGGCGTGCTCACCAGCTTGCGCGCCTTGTCTTCCACGATGTCTTCGACGGCGCATTCCTGATGGGTGGCGCCCATCTTGTCCAGGGCCGCCGCCGTATCGGCGCAGTTGCCGATGGTGCACGTCACGCCCGGGCCGTAGATCTTCGCGGCCAGCGCCGGCGAGATGCAGATCAGCCCCACTGGCTTGCCCGCTTCGGCAAACGCTTCGGCCAGCTCCAGCACCTGCGGGTTGATGCTGCACGCGGCGCCTTGCACGGCAAAGTTGGACAGGTTCTTGGCTGCGCCAAAGCCACCCGGCACGATCAGCGCATCAAACGCTTCGGCATTGGCTTCGCGAAGATCTTTCACGTCACCTCGGGCGATCCGCGCGGATTCGACCAGCACGTTGCGCGACTCGGGCATCTCTTCACCGGTGAGGTGGTTGATCACGTGCAGTTGCGCAATATCGGGGGCAAAACATTGGACCTGAGCGCCACGCTGGTCCAGGCGCAGCAAGGTGATCACGCTTTCGTGGATCTCTGCGCCGTCGTACACGCCGCAGCCGGAAAGGATCACTGCAATCTTTTTGCTCATGGGCATTTCTCCTGGGGTCATGGCGTTAAATGTCTACTAATTTGTCATCTGTTGCCAATGGGATCTCGCGCCGCTGCACCTAATCTTGATGTAACAAAAATAGACCGGACCAGACCATGGACTTCGTGCCTTACGCGGTACCGTTTTTCATCGCCTTGATCGTGGTGGAGCTGCTTGTCGACCATTGGCGCGGTGAGCGCAACTACCGGGTGGCGGACGCCATCAACAGCCTCAGCACCGGCGTGCTGTCCACCACCACGGGTTTGTTGACCAAAGGGGTAGGGATTCTGACCTACGCCTTCGCGCTCAAGCACCTGGCGCTCTTCGAATTGCCAGCCCAAAGCGTGTGGACCTGGGTGTTCGCCTTTGTGTTCTACGACTTCTGCTACTACTGGCTGCACCGCATGGGCCATGAGCGCAATATCCTGTGGGCCGCGCACTCGGTGCATCACCAGAGTGAGGACTACAACCTCAGCACCGCACTGCGCCAGACCAGCACCGGCTTTCTGCTGAGCTGGATCTTCTACCTGCCGCTGGCCGTGGTCGGCGTGCCACTGGTGGTGTTTATCAGCGTCGCGTCGCTCAACCTGCTGTACCAATTCTGGGTACACACCCGTCACGTGCCCAAACTCGGTTGGTACGAGTGGTTCTTCGTCACGCCGTCCAATCATCGGGCCCACCATGCACAGAACGCTCTCTACATGGATCGCAACTACGGCGGGGTGTTCATTATTTGGGACCGGCTGTTCGGTTCCTTCCAGGAAGAGGACGACAACGAGCCGGTGATTTTCGGCGTGACCACGCCCCTGGCCAGCTGGAACCCGCTGTGGGCCAACCTGCAGTTTTATGCACAGCTGTGGAGTGACGCGCGGCGTACAGAAAGTGGGTGGGACAAACTGCGCATCTGGTTCATGCGCACCGGCTGGCGCCCGGCGGATGTGAAGGCCAAGTACCCGATGGCCAAGCCGGACCTGAGTCAGTTCCGCAAATTCGAGGTGCCGCTGGATGTGCGCCAACAGGTGTACATCGCCCTGCAATTTGCCGCGTATGTGGGGTTTGGCAGCTATCTGATGAATTTTGGCGAGGGGTTGCCCACTGCGGCGCTGATCCTGGGTTGGAGCGCGATGGCGTTGGGGCTGTTTACCCTGGGCGTGGCGCTGGAGAATCGCCCCTGGGCCCTGAAGGCCGAGCTGGTGCGCCTGGCACTGAATGTACCGCTGGTATGGCTGGCGCCGCTGGTGGGGCTATGGCCGGCCAGCAACCTGGGCTGGCTGGGCCTGGTGAGCTACAGCCTGCTCAGTGTGATCGGCCTCTACTGCTGCAGAAGCCGACTTACTCGACTGGCGTCTTAGGCGCTTCTACCGAGGCCTGCCCGGCCGCGAGCCGGGCCTTGGCGTCGGCACAGGCCTCGCGGGCGATGCGCGCGTTCTTGACCCGGCGGCGCAGCCACAGGCCGAAGCCCAGTACCAGCAACGCGCCGAGCACCCACAGCTCGTATTTCTTGATGCTGCCCAGCATCCCTTCCAGCACGGCGCCGAAGTGATACGCCGCAGCCCCCAATGCCACCGCCCAGATCGCGGCGCCAATGCCGTTGAGGATCAGGTAGCGCAGCGGCGGATAGCCGGAAAGGCCGATCGCCACGGGCATGACCGTGCGCAATCCGTAGACGAAGCGAAAGCTCAGCACCCAGATATCCGGGTGCTTGCGGATATGCTCCAAGGCCTTGTCACCCATCAATTGCCAGCGCGGCTTGCGCGCCAGCAGCTTGCGGCCGTGTTTGCGGCCCATGTAATACCAAAGCTGATCGCCGGCGTAGCTGCCGAAAAAGGCAACGACCACCACCAGGTTGATATCCATGTAGCCACGGAACGCCAGGAAGCCTGCGAGAACCAGGATGGTCTCGCCTTCAAAGAAGGTGCCCAGGAAGAGCGCAAAGTAGCCGAAGTCATGCAGAAATTGTTGAAGCATGGTCTGGGGTGCTGGCGAAATGAACGCGCAGCCTACGCCTTCGTGAACATTCATGAAAGTATCGAGATGTGTCACGAAGTGAACAATTCCTACATAAACGACGAATGCGACTACAGGTCGCATCGATAAGCACAACTGTCATTCCTTCGTCATAATGGCCGCTTATAACTGCAACGCTCGCCCGTAAACGCGGGCTCAGGAGTCTGTCGTGAGCTTTACCCCTGCCAATCGCCTGTTCCCCGCCACCCGTCTGCGCCGCAATCGTCGTGATGATTTTTCTCGCCGCCTCGTACGTGAAAATGTACTGACGACGAATGATCTGATCCTGCCGGTGTTTGTGCTCGACGGTGAAAACCGGCGTGAAGCGGTGGCCTCGATGCCGGGTGTGGAGCGCTTGACCATCGATCAATTGCTGATCGAGGCGGCCGGTTGGGTCGCACTGGGGATTCCAGCGCTGGCACTGTTCCCGGTGACGCCGTCTGAACTCAAATCACTCGATGCCGCTGAAGCCTGGAACCCTGAGGGTATTGCCCAGCGCGCCACCCGCGCCCTGCGCGAGCGTTTTCCGGAGCTGGGGGTGATCACCGACGTGGCGCTGGACCCGTTCACCACCCACGGCCAGGATGGCATTCTTGACGAAGACGGCTATGTTCAGAACGACATCACCGTCGACGCGCTGGTCAAGCAAGCCTTGTCCCATGCCGCTGCAGGCGCCCAGGTGGTTGCACCGTCGGACATGATGGACGGCCGCATCCAGGCGATTCGCGAAGCCCTGGAACTGGCCGGCCACGTCAATGTGCGGATCATGGCCTATTCGGCCAAGTACGCCAGCGCCTATTACGGCCCGTTCCGCGATGCGGTGGGCTCGGCGCTGAACCTGGGCAAGGCCAACAAGGCCTCGTACCAGATGGACCCGGCCAACAGCCAGGAAGCCCTGCACGAAGTGGCGGCCGATTTGGCCGAAGGCGCCGACATGGTGATGGTCAAGCCCGGGATGCCCTACCTGGACATCCTTTACCGGGTCAAAGAGGAATTCAAAGTGCCGACCTTTGTCTATCAGGTCAGCGGTGAATACGCCATGCACATGGCCGCGATCCAGAATGGTTGGTTGAGTGAAGGGGTGATCCTCGAATCCCTGACTGCCTTTAAACGTGCTGGCGCTGATGGCATTCTGACCTACTTCGCCGCCCGCGCTGCCCAATTGCTTAGAGAGCAACAATAGCCCTCACAGGAACACTCGATGAATACCGAAGGACTCTCCGAAGTTGCTGTAAAAGACGCTCACCCGGTGGTTGAACAAGTCACCGAGACCCCGCCGGAACTGGAGCCCGCACCGCCCGCCGTGGTGGCCGAGCCGCCTGTGCCGGCCCCGGTGGCCGCCGTCACCAACCTGGATGACAGCAGCCTGTACATCCACCGCGAGCTGTCACAACTGCAATTCAACATCCGCGTGCTGGAACAGGCGCTGGATGAGTCCTACCCGTTGCTGGAACGGCTGAAGTTCCTGCTGATCTTCTCCAGCAACCTGGACGAGTTCTTCGAGATCCGCGTGGCCGGCCTCAAGAAGCAGATCACCTTCGCCCGTGAACAAGCCGGCGCAGACGGCCTGCAACCCCACCAGGCGCTGGCGCGCATCAGCGAGCTGGTGCACGGCCATGTGGACCGCCAGTACGCGATCCTCAACGACATCCTGCTGCCGGAACTGGAAAAACATCAGGTCCGCTTCATCCGTCGCCGCCACTGGACCACCAAGATCAAGACGTGGGTGCGCCGCTACTTCCGCGACGAGATCGCACCGATCATCACCCCGATCGGCCTCGACCCGACGCACCCGTTCCCGTTGCTGGTGAACAAGAGCCTCAACTTCATCGTCGAGCTGGAAGGTATCGACGCCTTCGGCCGCGATTCCGGCCTGGCGATCATACCGGCGCCACGCTTGCTGCCACGGATCATCAAGGTACCTGAAGAGGTGGGTGGCCCTGGCGACAACTATGTATTCCTGTCGTCGATGATCCATGCACACGCCGATGACCTGTTCCAAGGCATGAAGGTCAAGGGCTGCTACCAGTTCCGCCTGACCCGTAACGCCGACCTGGCGCTGGACTCCGAAGATGTCGAAGACTTGGCCCGGGCCCTGCGCGGCGAGCTGTTCTCGCGCCGTTACGGCGATGCGGTGCGCCTGGAAGTGGCGGACACCTGCCCGAAACACCTCTCGGACTACCTGCTCAAGCAGTTCAACCTGGGCGAGACCGAGCTGTACCAGGTCAATGGCCCGGTGAACCTGACGCGCCTGTTCAGCATCACCGGCCTGGACAGCCACCCCGAGCTGCAGTACACCCCGTTCACCCCGCAGATCCCGAAACTGCTGCAAAACAGCGAGAACATCTTCAGCGTGGTGAGCAAGCAGGACATCTTGCTGTTGCACCCATTCGAGTCCTTCACCCCGGTGGTCGACCTGCTGCGCCAGGCTGCCAAGGACCCGCACGTGTTGGCCGTACGCCAGACCCTGTACCGCTCCGGTGCCAACTCGGAAATCGTCGATGCCTTGGTTGACGCTGCGCGTAACGGCAAGGAAGTCACCGCGGTGATCGAACTGCGTGCGCGGTTCGACGAAGAGTCCAACCTGCAATTGGCCAGCCGCCTGCAAGCGGCGGGTGCGGTGGTGATCTACGGTGTGGTCGGCTTCAAGACCCACGCCAAGATGATGCTGATTCTGCGTCGCGAAGCCGGCGAGATCGTGCGTTACGCCCACTTGGGTACCGGCAACTATCACGCCGGCAACGCCAAGCTCTACACCGACTACAGCCTGCTGACTTCCGACGACGCCTTGTGCGAAGACGTCGGCAAGTTGTTCAGCCAGCTGATCGGCATGGGCAAGACCTTGCGCATGAAGAAGCTGCTGCACGCGCCGTTCACCCTCAAGAAGGGCATGCTCGACATGATTGCCCGCGAAACCCAGTTCGCCCTCGACGGCAAGCCGGCGCACATCATTGCCAAGTTCAACTCGCTGACCGATCCGAAGATCATCCGCGCGCTGTACAAGGCCAGCCAGTCCGGCGTGCGCATTGACCTGGTGGTGCGTGGCATGTGCTGCCTGCGCCCGGGCATCGTCGGTGTGTCGCACAACATCCATGTGCGTTCCATCATCGGCCGCTTCCTGGAGCACACGCGAGTGTTCTACTTCCTCAACGGTGGCGAAGAGCAGATGTTCCTCTCCAGCGCCGACTGGATGGAGCGCAACCTCGATAAGCGGGTAGAGACCTGCTTCCCGGTGGAGGGCAAGAAGCTGATCATGCGCGTCAAGAAGGAGCTGGAAAGCTACCTCACCGACAACACCCACAGTTGGAGCCTGCAGTCGGACGGCCGCTACGTGCGCAACACGCCAACCGGCAACCAGAACCCGCGCAGTGCGCAGGCGACGTTGCTGGAGAAGTTGGGTAGCCCGATTCTGTCGGTGAACTGACAGCAGGCCTTTGTAGTGAGCGGGCTTGCCCCGCGCTGGGCCCTGAAACCCGACGCCGCGGTTGTTCTCAAACACCGCGGCGTTTTGTTTGGGGCGGCTTCGCCACCCAACGCGGGGCAAGCCCGCTCACAACAGGTCGGTGTGGTTAACGCAGGTTCAGGCTGAAACCCACCCGCGTCAGCCACTCGGCTTCCTGGGCGAAGTCCGCCTGGGTCAGCTGGTTTTCATCCAGCCAGCCTTTGGGGAACACCACGTCCAGGCTGTCGCCGTCGGCGCGCAGGGTCACCTGGGGCATTTCCTGGGTGCCACGGATGTGGTGGAACAGGATCGCAAAGCGCAGCAGCACGCACAGGCGAATCAGCTTGATGCCTTCGTCGCCGAACTCGGCGAACTTGTCCCGGGGAATGTTGCGACGGTGGCCACGCACCAGCAGCGCGAGCATCTGTTGGTCTTCGCGGGAGAAACCGGCGAGGTCGGAGTGCTCGATCAGGTAGGCGCCGTGCTTGTGGTAATGGTAGTGGGCGATGTCCAGGCCCACTTCATGGACCTTGGCGGCCCAGCCGAGCAGCTCGCGCCAGACACCGTCTTCCAGGTCCCAGTCTTCGGCCACCTGGTCGAAGGCGTGCAGGGCCTTGCGTTCCACGCGCGCAGCCTGTTCCAGGTCGACGTGATAACGCTCCATCAGCGACGTGAGGGTGCGCTCTCGCACGTCTTCATGATGATGGCGGCCCAGAAGGTCATAGAGCACGCCTTCGCGCAGGGCGCCGTCACAGTGGTCCATGCGTTGCAGTTCGAGGGCATCGAAGATGGCTTCGAGAATCGCCAGGCCCGCCGGGAAGATGGTACGGCGGTCGGGCTTGATGCCATCGAAGTCGATCTTTTCGGCATCCCCCAGCTTGAACAGCTTGCGCTTGAGCCATGCCAGGCCTTCGGCGTTGACCTCGCCGGTGCCATGGCCGCCGGCTTTCAGGGCCAGGCCGATGGCGCGGATGGTGCCGGATGAGCCGATGGCTTCATCCCAGGTCAGGCGATGCAGGGCATGCTCGATGCTCATGATCTCCAGTCGCGCCGCTGTGTAGGCCTGGGCGTAGCGCGCCGGGGTGATCTTGCCGTCTTTGAAATAGCGTTGGGTGTAGCTGACGCAGCCCATCTGCAGGCTTTCGCGCAGCAGCGGCTCAAAACGCTGGCCGATGATGAATTCGGTACTGCCGCCGCCGATGTCGGCGACCAGGCGTTTGCCGGGTGTATCAGCCAGGGTGTGGGACACGCCGAGGTAGATGAGGCGGGCCTCTTCACGGCCGGAGATGACTTCTACCGGGTGCCCCAGGATCTCTTCGGCGCGGCGGATGAATTCGCCGCGGTTGCGCGCTTCACGCAGGGCGTTGGTGCCGACGATCCGTACGGCGCCCAGGGGCATGCCGTTGATCAGTTGGGCAAAACGCTTGAGGCAATCGAGGCCGCGTTGCATGGATTCTTCGTTGAGCTGGCGCTCGTCGTCGATCCCGGCAGCCAGCTGCACTTTCTCGCCGAGCCGCTCAAGGATGCGGATTTCGCCATTCTGGGCCTTGGCCACGACCATGTGAAAGCTGTTGGAGCCCAGGTCGATGGCGGCGATCAGGGACAGATTCTTGGCTTGGGATTGCGGCATGGTTTGGGGGTCTCGGTCGATAACCTTGCCATCGTGCCACGATCGACCGCTGACGCCAACGCGTAGTGCTGCGGGAATTTGTCTGAGGGTGCTTGCGGGAAGTCGCTGTAGGAAATGTAGGTTGCCTTTTCAGGCATCAGCCGAGAGATGCTGCAACTCTGTAGGATTTTTTAACTCTCGTGTGTTGTTCTTCAGAATTCGACTCGGCCTACAGGTTAGATGCTTTGGGCTGCATCGTGATTTTAGTTGAGACTACTGTTTGATCAGGTACAGATGACAGATTGTTTTAACCGCTCCCACGAGAATCAAGGTGTGGTCTTATTTCTAAGTTAAGTGTCAAAGCGACAGACTCTCACTTGGCGATTTTGCCGTGGTGTTATTTATTTATGGTTTTGTATTGGCAGGGCAAAAATAAATACACCTGATAACTTTTAGTGACAGGTCGAACATGAAGAAAATAGTTGGATCAGCGATCGGTATTGCATGCCTGGCGGCGGCGGTAAGTGCCCAGGCCACCACTAGCGCTCAACTGGTGGTGAGGGGAACGATTACCCCCGCCTCCTGCAACCTCAGCCTGGTCGGGAGTGGCATTATCGATTATCGCGTCATACGTTCCGGTGAGTTGTCCCAGACTGCGTTCAACCCGCGTGAGGAGCGTAGCACTTCCCTGGCGGTTAGCTGTGGCGCCACACCCGCGATGTTTGGCTTGACCTTCACTGACCTGCAGGCTGGCAGCAAGGTGACCGGTATCCTGGGGGCTGGCTTCACCGAACAGCAGAACTTCGGCCTTGGCGCCGTAGGCACCCGGCGCACCGGTGGCTACTCGATCACGCTCAAAGACCTGAAGTCTTCGAACCTGGTACTCAACCCGATCGTGCGCACTGGCACCGGCGGCTGGCAGAACAGTGATGGCAAAGTCGCGCAAGCACCCAGCCAGTACTCATGGCGCAGCGGCACGGCGGTTACGCCGGCATCGATCTCCCTGTTGACCGGCACCATCGCCGTTAAGGCCGTGATCAATAAAGCGCAGGATCTTGACCTGAGTCGCGATGTGTCCATCGATGGGCGCGCCACGTTGGTACTGAGCTACCTCTAAGTTGCTTTTGGCAGCCAATAAAAAGTCAAACTTTTTATTGGCTGTTTTTGTATGGCTGTTTGATTTTTTTACGTTAACGGAAACACCTGCGGGGAAGCGAAGTGCGCGGTCTTTTAATAATGATTAAGTCGCTGGTTTTAAGTGTGGCGATAAGTACCTGCTTTTCGATTAACGCGCTGGCAGACGGTATGCGGCCTGAAACCACGCTGGTCGTTCTATACGAGGAAGAGGGTGAGGCCACCCTTAATGTGAAGAATACCGATGAGGGACCGGCGCTGCTTCATTCGGTGGTGGAGGACCTGCCTGAAGACCTGGAGCCCTTGCTTGTCGTCACCCCGCCCATCACCCGGGTAGAGGCGGGCGACACTCAATTGGTGCGTTTCATCAGTACGCTGAAGGAACCCCTGAAGACCCAGCGCTTGAAGCGCATTTCCTTCGAAGGCATTCCCCAGGCCCGAGCAACGGGCGGTGCGACCATTGGTATCACCCTGCGACAGAACCTGCCGCTGATCCTGCACCCAAAGGGATTGCCTCGGCACGCTACGCCCTGGGAATTGCTGAAGTGGAGGCACGATGGCGGGCGCCTGACCGTCCACAACCCAAGTGCCTACGTGGTGCGCCTGGCCCCCGATGTAAAGCTGTTGCCGCAAAATGCGCCAGGCACATTGCCGCGCACCTACATCCTGCCGGGAGAGGCCCTGACGGCAACGTTCGAGGGGCGCCTTGAGGGCGCGACGAGCGTTGAAATCCAGCCGGCCACCGTCTATGGATTTGCGGCGGACAGCTACCAGGCCCCTCTCGACGCCACCGAGGGATGATGGGCTCATGCCGAATACAACAAAGCGGGCCGGCAATGGTAGGGCCGCGCTCCGGCTGGGCCGTCCCCCGTTGCTCCTGGGGCTGGCGACACTGTGTGGGCTGCCTGGCTTCGTGACTGCAGTGGAGCTGGGCGAGGGGTTCGACCTCGCAGCACTGACCACCCATGGCATTGACCCGAAGGTGTCGGATTACTTTCGCAGCGCAGCGCGTTTTCGCGAAGGTGTCCAGGTAGTGGGGCTGCGGGTCAATGGTAACCCTCTGGGGTTGGTGGATGCGCGGTTCGATTCGCAAGGGCAGCTGTGTTTTACCCCGGGGCTGCTGGAGAAGGCAGGGGTGGTGAAACCGCCCCGGGTAATCCGTGAAGGCTCGACGCCGGGGCAGGCCTGTCATGATTTTCTGGGTGCCTTTCCGACGACCATGGTGCGATTGCGCCCTGGCAGTGACGAAGTGGTGTTGGTGGTGCCGACCCAATCCTTGCGTGAGCCTGAATGGGAGGCCGGGCATTTTTCCTCCGGCGGTGGTGCGGCCGTGTTCAATTATGACGTGCTGGGTTTCGACAGCCGCACAGGGGGGGAGCCGAGCCGGTTTGTATCCGCCTACACCGAGGCTGGCTTCAATTTGGGCGACTGGATTGTGCGCAGTCGCCAGTTCTATGTCTCCGACAACAGTGAGTCGCGCACCGAGCACCTTTACGCATACGCGCAACGGGACCTTGTCGCGTTGCAATCAACCTTTCAGGTGGGTCAATTGTCGAGCAACAACCCGGTATTCGGTGGTGTGCAGTTTTCAGGTTTTCAGTTATCTCCCGATGGATTGTCCCGAACCCAGGCAGGCGCCGCCAATGTGGTGGTGGAGGGCCTTGCCCAGAGCCAGTCACGTATTGAAGTCCGCCAGTCCGGGGTGTTGATTCACAGCACCCTGGTGCCTGAGGGGCCTTACCGCCTCACCG
>Ga0207655_1001625_pt1 | contig 19972 bp, 21 predicted proteins | sample KBSM44metaG_FD_184398 | JGI IMG/M metagenome (GOLD analysis project Ga0207655, IMG submission 184398) | Miscanthus rhizosphere microbial communities from Kellogg Biological Station, Michigan, USA - KBS M4-4 metaG (SPAdes) (version 2) | ecosystem: Host-associated > Plants > Roots > Rhizosphere >... | reverse complement strand
TGCAGGTCGAACCGTCACACCTGGCGGCCACCGACCGCGGGCAACTCTTTCTCAATGACCTGTTGCAGAAGTTTTTGAGCTGACGCTCTTAAGGAAATCACATGGATTTGGTACTCGACCTGCTCGCCACCGTATCCCGCTGGAGCCGTAGCAATCTGTCGGAAATCTCCCTGGCCCTGGTGGGCTGCTTGCTGGTGCTGTTTGGCGCCGACATCAAGGGCTGGGTGGAAGCCCGCCTGGGCAGCGTCGCCGGCGCCTTGCGCGTGCCGCTGATGGCGTTGCTGTGCATGATCGGCAGCGGCGCCGCGTTGATCTACGCCACGCCGTGGATTGTGCGGGGCTTGAGCCAGTTCAATAACTACAGCCTGGCGCCGGTGCTGGTGGTCGTATTGGTACTAATTGGCGTAGTTGCAGACCGCCGCTGATCCAAAACCAACACACCCCCTGTAGGAGTCCGGCTTGCCGGCGATGGGGCCCTCAAGGTGCACCGTGATGAATCGGCTGCCATCGCCGGCAAGCCGGGCTCCTACAAGTTCAGAGTGCGGGGCAGGTCGGCGCTGATTTCATCCAGACAAAGCCAAGGACATCTCATGAGCAAAACGCTTCTGGATGACACCAGTAAATTTCTTAGCTATGTACTGCGTCACGAGCCTCAGGCAATTGGTCTTTCCTTGGACTCAGAGGGCTGGGCAAGCGTTGCCGAACTGATCGAGACCGCTGCCAGCAACGGGCGCAACCTTACCCGGGAATTGCTTGAGCAGGTGGTGTCCGGCAACGACAAAAAACGCTTTGCGTTCTCTGAGGACAACGGACGAATCCGGGCCGTGCAAGGCCACTCCAACAAGAACGTCCAGCTGCAACTCGACGAAAAACAACCGCCCGCGGTGCTTTTCCATGGCACCGCGACCCGCTTCATGGAGTCAATCAGCCAGCAGGGCCTGATTCCAGGCTCGCGTCATCACGTACACCTCAGTGAACAACTTGAGACGGCCAGAGAAGTCGGGCAACGCTATGGGAAAGTGGCGATTCTGCAGATAGACACCCCGAAGATGCTCGCCGAGGGCTACAGGTTTTTTCAGGCTGAGAATGGGGTTTGGCTGACAGAGCGGGTGCCTGCGCGGTTCCTCAAAGTGCTTTGACTCGACAGACATCGTAGGAGCTGGCTTGCCGGCGATGGCGGTGTGTCAGCAGGCAGCTCATTGGCCGCCTATAGACCGCTATCGCTGGCAAGCCAGCTCCTACAAGGGTGCGTTTTGGGCTGGCCGATTTTTTGAATTTCAGCGACACATGTCGCTGACCAGCGTTAGACGAAGCAGCCCTATTTGGACGCCTGCCCTCCAAACGCTTTCTCGTAATACTCTTTAAGCGTCATCGGGTCTTTGCAGCCCAACGCCAGCGCTTGGTTCAGATAGGTCAGGTTGAGGCTGTCGGGCATGCCTTTTTCGTTCATTCGAGTTGCAGCCAATATGTAGTAGGCGTCGGCTCGGTACTGGTCATAGGTCAGCATTCGCGCACTGGCCTGCGCCTGCTGGTTGGCTACGGTCCACTCCTCCTTGATCTCAGCCAGACGATCTTTCTCGAAACAGAGCGAGCGTTGTGTGTACAAAGGGTAATAGCCCTGAAATCCATCAGCGCGCAGGAGCATCTGCTTAAGATCCTCCAGATACTTCACATGGCCTGGGTCAAGAAAATTAAGGCGCATGTAAGTCTGGTCGCATTGGTAGTAATAACCTACCGCGGCTGCCAACAGGCCTTGATCCATTGCCCTGTGCATCGGCTCGCAGACCTGTTTGCGCTCGGCGTCCGACATCCCGAACCGACTTTGCATATTGGCCAGCATGTAAGTCGCTACCGTATGCCCACCGTCGGAAGCCATCTTCAGGTCGCTTTGCAACGCAGCTATCTTATCCTTACCGTCTTTGGCCAGCTCAGCCGAGACCTTGGGATCCAGTTTGCCACTGGCTTCCAGAGGCAGGTTTTCCTCAATCAACACGCGCAGTTGTTCCGCTTTCTTTTGAGCACGCTCAAAGTAGTCGTCCGGAGAAATCACTGGAAGGGAGGCGGTCGTGGTGGCGAATACTGCCGCAGACAGCAGACTCAGCAGCAACAAGCAGGGGAACGTAAATTTCAAACCCTTGTATTCCTTTACAAGTAGAAACGAAAACGGCGGTGAAGCAAACCTGCTTCACCGCCGCTGATGCGTAGCCGTTTAAGCCAGCTTCTCGAACTTCAAATCCCACACACCATGCCCGAGTCGCTCACCACGACGTTCGAACTTGGTGATCGGGCGCTCCGCCGGGCGCGGCACGCATTTGCCGTCTTCGGCGATGTTGCGATAGCCAGGGGCGACGTTCATCACTTCCAGCATGTATTCGGCATACGGTTCCCAGTCGGTGGCCATGTGCAGGATGCCGCCCACTTTCAGCTTGCTGCGCACCAGTTCCGCGAAGGAGGCCTGGACGATGCGGCGCTTGTGGTGACGGGCCTTGTGCCATGGGTCTGGGAAGAACAGCATCAGGCGGTCGAGGCTGTTGTCGGCGATGCAGCGGTTGAGCACTTCGATCGCGTCGCAGTCATACACCCGCAGGTTGGTCAGGCCTTGGGTCAGCACGCCATTGAGCAGCGCGCCGACACCCGGGCGGTGAACTTCCACACCGATGAAATCCTGTTCCGGCGAGGCGGCGGCCATTTCCAGCAGGGAGTGACCCATGCCAAAGCCGATTTCCAGGGAACGCGGCGCCGAACGGCCGAACACCTGGTCGTAGTCCACCGGCGCATCCGCCAATGGCAGCACGAACAGCGGCGTACCTTGCTCCAGGCCCTTTTGCTGGCCTTCGGTCATGCGACCGGCGCGCATCACAAAACTCTTGATGCGGCGGTGCTTGGACTCGTCGCCTTCTTCCACGGTGTTCGGCGTTTCGTTTGATTCAGTCATCAATGGCTCTTACTTGATCAGACCATCCAGCGGCGAAGAGGCGCTGGCGTAGAGTTTTTTCGGCATGCGACCGGCGAGGTACGCCAGGCGGCCTGCGACGATTGCGTGTTGCATGGCTTGGGCCATCATGACCGGTTGCTGGGCATGGGCGATGGCCGAGTTCATCAGCACCGCGTCGCAGCCCAGCTCCATGGCGATGGTCGCGTCGGAGGCCGTGCCTACGCCCGCGTCTACCAGCACCGGGATCTTGGCTTCTTCGAGGATGATCTGCAGGTTGTACGGGTTGCAGATACCCAGGCCGGAACCGATCAGGCCGGCCAGCGGCATCACCGCGATACAGCCGATTTCCGCCAATTGGCGGGCGATGATCGGGTCATCGCTGGTGTAGACCATCACGTCGAAGCCTTCCTTGACCAGGGTTTCGGCGGCCTTGAGGGTTTCGATCACGTTGGGGAACAGGGTTTTCTGGTCGGCCAGCACTTCCAGCTTCACCAGGTTGTGGCCGTCGAGCAGCTCACGAGCCAGGCGGCAGGTACGCACGGCTTCGATGGCGTCATAGCAGCCGGCAGTGTTCGGCAGGAAGGTGTAGCGATCTGGCGACAGCACTTCGAGCAGGTTCGGCTCGCCTTCGATCTGGCCCAGGTTGGTGCGGCGCACGGCGAAGGTGACGATCTCGGCGCCGGAGGCCTCGATGGCCAGGCGGGTTTCTTCCATGTCGCGGTACTTGCCGGTGCCGACCAGCAAACGGGACTGGTAGGTACGACCGGCCAGGACGAAGGGCTTGTCGCTACGAACGATGCTCATGGGAAATCCTCGAAATGGGGTGAGGTTCTGCAGAATTCAGAAAGCTGCGCGACTAACCGCCGCCGATGGCGTGGACCACTTCGACCTGATCACCGTCGGTGAGCGCGGTCTCGGCGTGCTGGCTACGCGGGACGATATCCAGGTTGAGTTCCACTGCGACGCGACGCCCGGTCAGGTCCAGACGGGTCAGCAGGGCCGCAACGGTTTCACCGTCGGGCAGTTCAAAGGATTCGCCGTTCAACTGAATGCGCATGCCACGGGCCGCCATCGTTTTTAGGGGCCCGCATTCTAGCCCGATTGGGGTTGCTGGCCCAAGTCCCTTGGTCAGGCCGCTTGCAGGCGCCACGCCGCCAAGCCGAGGAAGAACCAGCCCAGCAGGAACGCCAAGCCACCAAACGGCGTGATGATCCCCAGCTTGCTGAAACCTGTCAGCGTCAGCACATACAGGCTACCGGAGAACAGCAGGATGCCGACGGTAAACGAGATACCCGCCCAGCTGACCAATCGGCCAGGAATATGCGCCGCCAGCAACGCCACACCGAACAAGGCCAAGGTGTGTATCAGTTGATAGGTCACGCCGGTATGGAAGATCGCCAGGTACTCGGCGCTCAGGCGGTTTTTCAGGCCGTGGGCGGCGAAGGCGCCAAGGGCGACACCGGTGAAGCCGAAAAAGGCAGCCAACATCAGAAAGCCACGCAACATGAGGAACTCCAGTCAGACGCAAAGGGCCGGGTCTGTATAATGGCCCGCTCAACGGGTTCGGCCAAGCCATCTCTATGCTGCGTCTCCTCTTCAAACGTTTTCTCAAAGTCGTGAAATGGTTTGCCATCGGCAGTGTGCTGCTGGTGCTGTTGTTCCGTGTCGTCCCCCCGCCCGGCACTGCGCTGATGGTGGAGCGCAAGGTGGAGTCCTGGGTCGACGGCGAGCCGATTGACCTGCAGCGCACCTGGGTGCCGTGGGACGAGATCTCCGACGACCTCAAAGTGGCGGTGATGGCCGGTGAAGACCAGCGCTTCCCGCAGCACTGGGGTTTCGACTTTGGCGCGATCCAGGCGGCGATCCTGCACAACGAGCGCGGTGGCTCGATCCGTGGCGCCAGTACCTTGAGCCAGCAAGTGTCGAAAAACCTGTTCCTGTGGGCCGGTCGCAGTTATCTGCGCAAGGGCCTGGAGGCGTGGTTTACCGGGCTGATCGAAGTGCTGTGGCCCAAGCAGCGCATACTTGAGGTGTACCTCAACAGCGTGGAATGGGATGAAGGGGTGTTTGGCGCGGAGGCCGCGGCGCGGCATCACTTTGGGGTGAGTGCCAAGGCGCTTTCGCGGCAGCAGGCCAGTTATCTGGCGGCGGTGTTGCCTAATCCGAGGGTGTGGAGTGCCAGCCATCCGACGGCGTATGTGGCAAGGCGGGCGGCGTGGATTCGGCAGCAGATGAGCCAGTTGGGTGGGGACGGCTATTTGGTCGAGCTGAACAATTCCCGAAAAGCGCCCTGGTCTGACTGACACACTGCCCCCCTGTGGGAGCTGGCTTGCCTGCGATAGCGGTGTATCACCTTGCCCATAAGTTGGCTGACAGGGCCCCATCGCAGGCAAGCCAGCTCCCACAGAGACCGCGTTGATTCTGAAGACAAACAAAAATGCCCCGATCTTTCGATCAGGGCATTTTTTTGTTTTATCGCTGCGTGTTAGGCGGCGATCGACAATTTAAGCTTGTTCATCGCGCTCTTCTCAAGCTGACGAATCCGCTCGGCCGACACGTTGTACTTCTGCGCCAGGTCGTGCAGCGTGGCTTTGTCTTCTGCCAGCCAACGCTGGTAGAGGATGTCACGGCTGCGGTCGTCCAGCACTTCCAGCGCTTCGTGCAGGTTGTGGTTGGAGTTGTCGCTCCAGTCCGCATCCTCCAGCTGACGCGCCGGGTCGTACCGGTGGTCTTCCAGATAGTTGGCCGGCGATTGGAAGGCGCTGTCGTCGTCTGCTTCAGCAGCAGGGTCGAAGGCCATGTCATGTCCGGTCAGGCGACTTTCCATCTCGCGCACTTCACGCGGTTCCACACCGAGGCTTTCGGCCACGCGGTGGACTTCCTCGTTGTTCAGCCACGCCAGGCGCTTCTTCTGGCTGCGCAGGTTGAAGAACAGCTTGCGCTGGGCCTTGGTGGTCGCGACTTTCACAATGCGCCAGTTGCGCAGGATGAACTCGTGGATTTCCGCCTTGATCCAGTGCACGGCGAACGACACCAGGCGCACACCCATTTCAGGGTTGAAGCGTTTCACAGCCTTCATCAGGCCGACGTTGCCTTCCTGGATCAGGTCAGCCTGGGCCAGGCCGTAGCCGCTGTAGCTACGGGCGATATGTACGACAAAACGCAGGTGGGCGAGCACCATCTGCCGAGCCGCCCCCAAATCCTGCTCATAGTAGAGACTCTCGGCCAGTTCACGCTCCTGCTCGGGCGTCAGCAATGGAATGCTGTTGACCGTGTGCACATAGGCTTCCAGGTTCGCACCCGGGACCAAGGCATAAGCAGGTTGCAAAGAAGTGGTCATACGAAAAAACCTCCGACTCACATAACTCGTGCAGTGAAGCACTGCGAAAATTGACCGGGAACCGTAGGACAAGTTCCCTAAACCACCAATACGGTCAATACAAACGAAACCACATTAATCTGACATTAACTACTTCGGTGCCAACTCACGTAAGTGACGGGCGACCGCAATCCAAGCACCGATATACCCCAACAAGACCGCGCCAAGCAAGAGACTCAGACCATCGGCTACCGGCACGCCCGCCAGGGCGAAATCACTGCCGTACAAGCCAGCCAGCCCGATCACCGCGTCGTTCAGCCAGTCAAGACCAAACGCCAGCACTCCCCAGGACAAAATCCCGGCACCAAAGCCATAAAGCGCGCCCATGTACAGAAAAGGACGACGCACATAGCTGTCTGTGCCGCCGACCAGTTTAATCACTTCTATCTCGGTGCGACGGTTTTCAATATGAAGACGAATGGTATTACCTATCACCAAAAGTAATGCAGACACCAACAACACCGTCAGGCCGAACACAAAGCGGTCGCCCAGCTTGAGAATCGCCGCCAGGCGCTCTACCCAGACTAGATCAAGCTGCGCCTGCTGTACCTTGGGCATCTCTGCGAGTTTTTGTCGCAGGGCTTCCAGCGCGGGCTTGTCCACTTCATTTGGCGTGACCAGCACCACGCCCGGCAGCGGGTTCTGCGGCAGCTCTTTCAGCGCTTCGCCCAGGCCGGACTGTTGCTGGAACTCTTCCAGGGCCTGGTCACGGCTGATGTACTCGGCGTCTGCCACACCCGGCAGGTTTTTGATGTCGTCGCGCAGGGCCTCGCCCTCTTTGGCGCTGGCATCGATATTCAGGTACAGGGAAATCTGCGCGGCGCGCTGCCAGGAACCGCCCAGGCGCTCCACATTATTAAGCAGCAACGACAAACCCATTGGCAGGCTCAAGGCTACAGCCATCACCAGGCAGGTAAAGAAGCTGCCGATCGGTTGCTTGCCCAGACGACGCAGGCTGTCCAGCAGGCTGGCGCGATGGCTTTCGATCCAGGCGCGCAGCAGCGTGCCGAAGTCCGGGCCGTCGTCATCGTCGTGTTTTTTCTTTTTCTGCGGTTGCGGGTCGGCGGCTTTGGGCGCCACGCGCTCGGAAACCTTGGGGCTACGGGTCGCACTCATACGCCAGCCTCCCCGTCACCGATCAAGCGGCCGCGTTGCAGGGTCAGCATGCGATGGCGCATGCGGGCGATCAGCGCCAGGTCGTGGCTGGCGATCAGCACGCTGGTGCCCAGGCGGTTGATGTCTTCGAACACACCCATGATCTCGGCCGCCAGGCGCGGGTCGAGGTTACCGGTGGGTTCGTCCGCCAGCAGCAGGGCTGGGCGATGGACGATAGCACGGGCGATGCCGACGCGTTGTTGCTGGCCGGTGGACAGGTCGCCCGGGTAGAGATCGGTCTTGTCCGACAGCGCCACACGCTCCAGGGCCGAATCCACGCGCTTGACGATCTCGGCCTTGGACAGCCCGAGAATCTGCAGCGGCAGCGCCACGTTATTGAACACGGTGCGATCGAACAGCAATTGGTGGTTCTGGAACACCACGCCGATCTGGCGGCGCAGGAACGGAATCTGCGCATTGCTGATGGTGGCCAGGTCCTGACCAGCTAGCAGCAGCTTGCCGGTGGTCGGGCGCTCCATGGCCAGCAGCAGGCGCAGCAATGTACTTTTGCCGGCACCGGAGTGGCCGGTTACAAACAGAAACTCGCCGCGACGCACTCGAAAGCTCAGCTCATGCAAGCCCACATGCCCGTTGGCATAGCGTTTACCGACCTGTTCGAATCGAATCATGAACGCTCCCGCTCGGCAAAGAGTGCCTGTACAAAGGGTTCGGCTTCAAAGGTGCGCAGGTCGTCGATGCCTTCACCGACGCCGATATAACGAATCGGCAACCCGAACTGTTTGGCCAGGGCGAAAATCACGCCGCCCTTGGCCGTGCCGTCGAGCTTAGTCAATGCCAGGCCGGTCAGTTGCACCGTCTGGTTGAATTGCTTGGCCTGGCTGATGGCGTTCTGGCCGGTGCCGGCGTCAAGTACCAGCAATACTTCGTGGGGAGCGTCTGCGTCGAGCTTGCCGATCACGCGGCGCACCTTCTTCAGTTCTTCCATCAGGTTGTCTTTGGTGTGCAGGCGGCCGGCGGTGTCGGCGATCAGCACATCGATGTTACGGGCCTTGGCGGCCTGCACAGCATCGAAGATCACCGAAGCGGAATCGGCGCCAGTGTGCTGGGCAATCACCGGGATCTTGTTGCGCTCACCCCAGACTTGCAGCTGCTCTACGGCGGCGGCACGGAAGGTGTCACCGGCCGCCAGCATGACTTTCTTGCCCTCGGACTGCAGCTTCTTGGCCAGCTTGCCGATCGTGGTGGTCTTGCCCGCACCGTTCACGCCCACGACGAGGATCACGAACGGCTTGTTCGGCTTGATCACCAGCGGTGCTTCCACGGGCTTGAGCATCGCGGCCAGCTCGGCCTGCAAGGACTTGTAGAGGGCGTCGGCGTCGGTCAACTGCTTGCGCGCGACCTTCTGGGTCAGGCTCTGGATGATCACGGCGGTGGCTTCGACACCCACGTCGGCGGTGAGCAGGCGGGTCTCGATGTCTTCGAGCAGCTCGTCATCAATGACTTTCTTGCCCAGGAACAGGCTGGCCATGCCTTCGCCGATGCTGGCGCTGGTCTTGCTCAGGCCTTGCTTGAGGCGGGCAAAGAAGCCGGTTTTGCTGGTTTCGGGCGCTGCAACGACAGGTTCCGGTTCGACGACGGCTGGCGCAGCCGCTTCGACGACGACGGCAACCGGCTCGACCACCGCGGGAATCGGCGGCGTGATGTGTTCGGCCTGCACGTCTACTACCAGGGCCACCGGTTCTTCAGCGACCGGCAGTTCCAGCCACGGCTTGGGCTCTGGCTCTGGTTCTGGCTCCGGTGCAGCTTCAACCACGGGCTGCAACACCGGTTCCGCCATCGGCAGTACCACTGGCGCCGGGGTTTCTACGGCCGGTTGGGCTTCTACGATTGGCTCAGGGGTAGGTTCAGGCTGAACCTGCGGCTGTTCGTCGACGGTTTCCTGCGGCTTTTTGCGCAGCCATCCGAACAGGCCTTTTTTCTCGCCAGCCGCAGCTGGGGTCTTCTTGTCGTCGTTGGAACCAAACATGGAGACGGCTATCTCAAGGTAGCGACGCGCCAGCAGGCGCGTCGGTAAATAAAATTCGATGCGTAACAGACTGTTTTTTAGCCAGCTCGTTCATGCGCAACATTTTGTAAGGCCTAAATAGAGCCTTAACGGGACAGCCGCAGTGGCCGTCACTAAGTCGGATCAGTATCCTAGCACCTCCTCGCCCGCCGACGCTAAGACCAAGCGGGCAGCCCAACAGGTTTAAAAACGAATGAATGCTCTAGCCCGCCATGCCGCAGGCCTGCTGTTCAGCACAGTTTGTCTGCCTCTCTCAGCCTTGGCTGCCGACCCACAACCCACCCACGAATTCACCCTGGATAACGGCCTCAAGGTGGTCGTGCGCGAAGACCATCGCGCGCCGGTGGTGGTTTCCCAGGTCTGGTACAAGGTCGGTTCGAGCTACGAAACCCCGGGCCAGACCGGTTTGTCCCACGCCCTGGAGCACATGATGTTCAAGGGCAGCGCCAAGATCGGCCCTGGCGAAGCCTCGCTGATCCTGCGCGACCTGGGCGCCGAAGAAAACGCCTTTACCAGCGACGACTACACCGCCTACTACCAGGTACTGGCCCGTGACCGCCTGGGTGTCGCCTTCGAACTGGAAGCCGACCGCATGGCCAGCCTGCGCCTGCCGGCCGACGAGTTCAGCCGCGAGATCGAGGTGATCAAGGAAGAACGTCGCCTGCGCACCGACGACAACCCCATGTCCAAGGCTTACGAGCGCTTCAAGGCCATGGCGTACCCGGCCAGTGGCTATCACACGCCGACCATCGGCTGGATGGCTGACCTGGAACGCATGAAGGTCGAAGAACTGCGCCACTGGTACCAATCCTGGTACGTGCCGAACAATGCCACCCTGGTGGTCGTGGGCGATGTCACCCCGGATGAGGTGAAGAAACTGGCCCAGCGCTACTTCGGCCCGATCCCCAAGCGCGACGTGCCACCGGCCAAGGTCCCGCTGGAGCTGGCTGAACCCGGCGAGCGCCTGCTGACCATGCACGTGCAGACCCAACTGCCGAGCGTCATCCTCGGCTTTAATGTGCCCGGACTGGCCACCGCCGAGGACAAACGCTCGGTGCAAGCCTTGCGCCTGCTCTCGGCCCTGTTGGATGGCGGCTACAGCGCACGCATTTCGGAACAACTGGAGCGTGGTGAAGAGCTGGTCTCGGCCGCGTCCACCAGCTACGACGCCTACACCCGTGGCGACAGCCTGTTCACCTTGACCGCCACGCCGAACCAGCAGAAGAAAAAGACCATCGCCCAAGCCGAAGCCGGCCTGTGGCGCCTGCTGGATGAATTGAAAGCCAAACCGCCGACCACCGAAGAACTGGAGCGCATCCGCGCCCAGGTCATTGCCGGCGTGGTTTACCAGCGCGATTCCATCACCAGCCAGGCCACGGCCATCGGCTCCCTGGAAACCGTCGGCCTGTCCTGGAAACTCATGGACACCGAACTGGCTGACCTGCAAAGCGTGACCCCGGAAGACATCCAGAAAGCTGCGCGCACCTATTTCACCCGCGAACGCCTCAGCGTCGCCCATGTCCTGCCTGAGGAGACCGCTCATGAGTGATCGCAAAAGCAGCCGCTTGATCTTCCCCGGCCTGATCGTGGTCACCCTGATCGCGGCGAGCGCCGTGTATTTCCTGCGCCCGAGCGAATCCGTGGCCAGCCCGGCGCTGGAAAAAGCCCAATCGGCCAACAAACTGCAATCCCTGGCAGAGCTGGACGGCAAGGCGCCGACCAACCGCAAGCTCGACGTGCAGACCTGGACCACCGCCGAGGGCGCCAAGGTGCTGTTCGTCGAGGCCCACGAACTGCCGATGTTCGACATGCGCATCCTGTTCGCGGCCGGCAGCAGCCAGGACGGCAACGTCCCGGGCCTGGCGCTGATGACCAACGCCATGCTCAACGAAGGTGTACCGGGCAAGGATGTGAGCCAGATCGCCAGTGGCTTTGAGGGCCTGGGTGCCGATTTTGGCAATGGCGCCTACCGCGACATGGCGCTGGTGTCCCTGCGCAGCCTGAGCGACAGCGACAAGCGCGAGGCCGCGCTGGCGCTGTTTGACCAGGTGATCGGCAAACCGACGTTCCCGGCCGACTCCCTGGCGCGGATCAAGAACCAGATCCTGGCGGGTTTCGAGTACCAGAAACAGAACCCTGGCAAGCTGGCGAGCCTGGAGCTGTTCAAGCGCCTGTATGGCGACCACCCTTACGCTCACCCGAGCGAAGGCACGCCCCAGAGCGTTCCCGCCATTAGCCTGGCGCAGTTGCAGGCGTTCCACGCCAAGGCCTATGCCGCCGGCAACGCCGTAATCGCCGTGGTTGGCGACCTCACCCGCGCCGAAGCCGAAGCCATGACCGCCAAGGTCTCCGCCTCGCTGCCCAAAGGCCCGGCCCTGGCGAAGATTGCCCAGCCTGCCGAGCCCAAGGCCGGCCTGAGCCATATCGAGTTCCCGTCCAAGCAGACTCACCTGCTGTTCGCCCAACTGGGCATCGACCGCGCCGATCCGGACTACGCGGCCCTTTCCTTGGGCAACCAGATCCTCGGTGGCGGCGGCTTCGGCACCCGCTTGATGAGCGAAGTGCGCGAAAAACGCGGCCTGACCTACGGCGTGTACTCCGGCTTCTCGCCGATGCAGGTACGCGGCCCGTTCATGATCCAGCTGCAGACCCGCGCCGAAATGAGCGGCGGCACCCTGCGCCTGGTGGAGGACGTGCTGGCCGACTACCTCAAGAACGGCCCGACCCAGAAGGAACTGGACGATGCCAAACGCGAGCTGGCAGGTAGCTTCCCGCTGTCCACCGCCAGCAATGCCGACATCGTCGGGCAGTTGGGCGCCATGGGTTTCTATAACCTGCCGCTGAGCTATCTTGAGGATTTCATGAAACAATCCCAGGCCCTGACCGTAGAGCAGGTCAAGGCTGCAATGAATAAACACTTGAGCGCCGACAAGATGGTCATCGTGACCGCCGGCCCGACGATTGCGCAAAAGCCACTACCGCCCCCCACTGATAAACCCGCCGAGCAGCCGCTCGGGGTTCCGGAGCATTAATGGCCAGTTCATCTCGCCCGAAAAAACCCGTCCACAACGTGCATAACGGTGTGGGTCAGCTGCGCATCATCGGCGGCGAATGGCGCAGCCGCAAGCTGAGCTTCCCCGACGTGGTGGGCCTGCGCCCCACGCCGGACCGCGTGCGCGAAACCCTGTTCAACTGGCTCGCGCCGTACATTGCGGGCGCCAAGGTGCTGGACCCGTTCGCGGGCAGCGGCGCGCTGTTCCTGGAGGCGCTGTCCCGTGGCGCCGCCCTGGGCCAGGCGCTGGATGCCAGCAACGTGGCGGTTTCCAGCCTCAAAGAACACCTGGGCACCCTGCGCTGCACCACCGGCCAGGTACAGACCGCCGACGCCCTGCGCTACCTGGAAACCCAGCCGGCCAGCGAGTTCGACGTGGTGTTCCTCGACCCGCCGTTCAACCAGAACCTGCTGCCGACCGTGTGCGCGCTGCTGGAAGAACGCCAATGGCTGGCGCCGGATTCGTGGATCTACACTGAAAGCGAGGCGGCGCCTTCGACCCTGGGCTTGCCCGGAACCTGGCGTTTGCACCGCGAGCAGAAGTCCGGCCGCGTCTACTACGCGTTGTGGCAACGCAGCGTATAAATCTGTAATGACGGGCTTGTTGTGGCGAGGGAGCTTGCTCCCGCTGGGCTGAGAAGCGGCCCCTAAACCTGCAATCGTGTTCTGACTGACCAAGCGCGGCGTTTTAAATGGGGCTGCTACGCGCCCAGCGCGAGCAAGCTCGCTCGCCACAGAGAGTTTCATGACAGCCTCTTTCGACCTGTTCAAACCCGCCTTCGGCCTCGGCAACCCTCACCTGCAAACCTTGTGGGGACCGTTGTGGCGCCCCACCACCCACATTGAACGCCTGCGCGAACGCCTGTGGCTGGACGACGGCGACTTCCTCGACCTCGACTGGCACGGCCCCCACGACGCGCAAGCGCCGTTGGTGCTGGTGTTGCACGGTCTGACCGGCTCGTCCAATTCGCCCTACGTGGCCGGGCTGCAAAAAGCCTTGGCCACTCAAGGCTGGGCCAGTGCCGCGTTGAACTGGCGCGGTTGCTCGGGTGAGCCCAACCTGTTGGCGCGCAGCTATCACTCGGGCGCCAGCGAAGACCTGGCCGCTGCGATTGCCCATCTGCGCGCCAACCGGCCATTGGCGCCGTTGTATGCCGTCGGCTATTCCCTGGGCGGCAACGTGCTGCTCAAGCATCTGGGGGAGACGGGCGAAGCGTCCGGGTTGCAAGGCGCGGCGGCGGTGTCGGTGCCGTTTCGCCTGGACCAGTGCGCCGATCGCATCGGGCTGGGCTTTTCGCGGGTGTACCAGAAGCACTTTATGCGCGAAATGCTGGCGTACATCCGCGTCAAGCAGAGCCGCTTTCAGCAGGATGGCCGGGCGGACGGGCTCAAGACCCTGGAAGACCTTGGCTCACTGGAAAAGATGCGCACGTTCTGGGATTTCGATGGCCGGGTCACCGCGCCGCTGCACGGTTTCCTGAGTGCCGAGGACTATTACCGCCGCGCGTCAAGCCGTTATTACCTGGGGGCGATTCGTACGCCGACGCTGATTATCCAGGCAGCAGATGACCCGTTCGTGTTTGCCCACAGCTTGCCCGAGGCGAGCGAATTGTCGGCGTGCACCGAGTTTGAGCTGCTGGCCAAGGGTGGGCATGTGGGGTTTGTCGACGGTTCGCTCAAACGCCCCGGTTATTACCTGGAACGCCGTATTCCTGCCTGGCTACTGACGCAACACGGTTAAAACATGTGGGAGCTGGCTTGCCTGCGATAGCGGTGTGCCAGCCAATAATAAGATTGCTGACACGCCGTCATCGCAGGCAAGCCAGCTCCCACAGTTGATCGGGTTTACACCTCCGTCGATTTAGTCACCCGTAGCAATTTCACGCTGCGGGTCGGTAATCCACTCGCTCCATGACCCCGCATACAACTTGCCCAACGGGTAACCCGCCAGGCTCAGGGCGAACAGGTTGTGGCAAGCCGTGACGCCCGATCCGCAATAGGCCACCAGCTCATCCGGCGAACGCCCCTGCAGTTGCGCGGCAAAGCGCTGCTTGAGTTGTTCAGCCGGCAGGAAACGCCCATCGCTGCCCAGGTTTTCAGTGAACGCCGCACACTGCGCGCCCGGAATATGCCCGGCGACTGGGTCGATCGGTTCCACATCACCACGAAACCGCGCCTGGGCACGGGCATCGATCAGGGTCAGGCCCGGTTGGCCCAGGCGCTTTTGCAGGTGTTCGGCATCCAGCACCAGGCGAGAATCAGGCGTGCCGGCAAATGTACCGGGCTCGACCACCGGCGCATCCAGGCTCAGGGGAAACCCAGCGCTGTGCCAGGCCTTGAGGCCACCGTCCAGCACAAACACGCCCTCGCGCTTGCCCAGCCAGGCCAGTAACCACCAGGCGCGGGCGGCATAGGCGCCGGGGCCGTCGTCATACAGCACGATGTCGGTATCGGCGCTGATGCCCCAGGCCCGCAACTGACGCACCAGGGCATCGGCCCCCGGCAGCGGGTGACGACCGGTCACCCCCTTGGTCACCGGGCCACTCAGGTGGCGCTCCAAGTCAGCATACTGCGCGCCGTCGATATGCCCTTCGGCATAGCTGCACAGCCCGTAGTCCGGGTCTTCTAGGGCAAAGCGGCAGTCGAGGATCACCAATCCGCCGGCCTTCTGGCGCTCGGCCAGTTGCTGGGGGCTGATCAATTGGGCAAGCGGCATGACGGACTCCTGTGAACAGATTCGGGAAAGGTCCTACTTCACTTCTTCCAGTGCCTGGTTCAACGGCACGTAAAACTCTTTGAACAGCGCATCCACCGCCTCTTTCGCCTGGGGCGTGACGAAACCTGCTTCCAATACCAGCACCTGATACACCCCGCGCTTGATCGCCTCAGCGCTCAACTGGGTGGAATTTTCGTTGGTGGTGCACAAGAAACGCACCCAGGAGGTGAGGATGATCCAGGCATTGAGGGTCAAGGCCTCGGTTTGCACCGGGTCCATATTGAGGATCCCCGCGTCGACAAACCCTTGATAGATAGCACCGCCTTGAGTCAGGCAGCGCTGAGAAAAACGCCGGTAGCCGGTGGCCAGTTCCGGGTCGCTCTCCAGCAGGTGTTCGAGATCACGGTGCAGGAAACGGTAGCGCCACATGCCGGCCAATACGGCTTGCAGGTAGAAACGCTTGTCTTCGACGGTGACGGCACGGCCCTGGGGCGGGCGCAGGAAACTGTCCACCAAGGCTTCGTATTCACGAAACAGCACGGCGATGATCGCCTGCTTGTTGGGGAAGTGGTAGTACAGGTTGCCCGGGGAAATTTCCATATGGGCGGCGATGTGGTTGGTGCTGACACTGCGCTCGCCCTGCTGGTTAAAAAGCTCCAGGCTGGTTTGCACAATGCGCTCGCTGGTCTTTACTCGTGGTGCCATAGGGAATCAGCTTCTGTACACGTGAAGGGGCATCTTACGGCCTATCCTTGCCAGGATAAATCCACATGTTGCTGCAATGTTATTTGACAATTTAGAGCAATGACTCTAATAAATGAACCATTCAAATAACAATCGGGAACTGTGCCATGTCTGCCAACGTTGCCTACCTGCAAGATTCCCAGGCGCTGGATCAACTCCAGAACCTGTTCGACGCCCAACGTCGTGCCTACGCGGCCAACCCGATGCCGCCCGCCGCGCAACGCCAGCAATGGCTCAAGGCCCTGCGCGACCTGCTCAGTGACGAGCGCCAGGCACTGATCAACGCGATCAGCCAGGACTTCAGCCATCGCAGCGCCGACGAGACCCTGTTCGCCGAGCTGATGCCGAGCCTGCATGGCATTCACTACGCCAGCAAACACCTCAAGCGCTGGATGAAACCTTCCCGCCGCGCCGTGGGCATTGCCTTTCAACCGGCGTCAGCCAAAGTCATTTATCAGCCACTGGGGGTGGTTGGGGTGATCGTGCCCTGGAACTACCCGCTGTACCTGGCCATCGGGCCGCTGGTGGGCGCGTTGGCCGCCGGCAACCGGGTGATGCTCAAGCTCAGTGAATCCACCCCCGCCACCGGCGAATTGCTCAAGGCTTTATTGGCGAAAATATTCCCCGAGGACCTGGTGTGCGTGGTGCTGGGTGAAGCCGAGGTCGGCATGGCGTTTTCCAAGCTGCCCTTCGATCACCTGCTGTTCACCGGCGCTACCAGCATCGGCAAACACGTGATGCGCGCTGCCGCCGAACACCTGACCCCGGTCACTCTGGAGCTGGGCGGCAAGTCCCCTGCCATCGTGTCCGCCGATGTACCGCTAAAAGATGCCGCCGAACGTATTGCCTTCGGCAAAGCCCTGAACGCCGGGCAAACCTGTGTGGCCCCCGACTACGTGCTGGTTCCAGAGGATCGGGTAGACGGCTTCGTCGAGGCCTACACCCAGGCCATTCGCGGGTTTTATCCGACGCTGGCTGACAACCCGGACTACACCGCCATCATCAACGAACGGCAACTGGCTCGGCTCAATGCCTACGTCAAGGACGCCACCGACAAGGGCGCGACCCTCATCCCTCTTTATGACCAAGGCCAGGCCCGGCGCATGGCTCACAGCCTGCTACTGAATGTCAGCGACGAGATGACGGTGATGCAGGATGAAATCTTCGGTCCGGTGCTACCGATCGTGCCGTATCGCGGCCTCGACCAGGCATTTGCCTACATCAATGGGCGCCCTCGCCCACTGGCCCTGTATTACTTCGGCTACAACAAAGCCGAGCAAAACCGCGTGCTCCACGAAACCCACTCCGGCGGCGTGTGCCTGAACGACACCCTGCTGCATGTGGCCCAGGACGACATGCCGTTTGGCGGCATCGGCCCTTCCGGCATGGGCCATTACCACGGCCATGAGGGCTTCCTCACGTTCAGCAAGGCCAAGGGTGTGCTGGTGAAACAGCGCTTGAACGCGGCGAAGCTGATCTACCCGCCGTATGGCAAATCGATCCAGAAGTTGATCCAGAAACTGTTCGTGCGCTGAAACCACTACCTTCGGGATAACAATAACAATGAACCCAAGCCTGACTGAAACCCCCGCGCTGTCGCGGCGCGGCGTCCTGAAAATCGGCCTGTGCGCCAGCGCCTTCCTGGCCACGGCCGGGCTGGGTGCCAGCCTCAGCGGCTGCTCCAGCAGCACCCCGGCCAGCGGCTTTGCCATGTTGCGCAGCAGTGACCTGCCGTTCCTGCGGGCGGTCATTCCGGTGCTGCTGGAAGGCGCCGCCAGCGCCGAGCAAGTGCTCGCTGGTATCGAAGACACCCTGAAAAAGCTTGATTACAGCCTGCAGCACCTGTCGCCGGAGATGTTCAAGCTCACCCAGCAACTGTTCGACGTGCTGGGCATGGGCATCACCCGTGGTCCGCTGACCGGCATCTGGGGCAGCTGGGAAAACGCCAGTGCCGAACAGATCCGCAATTTCCTGCACCGCTGGGAAAACAGCTACCTGAACCTGCTGCGCATGGGCCAGGGCTCGTTGCTCAAGCTGGTGATCATGGCCTGGTATTTCCGACCGGCGTCCTGGGCCCATTGCGGCTACCCCGGCCCGCCGAAGATCTGACACCCCCCGTAGGAGCCGGCTTGCCCGCGATAGCGGTGCGCCTGACGCACCGCATCGACCGGATCGCCGGCAAGCCGGCTCCTACAAAGGTTCACTACAACAATAAGAGTGCATGTTTATGCCCGTACCCGATCTGTTCCGCGAGGGCCTGGCCCGTGGCTGGAAAACCCACAATGGCGCCGCCCTTGAAAGCGACCTGACCTTGGAAGCCGACGTGGCCATCATCGGCAGCGGCGCCGGTGGCGGCACCACCGCCGAGATCCTCAGCGCTGCCGGCTACAAAGTGTTGCTGATCGAAGAAGGCCCGCTCAAGACCAGCAGCGACTTCAAGCTGCTTGAGGACGAGGCCTACGCCAGCCTGTACCAGGAAGGCATCGGCCGCATGAGCAAGGATGGCGCGATCACCATCCTGCAGGGGCGCGCTGTCGGCGGCACCACCTTGATCAACTGGACCTCGAGCTTTCGCACCCCGGACGCCACCCTCGCCCACTGGGCCAGTGAATACGCGGTCAAGGGCCACAGCAGCGCCGAGATGGCGCCCTGGTTCGAAAAAATGGAGCAGCGCCTGGGCATTGCACCCTGGGCCATCCCGCCGAACGCCAACAATGATGTGATCCGCAAAGGCTGCGAACAGCTCGGCTACAGCTGGCACGTGATCCCGCGCAATGTGCGCGGCTGCTTCAACCTGGGTTACTGCGGCATGGGCTGTCCGGTCAACGCCAAGCAATCGATGTTGGTGACCACCATCCCATCCACCCTGGAAAAAGGCGGTGAGCTGCTGTACCTGGCCCGGGCCGAACGCCTCAAGTACAGCGGCGACAGCATCAGCAGCCTGGAATGCGTTGCCATGGATGAGCGCTGCGTGGCGCCCACCGGGCGCAAGATCACGGTGAAGGCCAGGCATTACGTGCTGTCCGGTGGCGGTATCAACAGCCCGGCATTGCTGATGCGCTCGGACGCCCCCGACCCGCATTCGCGGCTCGGCAAGCGCACCTTCCTGCACCTGGTGAATTTCTCTGCGGGGCTGTTCGACGAGGTGATCAACCCGTTCTACGGCGCGCCACAGTCCATTTACTCCGACCATTTCCAATGGCAGGACGGCACCACCGGCAAAATGTCCTACAAGCTGGAAGCTCCACCCTTACATCCAGGACTGGCCAGCACCTTGTTCGGCGGCTACGGCGGGCAGAATGCCCTGGAGATGAGCCAACTGCCCCACACCCACGCGATGCTGGCGCTGCTGCGCGACGGCTTCCACCCCGACAGCCAGGGCGGCACGGTGGATTTGCGCGGCGACGGCACGCCCGTGCTCGACTATCAGGTCTCGCCCTACGCCTGGGACGGCCTGCGCCGGGCTTTCCACAGCATGGCCGAGATCCAGTTCGCGGCCGGTGCCAAGTCGGTCAAACCGTTGCACCACGACGCGCGTTACGTGACGACCTTGGCCGAGGCACGCAGTGTGATTGACGGGTTGAACCTTGAATTGCACCGCACAACCCTGGGCAGTGCTCACGTGATGGGCGGCTGTGCGATGGGCGAAGACCCTAAAAATGCCGTGGCCGACAGCCTGGGTCGGCATCACCAACTGCGCAACCTGTCGATCCATGACGGCTCGCTGTTCCCCACCAGCATTGGGGCCAACCCCCAATTGTCGGTGTATGGATTGACCGCCCAACTGGCGACAGCATTGGCCGAACGTCTGAAAACGGCGTGAAAAAACACGGTCTATCGGGCTTTCTTCTACATAAGTTGACTTGGCCGACCGGGATGGCTGCGATACCATCCGGTTCCCCAACGGACTCCGCCAGGACGACGCGATGAACCGAGTGTTGTACCCAGGTACCTTCGACCCGATT
>Ga0207655_1001623_pt1 | contig 19979 bp, 16 predicted proteins | sample KBSM44metaG_FD_184398 | JGI IMG/M metagenome (GOLD analysis project Ga0207655, IMG submission 184398) | Miscanthus rhizosphere microbial communities from Kellogg Biological Station, Michigan, USA - KBS M4-4 metaG (SPAdes) (version 2) | ecosystem: Host-associated > Plants > Roots > Rhizosphere >... | reverse complement strand
CCTAAGGACTATTGGAAGCACTGCCGTAAACTTTGTAAATGCGGATGGGATATTGGCCAAAGGTAAGGCTCTAGCAGGTGGTGTAAAAGCTATCTGGACTGAAACTAAAGATACTGTGGTTGATATTGCTGGTACCACCAAAGCTGCAATTAATTCAGCATCTAATATTTTTAGTGGAACACCCTCATTTGATCGCTTATCCCAAGCCAAAATTGATATCCAAAATGCTCAACTTGGTAGTAGAGGTGGAAGTAAAGGGGTTACTTCTGGTATCGGCCAAAATAAAGCACTCAATCCAGAGGGTGCAAAATCAGACAAGGCAAAGCAGGGTAAATCCGATGCTGTAAAACAAGCAGAACAGGCCGCTAAAGCACTTGCTGATATTCGGTATAAATATGCATCCGAAGAAAAGAAAGTCGCTTTAGATCTTCAGAAGGCATTAGATGAGATTGAAAAATCTAAGATGACTGCCGATGAAAAAGCCGCAGCTAAAGTCAAAGCCGAAAAGGATGCTTCAGACAAGATTATAGCTATCCGTTTAAAAGAGTTTGAGGAATACAAAAAAGCTCGTGAAGAACAGATCGACAATTTTCAACAACAAGCACAGCGTTTATATGAAATTGAAGCGGCAAGAATTCAAGCCGAGTTTGATGCCAAGAAAATTTCAAATGTACGTAAAGTTCAGTTGGAAAAGCAATTAGAAGATCAGTTACGCGAAATTAAGCGGCAAGGTCTTTTAGAGCGGTTGGCTCTGGAGAACGAGCAAACCGGAATTACTGGCAAACAGGGTAATCAAAACCAAATCACAAACAATATTTCTGATTTAGAGAGAGATCAGAAAGTTGCTGACACTAAGTCTATGGGCTTAATCAGTGATGCGGAAATGAAAGACTTTGAAGCTAAGTTCGGTGGGTTTACTTCTCGGCTTGCAAATCTTTGGGATCAGGGCATTCAGTCACTTATGAATGGCACCTTAACTTGGAGTAACGCAACTAAAGCAGTACTTGCCGACATGGGTGCATTTGCCTTGCAATCTGCTACTAAAGAGCTTCAAGGCTGGCTAAGAATCCAAGCGATTAAATTAGCTAGAAAGCTTGGTTTCGTTGGCGCTGAAACGGCGGCGGAAGCTTCTGGCCAAGCTGCTCAAACAGGGGCAACAATTGCAGGTGAAGCAACTCGTACCAGTGTTACTGCTGCGGGTGGTTTGGCTCGATTGGGGTTAAAGGCTGCTGAAGCTATCAAGGGCATCATGATGTCTGCATGGGAAGCCATGGCTGGAGCATTTAAAGCAATGGTTGCCATTCCCTACATTGGTCCAATTCTCGCCGTCGGTGCAGGTGCTGCTGCATTTGGTTTGGTGGCTGGTCTAGCTGGCAAGATCAAATCTGCTCGAGGCGGTTACGACATTCCATCAGGTGTGAATCCAGTTACCCAACTGCATGAAGACGAAATGGTTTTACCTTCTCAACATGCAAATACTATTCGTGAAATGGGTAAGGCAATGCGTAGTGGTGCAAGTTTTGGAGCGGCGGCTGCGGCAGAAGGTGGTCAAAGTGGAACTGTAATTAACCTTGGTTTCCTTGATACCAAAGGTGCAGATCGTTGGTTAAAGAAAAACAGTAAAGCAGTTGCGGACAGCTTAAAGGGTTATCGCCGTAATTTTGGTAAATAAGGGGGTATAAGTGTCAAACGTATTATTTCCAGAGTTACCCGGTCTTGAATGGGATACCTCAATAACCCCCATGTTCAACACCAAGATCATGACTTCAATTAATGGCCGAGAACTCCGTGCGAGTTTTCAGGCTGCTCCAAAATATGAAATCTCGTTGTCTTACGCTTTTTTGCGTGAAAATAAGGGGAGAAAAGAATTGCAGCAACTACAAGGGTTTTATCTAGAACGTCGAGGGGCGTTTGATTCATTTCTTTATAAGATGCCTGAGGATAATGAGTTTAGCTGTACCTTTGTTGGAGATGGAGCTACAACCTCATTTCAGCTTTACAAGGATATGTATACAAGTCAATTGCCACTCGGAAATACAGAAGAGCAAATTGTCGGTGAAGTGAATCCTAATATGTGGAACCAAACACCGGTTAAAACCATGTGGAATTCCAACCAAGAAAAGTTGATGTGGAATACTGCATTTGCTCAAGTGACGAGTGAAGGCAAATACATTCTTTCACAGCCAATTGAGGAGGGAGTAGAAGTAACTGTAAAGGGGACTTTCTATTATCGATGCCGCTTTAAAGATGACACACAACAATATGTCAACTTTATGCATAAGTTGTGGAAGGCGAATAAGGTTGAATTAATCGGATCCCTAGGAGCTAAGATATGAGACAAGCATCACCTCAATTAATAGCTTTATTAGATGCCGATCAGTTCATTATGGCCGATCTGTATACCATCACGACTATTCAAGGTATTGAGTACTGTTATACCAGCTATGACGTAAATTTGACGGTACAAGGCAAGGAGTTTCGTGCTGACGGACCAATCATTAGCCGCGAAGGTACCAGCCTTTCATTAGGCATTGAAGTAGATAACTTATCTATCAAAATTGAAACTAATGAAAGCACTAAATTCGGTGAAGTGCCTGTAGCGCAGGCATTTCACAACGGCATTTTAGATGGGGCTCGTTTTAAGCTTGAACGTATTTTTATGGATATAAATACCCCTACAGATACCAGTGCCGGAACGTTAGTTTTATTTGAGGGTCGTATTGTTGAGCCTGAACTCGATCGTTATGAAATTAACGCAAGTGTGGTTTCTGAAGTGGATGACTTAAAACTTCAAATGCCTAGAAACTTATATACACCAGGTTGCTTAAATACTTTGTTTGATAGTGCTTGTGGTTTAAGTAGTTCCAATTTCTCAGTAAACACAACCATTGGCCAAAATAGTACGCCTAACCGGATCCTATGTAATTTAAGTCAGCCTCAAGGTTGGTTTACTCAAGGCGTGGTGGAATTTTTAGAAGGCGTAAATATTGGAATTAAACGAACTGTGCGCTTGCATGAAGCAGGTGCTTTGCTTCTGACTTTACCACTGTTAGAAATGCCTGAAATTGGTGAAGCAATCCGTGTATACCCCGGTTGTGATAAGCGTCTTGATACATGTACCAATCGATTTAACAACCGTCCCCGGTTTCGCGGTGCGCCATTTGTACCAGTACCTGAAACTTCTGTTTAAACACATTTTAATTTACCAAAGCCCTTGCATTTAGCGGGGCTTTTTTTATGAGGCTATAAATATGGCTTTACCAAATAGTGATCAACTTATTGGGCCAACAGTTACCGAAGCTCAATTTAAAGCAGCATTAAAACAGTTTCTTGAAAATACGGCGGGTATTGATAAAGTCGATAAGATAATGACGGCTCTTGATAACTCTGCCTTTAGTATTTCCGGATTTATTAACTCATCTGGCCAACTAGCTGCTTCAACTGTAATTAAATCTACTGATTACATCTCTGTAATAGAAAACACACCATACCGTGTTTTATCTCAAGTGACTGGAACGGCAAACTATGCTTGGTACACAAAAGATAAAGTTTTTATTTCAGCATTTGGTACTGATCAAACAACACTAGTAGAAAAGACTTATACATCTCCACCTAACGCAGCATTTGTTCGCTTGTGTGCATATGGTACGGCAGCTCAAGCAGTCGCATATATTCGTGGTGATGTATATAAAATTGACCAGATTAAAAAAATTATGGAGCAGCACACTCCAAATTTGTCATCAAAATCGATTTCTTATGGTTCGACAAATGCCAGTGATACATTTGACGCATTAATTGCCAAGCAAAGTACAATAATTGCTAATCAGAATTTGGGCTTAAATCAACTCGACATCATTACGGATGATGCCAGCCCTTATTTTGTGAATACTTCACAGTATGTAAGATCAGTTGGCACACCAGCTAATTTTAATGCGGTAAATATTTTGTCGCGGGTATCTGATACACAAATGACCGTTTCAGATGCTTCGGCATTCGCTCAAAATGTCTCTTTTGTTGTTTATGACAATGTTGCAAATAAATATACAAGTCACAGTACCTTAGCAATAAATGGTACGACTATTACTGTCTTTCCAGCTTTGCCTGCAAATCCTTCACAAGCTCAGACTATGCACGATAGTTATGAAGGACAACATTTAAGCTTATTTGGATATCGTGGCTTATCAGACTTTATTGTTGATTCTATTCAAAAGTATAGCTATAAAAAATCTGATAATTTGATATTTAATTTCAATCCATCAAAGTATGTGAAACAGACGAATTCACAAGGTCAAATCACATCGGATGGTTCTAAAGTTGAAATACAAGTCTTTTACATTGGCACCGCAAAAACGGGTGGTTTAATTTCTGGCACTAATCTCGCAAAAATTTGCGATTTAAGCGATGAATTGAATATTGGTGATGGGGCAAATACTCAATATTTATCTAAGTCTTATATTCTTAAAGATTCAATTGCTGGAAATGGATATGAGATAAATTTTGATGCAAAAGCTAGTGATGGTTTTGTCAAAATTCCACTGGCTGTCCGAAATGAGATTTTCACATCTTCAGCTGATAATCAAACTTATCGTACCTCTGGACGTGCAAGAGTACAGGTTCTAAATGGTACAACTGTAATTCATGACGCTGTATATGCAGCAGGGCAAGTTCATCATATTGATGTTGATTTTATTGCAGCGGATACAATCAAAATTAGAGTAACTTGCGAGACTTCCGTACCTACATCGATTTTATTAAGTGGTATTTTTGCTTACCGTAAATCACCAAAAACTTCTAAAGACCGTATCTTTCAAGCTGGGGATGTCGTTGCATTTCTCGGTGATTCATGGACTCAATATCCTAAAGCTCCTAATAATTTAGGTGCTATACGTCCTGATGGCTCACAATCTGATGGTATTCAAGAATTATCTGTGCGAATGAAAAATCGGTTAGATGTTTTAGGCATACCTTCGACCATGTTGAATATGGGGTTTGGCGGTCAGACTTCGCGCTGGGGCAAGTACTGGATGTACAAGATAGCTCAACTAAATCCGAAGCCGAATTTTTGTGTGATTAATTTTGGTATCAATGATTTAAATAGTGTTGCTAATCCATCTAATAATTTTTATGACTTTGATCCTGTGAATATGTTTTTAAATAAATTAGAAACTTCTGGCGGCATCAACGGGAAGATAACAAGTCACGCTGAATGGGAACAGAATTTAATTTCTATTTGTAATTACATGATATCAAAAGGTATTAAGCCAATTGTATTAATGCCTACACAAACGGCTTCAGTCTCTCAATCTCAAGGTGCGCGTTTATATCAACTCAACCGTATTGCTGCTGGATTTAACACATGAAAAATTTAGAAGCAGTTCAAGAGGCTTTGACTTGGCTGGGTACTCCTTATCACCATCAAGGCCGCGTTAAAGGTGTTGGTGTGGACTGCGGAACATTGATTTGTGAGGTCTACGAGAAAGTAGGCCTTATGGACCATTTAGATCCACGGCCATACCCGCCAGACTGGCACTTGCACCAGATGGGGCAACGTTATCTAGAGCTCATTTTAGGTGTATGTGATCCAGTAGAAGGGCCACCGCAACCGGGTGATATTGTTCTATATCATTTCGGCAAATGCATTAGTCATGGTGCTATTGTCATTGATTGGCCGCAGGTCATTCATAGTTATATCCATCAAGGCGTGATTATCCAAGATGGAACCAAAGGAAGTTTAGCCCGCCGTATAGCGGGCTTTTTTCGTATGAAGAGGCTGAAAAAATAATGGGTGGATTATTTGGCGGTACCACGATTAGTACTACTGATACCCGTATTAACTCTATGCGGATTCAACAATCAGCTTACGGGCTTTGTCAGCCTTTGGTTTATGGCAAAACCCGCGTAGCTGCAAACATGTTTTGGTACGGAGATTTTCTAGCAACGCCTCATACTACGGTTGAGAAGTCTGGTGGTAAGGGTGGGAGCACTAAAACCAGTAATACTACATTTAGTTATAGTGCCTCCCTCATGCTTGGGTTGTGTGAGAACCAGATTAAAAGGATTGGCTTGATTTGGGTTGATAAAGATCAGTACATACCTAAACAAGAAGGATCTATTACATTAGATCCAATCGATCAGCTAAAGTTTGAATTATATGATGGGAATGGTAACCCGCCGTGGGGCTGGCTAGTATCGAAACATCCTGATCAGGCAATCAACTATCCTTATCTTGGATATGTGGCATGTGCTAATTATGAGATGGGAAATAGTGCCAGTCTTGCAAATCATAACTTTGAAGTGATTAGCACAATTACGTTGTCAGATACCATTGATGATGCTAATCCGGCTGATGTGATTGAAGACTTTATTACGCATCCTAGGCACGGCGCATCACCTAATTTAAACATGGCAGATTTAGAAGAGTTTCGCACTTATTGCCGTGCAGCCAACCTTTTAATTAGTCCGGCATTCACAGAACAACGCCCAGCATATGAAACGATCAATGAGATTGTAGAAGCGGTAAATTGTGCCGTGGTACCAAGCCCAGACGGATTAAAAATTAGATCCTTTGGTGATTCTGCAATTACAGGAAACGGCGTTACTTTTACGCCGGATCTCACACCGGTTTATCACTTAACTGATGATGATTTTATTAGTGATGATGAACCAGTACGGGTGCGCCGAAGTCGTGATACTGATGCTTATAATCATGTGCAGATTGAATACATCAACCGATACAATCAGTACAACACCGAAACAACCGAGGCGAAGGATCAAGCAAATATTGAAATGTTCGGTTTGCGTACTGAAGATCCAGTCGAAAGCCATTACTTTTGTGAGCCTAAAATAGCCCGTCATGCTGCACAGCTTCGCTTACAACGATTGCTTTATGTACGTAACGAATATGAGTTTACTTTGGGCTGGAAGTACTGCCGGTTAGAGCCAATGGATATTGTCACAATTACAGATGAGGCATTGGGCTTAAATCAGTTTCCTGTACGTATCACACGTATTGAGGAAGATGAATTTGGTGAATTAACTATCACGGCTGAGGAGTTGGCCATAGGTTCAAGATCTGCCATTGAATACGACTCACAAGCATCTAATGGCTATCAAGGCGGTAATGAGGAAGCTGGTAATGTGAATGCTCCAGCTATCTTTGAACCTCCGCTAGATCTTACTGATGGAAAGAATCAAGTATGGGTGGCTGTTTCAGGTGGGATTAATTGGGGTGGCTGCAACGTTTGGGCCAGTCTTGATAATACGACCTATGAAATGATTGGTACTATTTACGGATCCGCACGATACGGTCAACTTGTAACGGCCATCGATGCAGATGATACCGCCTTGCAAGTTGAGCTAAATACAGCAAGTCGTATCTTCAGCGGAACATTACAAGATGCTCAAGCCGATCAAACTCTTTGTAAAGTCGGTGACGAGTATTTTAATTATCAAGTGGCCACATTAAACGGAACAGGCCTTTATACGTTAAGTGATGTTCTGCGGGGGCGTTTTGATGATGCTCAGATTCATAACGCTGGTGAGCCTTTTGTACGTCTTGATCGGGCTATCTTTGAATATCCATATAATGAAAATCTGGTGAGTAAACAGATCTTTTTAAAGTTCACAAGCTTTAATGGATTGGAACGAAAAGAACAAACATTAGATGAGGTAACAGCATACAGCTATACATTATCAGGTGGACGTCCAGCTGGTGTTAAAGGTCTTTCACTTCAATCACCGTTTGTGGGTACCACGTTCAAAGTTCAGTGGCAAAGCTCAACTGGTGCCGATGGCTATCGTGTGCAAGTCTGGTCGAATGGTGCAATGATTCGGCAAGTTGATACAACTAATACTGATTATAGCTATTCGATAGAAGAGGCAAAGCAGGATGGTATAGGCCGAGCTTATACAATACGTGTAGCTAGTAAGAACGGCGACCAGTTCAGCACCTATGCTGAATTAAGTATTAGTAATCCTGTGCCGCCTGTACTTCTGAATGTTTATACAGCTGCTACGAAAGATTCTATTACCGTGAATTGGGTACCGAGCGAAGTACCAGACCTTAAAGATTATGCGGTATGGCTCAGCAGCACTTCTAATTTTGATCCAACTCAAACGCTGCCTACATGGACCGGCACAGATTTAACAACCACTTTTGGAGGGTTACAGCCAACAACCCTATATTACATCCGTGTTGCTGTACGTGATGTATGGGAAAACACAGTCTGGAACTATACAAATCAGATTACTCAAAGTACTTCTGAAGCTTAATTTTTTAATTAATTCATAGCACCCAAACGGGTGCTTTTTTTTGCCTAAATTCTGGAGAAATGAAATGGCAGATCATGCAGCAAGTAGTGTTGCAGAGGTGGCAGCAGGGGCGGCAACAAAGGCAACGTATGCAACTTATACGGGAGCAGGAGCAAGTATTTTGGGGTTTATTACATCAATTGATTGGGTCGCTTTAACGGGTCTTTTAGTTGCGGTAGTCGGTTTTCTTTTAAATGCTTATTTTCAATTTAAGCGAAATAAGCGTGAAGAGCTTGAGTCGATGTTGCGTATTCAGAGAGAGCAAGATTTGCACGAGCTAGAAATGAAAAAATTAAATGGTGAATGTAATGTCAAACAAGACTAAATATGTTGTTGGATCTTTAGTGGTTTCGGCCACTTTTTTTATGTCTTTAATTGGGTATGAAGGTTACAGCTCAAAGCCTTATTTAGACAGCGGAAAAGTTGCCACAATTGGCATAGGTTCAACAAAATATGAAAACGGTTCTACAGTCAAAATGACTGATAAACCAATTACAAAAGAGCGCGCAATCCAAATATCGAAGGTGCACATTTCAAAAGATGAGATTGCTTTTCGCAAATCGTTGCAAGGTGTGAAACTAACTCAAACTGAATATGATGTTTATTTAGACTTTGTTTACAATTTCGGACAAAGCAATTGGAGTCAATCTTCAATGCGCCGTCTACTACTTCAAAGCAAGCCACGCCAAGCGTGTGACGCGCTTTTGAAGTGGAAGTATGTTGCAAAGCGCGATTGTTCAATTCGCTCTAATGGCTGTTATGGAGTGTGGACTAGACAACTAGACAGGCACCAAAAATGTATAAGTGTAAACTAGCTGCTTTAATGCTTTACATTCTATTGTCAGGGTGCTCAGCTCATACGATCAATAGCAATGTTAGAGTTGGAATCTGCGTAAAAGCCCTCTAAGGAGGGCTATACTATTTAGTTAAATCTTTCAGCTTCGTGACTATTTTTGTTATTTCTTCTAACTTTTTGTCAATACTTGAAAAATCAACATCGTTGTTGTCTGGAGAATTCTGATTATGAGCCCCTATAAAATAAATTGGAGCAAGTTTTATAAGTAAATCTTTTCTTTGTTCTACTGATAACTCATTCATATATTTTGGTAGTGCATTAAGTTCTAGATACCGTATATTATAAAAATCATAAAGTTTCTTAGTTTGATGGTAGTCTTTAATTAGGTAGGTTAATAAGGCACTTAGTGTGAAAACTATTGAAAGAAAAGTTATAAATGTAAAGATATTGTCGAAACTATCATTAAAGAATATTAATAAAATAGACTTTAATACGAAAATTAAAACTATACCCAAAAAAATCTGAATAATTATTTTATTTAGTCTTTCAATTTTAAATTTTAATTTTTCTGCTTCTTCAGAATAATTGTAAAGAACAATTGAATTGGTGTTTTTTGTTATATTTAGTTTTACATCTTGGACAATTTCTTTAGCTTCCTCTAGTTGTTTAGCTACGTCATCATTTAATATTTTTTGTCTTTTTTCTTCCTCTAGTTGTCTAGCCATATCATCATTAAGTCTTTTTTGTTCAAAAATAATAAACTTATCATAAAGATCTCTTATTTTTTTTGAAGCCTCTAATTTATTATTATTAATAAGATAATTATAAATATCCAAATAGTTATTGAAAATTTCGTTTACTTTATTTGGTCTATTATAATTTAAATAATTTCGAAGAAGTTCAAAAAAATCATCTGGAAGATTAATTTTTGATTTATCAATTTCTTGATTTGTTAAAAACATTAATTCATCAAACTCTGATTCAGATCTTTCTCGATCGAATATCTCAACAAATTCTGATTTTTCAAGTCTTCCAAGTTTTTTAATTTCGTCTGATAATTTGTTTACTATATTAAGATCAAATAATGTACTTTGATTGAAATTTTGATGGACTTTTAGAACAAGTTTACTGATTGATTTTATTGTGTCGGTAGAATTAATAATAGTGTCAGTTGAATAGAAAATTTGTTTAACTCTCATTTTGTCCATTATTGGAATTAACTCGCCATTAATCAAATGTGACCAAGTATCCTTTAGACTAGTATCCCAATTTTGAGTCTCATATGATTCTAAATCTTTATATAAATTATCTAAAACTTTGCCAAACTCTATAACACTTTCAAGATGCATACTCATAAATCTACTCAACTTTAATTTTTTCTGGTTTGATTTGTACTACTTTTTAGGATGCAAAGCACATGTAATCAAAACCAGTGTTATATTTTAGATTCTAATTTATTTGAAATATCAACGATTATTTCATCAATTTCAGAAATTATCTCTCTTCTTGTATCTAAGAATTTAGCCAAAGCGCTAGGATCATTTTTTTCATGTCTTGAAAGGATGTGGTTTTTAATAAGATCACTTGAAAGATCAAATAAGGAAAATATTTTATTATTATCATATTTTAACCTAATCAGTGATTCATTTACTTTGCTTAAGGAGTTTCCAATAATTTCGAGGTTATCACCATCCGGACCTTTACCGGGAGGAATTAAATTATCAATTACTATTTTAAATTCTTTAAGAATAATTAAAGTGCTTTCATGATTATCCTTATTGGTTTTGAATTGTTCTTGGATTTTCCATATGTCCAAAGATATGATAAGGCCTATTACACCAATTACCCCAATAGTTATAGACAAAAAATCACTTATAGGTAATACCTCTAGACAATAGTGTGTTCTACAATAAATTCCTGTCGATTTTTGAACTAATACATAAAAATAATAATATAATATTAAAGATGTCACCAATGAAAAGATGGAAACAATTACTAAATTCTTTTTTGTAGGTAGCATTGTATTTCTTTAGAGTTTTAAAAGTCTTATATTTTAATTATTAGTTTAAAAAAAACAATATGTTGATGGTCTTAATTAACGCTCAATAACTCATCCCATCTAAACGGATTCCTACTAAGTTTATCTCTAGACATCGACCAGTTCCGATTGGGTACAAAACAAGGTCCGACCCCTAATTTCTTCTTTCCAAACTTGCTATGGATACTATCCATAGCCTGCATCAAACATTCCTTTTTCTCTATATGCTCGAAGTCAGTCAATAGGTCATAAGTGTGGCCAGACTTTGGCTCTATTCCTGTTAGTATTACGCCACATTTCTTGTATTTAATGCCTTCTTTATAAATTTCACTAACCAATCGTGTCGCTGCTTTAACAAAATCAATTGCGCAATCAGTTGGTTCTGAAAATGAGCCCGTAATAGATTTATTGTAGAACGGTACATTCTGATCAAAAGGATTAGATTGAACAAAAGCAATCATACAACCACAAAGCAGTTCTTCATCTCTTAAGCGCTTACACGCATCTTGAGCATACATTGAGATAGCTTCTTTTAGATCTGTCAGTTCAGTTACGCGACCACCGAAAGACCTAGAGGCAACTATCTGCTTTTTTGAGGGGGGAGTGTGCTCGATCTCAATGCATGAGATTCCCTGAAGCTCGTAGATTGTTCTGGCCATCACAATTGAAAACTTTTTCTGCATCTCTCTCGGCTCAGCACAGGCTAAATCAAGCACCGTATTAATTCCTAAGCTTTGCAACTTTTTTGAATGCTTACGGCCAACACCCCAAACCTCTGAAACACCGATGAGTGAAAAGTAATACTCTTTGTTGCATGGATCCATGTTCACGAGATCGCACACACTGTTAAAGCCGGGGTTTTTCTTTGCCATGTGATTTGCAATTTTAGATTCTGTTTTACTTCTGCCAATACCGACGCAAACTGGTAAGCCAAGCCACTTCCAGATTTGTTGACGCATCTCTTGGCCAACCTTCTCTAAATCAAAGTTCTTCTCATAAGCTGTGAAATCAACAAAGCACTCATCAATCGAGTATGGCTCTACTTCTTCATCAGTTACGTACGAGCTTAGAATCTTGTGAAAACGTCTCGACATTTCTGCGTACATTGCATAATTGCTTGAAAGTACGATTACATTATGCTGCTGAACAATGTTTTTAATTTGAAAAAGTGGCACGCCCATTTTTATATTTAAGGATTTCGACTCATTGCTACGCGCCACGGCGCACCCATCGTTATTGCTGAGAACAATCACAGGCTTATTGTTCAAACTTGGGTCAAAGACTCTCTCACATGAGACATACATATTATTGACATCTATGAGAAAAAAGACTTTATTCTCATGTTTCATGATTTTCTAATCATTTTAATAATGCAGGTAACAACGCCCCAAATTATTAATTCTTGGCCATCCTGCAAGTAAATATTTTTATAATCTGGATTTTCAGCTTTAAGCCATTTCCTAGACTCTTCAATCATAAGACGCTTAACGGTGAAATCGTTATCGATTAGCGCTACAACAATATCGCCATGTTTCGCGTCAAGGCTTCGATCGACAATCAATTCGTCATCAATATCGATACCAGCGTTGAGCATTGATAGCGAGGCAACTTTGACAATAAAGGTTGCAGTTTCATTCTTAATTAAGTGCTCATTCATGTCGAGCGCTTTATCTACATAATCTTGTGCTGGACTTGGGAAACCTGCTGAAATCTTCTCAAGTGCATAAGGGATAAGCATATGAGAGGAGGGTACAACTAGCTTGATAGACATAACATCAGACAAAGCAAAACCTTGAGTTAGATAAGGCTTTATCTGGATGATGGATGGTGCAATTTCGCTCATAGAATATCCCCTAACTTGAATTTGTAACATATTCAAGATGATATGCTAGAGCTTAGTTAAATTTCAAATTTAAAAACTTGTGGATAAATAATGACTAGTCGTAACTTGTCGCATAGATCAGTGCATTTGGTCGGAAAATCAACGGTGCTAATTTGCAGTTTTTTTAGGTTTAGGGAAGTAGTTAGCGGTAAATTCACCTAAGGGCATTTCAAAGAAAAAATGATCAGCATCTTCTTTTTTGCAGTTTAGCCAGTCTTCTCTATATTCATCTGGTATTACGATAATTGATCTTTTTTCATCTTCAGGCTTATGAAACTGACTCATGAAAGGGTGGTTATCTGCATTGATAGTCAGCATCGACATAGATCTAACTTGCTGCCCATCAATTACTGTTGAATCGTAAATAGCTGCAACGGTGAAAGGTAAGCCGTCTTCACGATAAATTCCCCAGCGTTCAGCTTTTCCATTTACGTAACGTGGTTCATAAATTTTTTCGACTGGTATTAATGCGAATTGGCTTTTGGCCCATGCATGTCGGAAGCTCGGCTTTTTATCTACCGTCTCCGTTCTGGCGTTGTATGTATACTTTGAAAACTTTAGATCATGTTGCCATGGCGGAATCATACCGAACTTTACTTGCCGCCATTCGATATGGCCATCTTTGGAAAATATAAGAGGGCAGTCATAACCCGGGTAAACATCCGCATTATATTCGAAAGTAGGTTCGAACAGGTCTAACAGGTGTACCCGGTCTTTTGATATAGGTTCGTAGTTTGCACACATAAACTTCCCCTTTTTTATTCCATCTTAGTAGTTTTTATGATCAATGGCTATTTTTGAAACTTAAGTAAATTCATTTGAGAGTAGTTAAAAATGATTTATATTAACTCCTGAGTTCAACTCCTATAGTGGTAATTGAACATAAAAAAGACTGTTGTTAATCATACTTAATCAAAATTAAATGTTATACACGAGTTATACCAGCATGTTATACATTAAAAAACTAACTATAAAATCAATAATTTAAAATTTCTGTTCAACTCCCGCCATCTCCACCAAAATACTTTAAATAAATCAGCCACTTATCGTAAGTGGCTTTTTTATTGACAGGATTTTGACAGGCTTTAATTTTATTAAGTTTTAAATAGGTTTCGAACGTCAATTTATGTCGTTATTGTAGTATTCCAATAAAATTCTACTTAAAAAAAAAGAATAAATATGCCAAAGTAAGCTCCATTCTAAAATGATGATTTTGGTTACTTTTTAACATGACTCAAGTACAGCTCCAAGAACTGCAAAAACAACTTTGGAATATTGCCAACACCTTACGTGGCAAAATGGGTGCAGATGAATTTCGTGACTATATTTTAGGACTGATTTTCTATAAATATTTATCTGAAAAAGTGTTAAACAGTGCTAATGCCGAGCTTGCTGATGAAGGAATTGAATTTCCAGATTTAGATGCGAGTAACGAAGAACATCAGGAATTCTTAGAAGCCCTTAAACAAGAAAGTTTAGAAAATATGGGTTACTTTCTTGAGCCAAATCAGTTGTTTCATAGCATCGCTGAGCGTGCAAAGAAAGAAGAATTTATTTTAGATGACCTGATTCAAACATTAAAAAGTATTGAACAAAGCACGCAAGATGCTGAATCGGCTGATGACTTTGCTCATTTATTTGAAGACCTCGATTTAACTTCTACTAAGTTAGGTAACAACGCCAACGACAGAAATGAGTTGATTGCCAAAGTAATCATTCATTTAGATGCTATTGATTTTGATATTTCTAATACAGAGTCGGATGTATTGGGGGATGCTTACGAATATTTAATTGGTGAGTTTGCTTCTGGTGCAGGTAAAAAAGCAGGGGAGTTTTATACTCCACAAATGGTTTCGACTTTACTTGCTCGTATTGTCACACAAGGTAAAGAGCGTCTACGTAGTGTGTATGACCCAACATGTGGTTCAGGTTCTTTATTGTTACGTGTAAAGCGTGAAGTAGGAAATCATGTCGATGCAATTTATGGTCAAGAGATGAACCGCACCACTTATAACTTGGCGCGTATGAACATGATTTTGCATGACGTTCATTTTTCTAAGTTTGATATTCGACAAGAAGACACTTTAAAAAAACCTCAGCATTTAGATAAAAAGTTTGACGCGATTGTTGCGAACCCTCCATTTTCAGCAAAGTGGTCGGCAGACCCATTGTTTATGAATGATGAGCGCTTTAAGTCTTACGGCAAACTTGCGCCAAGTTCGAAAGCTGATATGGCTTTTGTTCAACACATGCTGTACCAGTTGGATGAGCACGGCACAATGGCGGTGGTACTTCCGCATGGTGTGTTGTTCCGTGGTTCAAGTGAGGGGCATATTCGTCAGTTCATGATTGAACAGATGAATGTGATTGATACTATTATTGGTTTACCTGCCAATATTTTCTATGGCACCTCTATTCCAACTTGTATTTTGGTACTTAAGAAAAACCGAGAGCATAAAGACAATATTTTGTTTATCGATGCGAGTAATGAGTTTGAAAAGCAGAAAAATCAAAACAAATTAATGCCTGAGCATTTAGATAATATTATTGGAGCGTATGAAAACCGCCAAAATATTGACAAATACGCACATGTCGCAACCTTACAAGAAGTTAAAGATAATGACTTTAACCTGAATATTCCACGTTATGTAGATACCTTTGAAGCTGAGGATGAGATCGATCTGGATGTCATTGCTCAGCAGCTACAGGGTTTAGAGCAGCAAAGCCAAAAGACTGATGCCATCATAACCGAGTTTTGCAAAGAGCTTGGGATTACTTCACCTTTTGCGGAGGTGAAGTAATGTCTATACCAAAGTTACGGTTTAATGAATTTAATGGTAGTTGGACGACAAAAAAAATTGATGAAATTGCAATAGTAACATCAGGTGGAACCCCAAGCAGAAATGTTGCTAAATATTGGAATGGGCACATACCATGGGTTACAACTAGTCTGGTTAATTTTAATATTATTAGTAATGCTGAAGAGTTTATTACTCAAGAAGGGGTAGATAACTCTTCAGCTAAGCTTTTTCCAAAAAATACAATTTTAATGGCTATGTATGGTCAAGGTATTACTAGAGGAAAGGTAGCAATTCTAAATATAGAAGCAACAACAAACCAAGCTTGTGCTGCAATAAAATTAAAAGATGGTCTAAATACTCATTTTGTTTTTCAAAACCTAATGAACCGATATGAGGAAATTCGCGATTTAAGTAATGAGGGGGGGCAAAAAAATCTAAGTGCAGGAATTATTAAAGATATATTAATTTCTTTTCCATCAAAATTAGAACAAACCAAAATTGCTTCTTTCCTCTCCTCCGTTGATGAAAAGATTGCTCAACTCACGCAAAAGCATGAGTTACTCAGTGAATATAAACAGGGCATGATGCAAAAAATCTTTAGTCAGCAGATTCGTTTTAAAGCAAGAGACGGGAGTGAGTTTGGGGAGTGGATTAAGGTTAGACTCAAGGACATTCTAATAAGTTATCGCTTAGGTGGAAATTACTCAAACTCTGAATTTAAAACATCTTACCCTTTGATTAAAATGGGTAATCTGAGTAGAGGTTCGATTAATCTAGATAAAATTGAATATATACCAAATGATGAAAAGATAGATAAAGAAGATTTAATTAAAACGAATGATTTATTTTTTAATACACGAAATACTTTAGATCTTGTTGGTAAAGTAGCAATTTGGAAAGATGAATTGCCTCAAGCTTATTACAACTCTAATTTAATGAGACTTGAATTTGAAAATAATATTTTTATGAATTATCTATTTAATGAACAATCTACCTTAGAAAAACTAAAGTCTATTGCTTCAGGCACTACAAGTGTTGCAGCAATTTATACGAAAGATTTATTAAAAATAAATTTAGAAATTCCTTGTCTAGAGGAACAAACCAAAATTGCTAATTTTCTCTCTGTGATTGACCAAAAAATTGAGGTTGTAGCACAGCAAATTGAACAAGCTAAACAGTGGAAAAAAGGCTTGTTACAGCAGATGTTTGTGTAGGGGGAAATATGGAAAAGACAAGATATTTGATTCACCTTCACTCAAAAGATCATCAATGGCTTGAAAATTTAGATCGATTGCTCATCCAAATAGATCAGCAATCAACACATTGTGGAGATACATTAATTGAATGTAGTAAATCTTTTATTGAAGCTATTGCAAAAAACATTATTCTTAAACTTCGCCCTTATGAAAAGCCTAAAGAAATTAACCTTTTAGATTTAGGAAGACTCTTTAAGAAGACTAAAGAGGCTATTTTTGAACATTCAGCAATAGAGAATGTAATGCCAAAGGGGGATATAGAAAATTTTTTCTCTGCTCTCAATCAATGGATTCGTTTTTTAGGGGAGATGAGAAATAATATTGGCGAGATTTCTCATGGCAAGATTTTGCCTAAGAGTTATTCTATTAATCTTGAGTTAGCCCAAATTATTTCTCAAACAACAGATAGGTTATCATATGTTTTAATTCTTTTACTTTTACAAATAGATATTTCATATACTCAAGCTTATGCTTATGAAGATTATGAGAATTTTAACAATTATCTCGATGAACAATATGAGTTACCTAATAATTTAGCCTACAGTAAGGCGTTGTTTGATCAAGATTATGATGCTTATTCTGAGGAACTTGATAACTTTTTAGATGCACAAAATGCAGAAATTGATTAAGTGAAAATATAATTATGCAATTATTTACAATAGATGGGCATAAAATGATTGAAATGATTGAATTTCCTTTTCGATTAGAAAAAGAGATTCAAACAGTTTTTGAGAACAACCTTTACGAGTTTACAGGTCTAGAGTTTATTAAATCTGAGTTTACGATTAAAAGTAATCGCATTGATACGCTCGCTTTTGACCCTGAAAGTAAAGCATTTGTGATTATTGAATACAAACGCGATCGCAATTATAGCGTGATAGATCAAGGTATTTCTTACTTAAATCTAATGCTTGAATATAAAGCAGATTTTATTGTGGAATATAACGAAAGTCAGGCAAAAAACTTAAAGCGACAAGATGTAGATTGGTCACAAAGTCGAATTATTTTTGTTTCACCAAGTTTTACTGACTTTCAAAAGCAATCGACTAACTTTAAAGATTTAGGTATCGAACTCTGGGAAATCAAACGTTATGAAGGGGGAATCATTTTAATTAACCCGATGCAAAAGACCAAGTCAGCTCCTTCAATTAAACAAGTTCAAATAGAAAGCTCTAAAGAGATAAAAACGATTTCAAAAGAAATCAAACAATACGATGAAGATTATCATCTAGCAGATAAATCAGATGAGATTAAAGAACTTTATGAACAGTTCCGAGACGCAATTTTAAATTTGGCACCAGACTTAGACGTTTACCCTAAAAAAATGTATATCGCATTCCGTAAAGGAAAACGAAATTATATTTATATGAGTATAGGCACAAAACAAATCCGTATTTGGTTAAATATGCCTTTTGAATCATTGGATGACCCGAAGAAGATTGCAAGAGATGTAAGTAATATCGGGCATTGGGGGAATGGAGACTGTGAAATCGTTGTTTCAAATACTGAAAATCTAGAATATATTTTGAGCCTTATTAAGCAACTCTTAAAGTAGAAAACTTTATCTTAAAAGCTATTTTATATTTTTGTCTTATGGAACAGCAGTTTAATAAATGCTATTTTATTATAGGATAATCGGTATAAATCAGTAATTAATAAACAAAGTAAAGAGATTGAATAGTGTCTACACAAAAAGAGCTGGAACTAGAAGCTTTACTCATACAACAACTAGAAACTTTAGGTTATGAACGTGTCCAGCTTCGTAATGAAACAACTCTATTAGAAAATCTTAAAAGAAAAATTCAGCAGCTTAATAAAATTGAAAAACCATTTTCAGATTCAGAATGGAAGCAAATCTGGCATTACTTGAGTAATGAAACCACAGCATTTAAAAAAGCAGAACTATTACGCAATCGCTGCCCAGTCAAATTCGACGATGGAACTGTAAGACATTTACATTTTATTAGTGAAGATGTGCAAGAAAATAGTTTTCAGGTATCTAACCAAGTTGTAGCAGATCACCGAGATTTAAACGGACGCACTAGCCGTTTTGACGTTACCTTGTTAATTAATGGTTTTCCATTAGTACAAATTGAGATTAAAAAATCTGGTGTAGAACTTAAAAAAGCTTTTGAGCAAACATTAGAATATGCCAAAACTGCCTATAAATCTGGCGAAGGTTTATTTGGCTTTATTCAGTTTTTTGTAATTAGTAATGGTGTAAATTGCTTGTACTATGCAAATGGTACACAAAGTATTGAGTTTGCTTTCCCATGGACAGATGAAAACAATAAAAAAGTTAATGATTTAGGTAAATTCACTAATACTTTTTTAGACCTCAAACATCTGACCAAAATGTTGATGCAATATATTGTTATGCATCAGTCGACTCAAAGTTTAATGATCTTACGTCCATATCAGATTTATGCGGTAGAAAAGATTATTGAGCATGTTAAGACTTCACCAGACAATGCTTATATTTGGCATACCACAGGTTCGGGCAAAACACTGACTTCCTTTAAAGCCAGCCAGTTACTCATTAAACAGCCAGAAATACAGCGAGTTATCTTTGTAGTCGACCGTAAAGATTTAGATGGTCAAACAGCAGAAGAGTTTAATAAGTTTCGTGAAAACAGTGTAGACAGTACAACCAATACAGCAAACTTAGTTAAACAACTACGTTCTTTAGATAATCGTTTAGTCGTAACAACCATTCAGAAATTAAACAATGCAATTTCAAATGACCGTTATGAAGATGAAATGGCTTTTCTAAAAGATCAAAAAGTTATTTTTATTTTTGATGAATGTCATCGTAGCCAGTTTGGTGAAACGCATCAAAAAATTAAAAAGTTCTTTAAAAATGCGCAAATGTTTGGTTTTACAGGAACACCAATTT
>Ga0207655_1001620_pt1 | contig 19995 bp, 46 predicted proteins | sample KBSM44metaG_FD_184398 | JGI IMG/M metagenome (GOLD analysis project Ga0207655, IMG submission 184398) | Miscanthus rhizosphere microbial communities from Kellogg Biological Station, Michigan, USA - KBS M4-4 metaG (SPAdes) (version 2) | ecosystem: Host-associated > Plants > Roots > Rhizosphere >... | reverse complement strand
ACTATTGACCATAGTTTGTACAATGGTTATGGTAAGAGTAGAAGTTAGCAGAAGCGATTCTGTTAGCTGGCGTAGAGCGATTATAGGAGGGCAACAATATTGTTGTTAGATAGAAAGAAAGCAAAGTATCTACTTGGCAAGTCTCTCTATAATCAAGATATAGTCTGAACGTCTGGGGAAAGCCCAGAGAGCTAAGCAGAAATGCCTTAGCCGTTCCACAATGGAGCGTAACAACCTTGTAAATATGCAGTTTGCCAATGTTCTAATCAATATTGATATCCCATGGAACCCTGCAACATATGACCAACGTGCAGGACGTGTGCACCGTATTGGTGGCGAGCATAAGAACGTATTCATCATCGACTTGATTACACAAGGCGGCATTGATGAAAAGGTAGAGGAAGCCCTTTACCGTAAGCGTGAACTTGCTGGTCAAATCGTTGAAAAGAACGATGAAGAACGTGCTATGATGAATAGACTAAATGCTGGTTTCCTGACCAAGCTAATGGCTAAGAATAAGAAAAAGAAATGAGGCGGCTAATCCCCGTCTCTTTTTTGATAAGGAGGGAATACTATGACAAGAGAAAGAACAGATGCAGAAATCCTAATGGAACGTGCTGGCATTATTCTTGAACATGCTAGACACCTCAAAAAACAGTACAAGCAAATGGAAAAAGAATTAGTATTCATTAGGCAACATGCTCAATCTGTTTGCACACATCACTATGCTGATGGCACTCCTGCTTGGAGGGACAGAGGCGCTTATTCTATTTGTAAGATTTGTTCAGAAGCTGAGATATAAGGAGGGTTCAAAATGTCAGAACCAATCAGTTATGAAAAGTTATTAGAATTGAAAGAGTTTGTTAATAAGTACTATGTTCAACTTATGCATCATCGAGCTGTTGCTCAAGAGCATCTTGATAAAGCCAAAGAAGCTGAACGACTTTGGGAAAGTAAAAAGATAGCTTTCCAGCAAGTTTGTACCCATCAATTAAAAGATGGCAGTAGCGCCGTGCAAAACTCTGATGTCCTTGCTTCTTGTACTATTTGTGGCATGTACTTTGATAGAAGGTAGGAGATAACATGACAAACCCAACTTCAGTTTCACCCGACAAGTTTAAGGAAGTCCAGTTCCAGGGAGATACTCTTCTTGCCGTAAATGATTTAGATAAAACCTATGTAGCTGTTCGATGGGTTGCTGAGGCTCTTGGTCTTACAGCTGGTCAAATAAAGTCTGAGCGTAAAAAGATTCAAGAGGATTTAGTGTTATCTCAGGGGGAGAGAAATTTCGTCCTCCCCACAAATGGTGGTATGCAACCCGTTGTTTGCCTAGATATAGAATTTCTACCATTATGGCTTGCCAAGATTTCGATTACACCGACAATGAAACGTACTCGCCCGCAGTTGGTTGATAAGTTAGTAGCTTACCAGCTCAAAGCAAAAGACGTACTAGCTAGTGCCTTTATTCGTCCAAAGACATCTGCTGAAATGATTCTAGCTCAAGCAGAGGTATTGGTTCAACAGGAGCGCCGCCTTGCTCAGATAGAGCAAATGCAACAACAACAGATGGCTGCAACCCAACAACTAATCTCTATCATGTCTGAAGAACCTACACGAGCTCGCATCACCAACAAGGTGAAACAATTAGCACAACACCGCAATACTAGTGTACGAGAAGCATGGCATGAAGTTTATCACTTCTTCCGCTTGAACTATTCAATTGACCTTCGTCGCCGTGCACAAAATAAACGGAACAAAATCAATCAAGAACGCATGGCTTCTGGCCGACCTTCTTATGCCGAACAAACGCTTAAGACAATGGTTAAACCTATCGACATTGTGTTCGACAATAACATGGAAAAAGAGCTGCTAGAAATCGTTAATGGACGATTGATGGTAGGTGGGCCTAAGGGATGAACCCTGGGCTCCTCTTTTATTAAGGAGTGGAACCTATGAAACTTTTTACAACTGATGAAATCATGGCTATTAAAGCTGTATTTAATGAGTATTACACTGATGAGATTTTTACTCATTTATCCCCTGACCTTATTATGACCAATGAAGAAATGGGATTTGCTGAGAAATGGTCTATTTATTATGGCCATCATACTAATGCTCTTGTATTTGCCAACCAAGATATGACTGAAGATGGATATCCTACCTATATGAAACATTTCTCAGAACAGACAACCATTAATCAATTTTGTATATGGTTAAACAATTACATGATAGCACACAGCTACACATAAAAAGGAGGAAATGAGAATGAATTTCGCTGAAGCCCACAAGAATATAGAATTTGAGATGAAGTATGTGTACGAAGCACATTTGGTATTGAGAAAAGACGGAGACAAATATACTGCTATTAAGGACCGCGGCGGTCTCACTAAAGGCTGCTTGATAACAGTAGAGGATGCATGCAACTATGCTTACGCTACATTTAATAATCCTAAGATAGCCATTTTCGATGTATGGAATCGTCTTCTTGCACATAATTTTGAAATCGAAGGAGCTGTTTTTTAAATGAGATATACAGTCATAATTAACACACCCCTCAACAAAGAAGAATTGCTTTCTATTCTTCCTAATGCAGGAGTTGAATATATTGAGCATGGCGATCAAACAAATCGTGATTATTTTGCCAATACTCGCTGGCATAGAGAAGATGTAGTCGAAGCACTTGCACAGCAAGATATCGAAATCAACGACCACAATATCAAGCTTGTCATGGACTATGGCTCTCAGCTAGAAGAAAACCTTGTACATGACGGCTGGGAGCATCTTTCCTATATCATTCAGGACATTCCTGACTTCATATCTAATGATGAAGAGGAGGATAAATAATGGGCGCCGAAGTATTTATGGAGTATGGAAGTGGCAAGACACCACAAGAAGCTTTTGATGATTTAGTTTCACAAGCTCAGCATGATATGGGACATGGTGGCTACACAGGCACTATCGCAGAAAAAGGTGAGTTCGTTATGATTGAACCTCCTTCCAACTGGAAGGGCGATGCACAGTCTTATGCTGACCACCTACTCGACATTGGTGACAGAAGGATTTCTGATAAGTGGGGTCCAGCTGGCTGCATCTTATTAGATTCTGTTGGAGTCGTAGGAACAGAACAAGTTCCTTATGCTACTACCTCAGAGAAGTACAAACAAGAAGGTGCTCGTAAATGGAAAACAGTCTATGTTATTCGCTCTCAAAATGATGCCAGATATTACCGTCGAGAAGATTCATTTACAGCGGCGGAAAGTGTTGCCAAAGAGTACGCTAAGGCTCATAATGAAACAATGGTAGTTTCTATTGAGAAGATATTAGAGAATGGGCAGCAGGAGATTCTTACTGTACGCCCTAAAACAAAGGCAGTTAAAACTCAAGAGACCGAAAACCAATACCTATTCTTTGGTTGGGCCTCTTCTTAATATAGATATATAGACACGTAGGGGGATATTCATCATGAAAGCTTATTTAGCAAACGGTCTTTTCTCTGAATCAGACCAAGCTTACAACGCGTATTTAGCAGACCGAATTCGTACCAACTTCCCGTGGATGGACTTGTATGTTCCACAGGAGAACGAAGCATTGAATGACAAAATGGGGTATGCGTCCAGTGTGCAAATCTTTCGGGGTGACAATGTATATTTAGACCCTGCTGAAATTCTTATCGCTGTCTTGGACGGCGCTATTATAGATGAAGGCGTTGCATCTGAGGTTGCCCGCTTCACCGCTTTTAAAGAGTGGGAAGAAGGCAATGAGGGGCAGTATCGACCTCGCTATGTATTTGGTCTTTATACCGATGTTCGCCAACAAGGTGCACATAATCCAAAGAAGATTGATGCATTGAAGAATGAAGTTGCAGAGAACCAGTTCTCATACCGAAATCTTTATACAATTGGGGCAGTCAAAGACCATGGTATTATCGCCACGTCTTCTGATGGCTTGATTGATTTAATAGATAAAATCGTTCCGTTACCAAAAAGTGCAGATTTACAAATGCAATTAGATTTGGATACGGACGGTTTCTAATAGATAAGAGCGGCCTTTGTGCTGCTCTATTTTTATATAAGGAGGTTTGTTATGGAATCCCAAGAGCTTTTTATTGATACCTTGCGCTATGAATTGAAATTTCGCATTAATCAATTAACTGAATTTAAAGAAGAGCATGAACAGGCTGGAAACAAAGACGGAGCTTACGCTTGCGAAGTAAGAAGAGATGAAATCCAAAAGTTCTACCGTATCTTTCAAGCTTCTCTTGACCAGTTTAAGGAGGGGTCTCAATGAATCTTTTCCCAGAGTACGACAAGGAGCTTCGTGTAGGAGATGTGTGTCGTATCAATAATCGTGCTTCTGAAGTATTCAATAGGCAGTACAGAGATGTTATAGGGGAGCTCGTCACAATTGCATCTTCTGAACCAGTTCACCATAAGTATCCATGTGATTTTGTCAGAAGAGATGCTCTTGTCTTGCCACCAGGATATGTTTTCTTTGGCATCAGAGCTGACTTACTGACATTAGTTAGGAGGGATGAAGATGCTGAAACTAGTAGAAGCTGAGGTTCTTGTAACTGTCCGCCGCCGCGTGCTTGCTCATGTAGATGAAAACGGTCACTTGGTTAATGTTGAAGAAGAGATAGAAGACATCGAAGAACTAGATACAGAACTTAGCCAGATTATTTCGACTGTAGAAGATGACCCAGAAATAGAAGACCCAAGGGAGATATAAAAAAGGGGAGGAACCAAGGATGAGTTATGCTAGAAGACAAACGAGAGTGAAAGAAAATGTAACGGAGATTTTAGAATGTTATCCAGAAACACGTTCCGATGATAAGAAATTACTGTTACACTATTGGGAGTTGGCTGATGGGATAGACTTCGATGGGGATTGGAAGGACTATTTTGTTAGCAGTTCTACAAGCGCAGAGAGCATCACACGAGCTCGTCGTGCCATTCAGGCAACTGGACTATTCGTAGATGAAGAAACGCAACAAGCACGCACTGAATTAGAAGCTGAGGCTCGTGATTACCATAGAGCTAACTAAGGAGAGATTTACATGTCAGAAAAACCAAAACAAATCAAAGACCCGATTGGCTTCCTAAGAAGTTCAGGTCTATTATTCGAAATCAACCGAAAGGTTTTACATCCTTATGGATTAGCAATGGCCGTTTATCCTACAGATGATGGAGAAACAGAAGTGGGGACTATCTCACTAATGGATTCTCGTGAGGATAAAGAAGGTTATCTTTTCAATGAAAGTACTTATATCTCTGGTGTCACAAAACTTAGTGAATTTCTAGAGGGGTTTGGAAACGAAAAGTTAGCAGAACGCCAAGATGAATTGGGCTATGTTTTCCAAGAGACACCAGACCCTCATATTAAAAAGAATGGTGTCAACCTTATTTCATACAATCCAGCATACACTGGCGATGATGAAACACAAGATGACTTAGTAGCATTCCGTGTCCCATTTGAATGGCTAAAGCGAACAGTCATGGACTGGTTTGAAATGTCTGTTCCAGATTTTCTAGAGTTCTATACTTATGATAATGTAGAGCCTCTCTACAATGCCGCTAAGCGCGAAGGAGTTATCATGGAAGAAACTACTCTGAAGGATACCATTTAAGGTGTCCTTTGGGGTTATACAAAGGAGAGATATTATGGAATCCGTTATTTATGATGAAGATGAAATCGTTACAAAGATTCAAGTCACTGACCATAAAGCTCTATGGATTGAACAACACGCCCCGTGGAGTAACCAAACTCAACGTATTGTCTTAAGTAAAGACGAAGCACATCGCATGTTATCTGATGTTAAAAAAATGTTAGAAAAAGGAGATGAATAACATGGAAGAAATTTTACAACAAGCTGCTCAGTACTTACCAAAGAAACCTGACCACTTTGGTTATAGCATGAACACGGTAGATGTAGAACAAGCATGTATACGAGCCATTAATGAAGCTACTAAAAGAGATTTGTCTGATTATACTTCTTTTAAGAATGTAGATTATGAAAGTTCAGATTTTGCTGTTTTCCTGCATGTAGATGACCTCAGAGATGAATTTGGGGAAGAGTATATTGAAGAACTTAACAAACTTTTTGATTGCGACATTGACGAGTACTGGGACTTAACAGATGATGTTCTCAAAAAAGCTTATGGGATAAAAGATACCTGGGTTGCTGCTAATATTAACGTGGGCGACTATTCTTATTGTACACTAGAGATAGGCGTTAAATAATTTCTAGGAGGTATTTCTATGAGTACACCTATACTTCGTGTTCCTGTTACAATCCATAAAGAAAAAGACGAAGGTATTTTTGTAGCGGAGCTTCACCGTCTTGCAGAGAAGAAGAAAGTTTCTTTTTCTAATGTGGAGTTAATTTCAGATGGTCGCCACACAGTTTACCTTCGTATGCTTCCTGAACATCTAACTACTGACATCAACGATGTTATTTCCTGGGCGGCCCACAACACAGAATCCGTCATGGAAGATGTGGAAACAATCGAATAAAATGATGTTAAATGATGACAATTTATGATACAATAACATCAAACTTAATTCGATGTGTTTACCATATTCATGTCGTCGAATAAGGAGGCAATACCATGTTGAAGAAAAAGGCTTTCACTTTTCAAGAGGTTATCCTTTACTTGGAGTCACTTGAAATGTTGGATATGACCTACACTGTAACAAAACACCCAGAGTATCGCGATGAGGAATCCGATCAAGTGCAGTACAATGTATGGATAATCGAATATGAACAAGGTAAGCCTGTTCTAGAACCTTCAGCTATTCGATTTGAGGACTAGGGGGAAATCAGTTGGCTATTATTACAGAACGTAACATCGACGTATCAAACCAGTTTCTTGGGGATACAGGAACTATCATCATGACACACACCATTAAATCAGGTGACTTGCCGCGGGCAGCACTTATCGTTGACCATGGAGCTAAAGAAATGTATGTCTATTCTTATAAAGAGACGGCAGATGACATTATCTTAGACCCGATTGATGATGATGAAGTTCGTGCACAGCTTGAGGAGATTGTACAAAACGAGATACTACCACGAGAGAAGCAGGATTAACTGCTTCTTTTTTCTTTTAAGGAGGTTTTACTATGAGTAGAGGGTATGAATTAAACCCTTTTGAGGACATCCCTGTGGCTCCTTTAAACGTTGAGCAAGATGATGATAACTGGTATGGACTCACAATTAATGGAGAATATCCTAGCTATGATTTGCTCATTAAATCTGTTTCAGATTTTGTTACGTGGACTGTCATCGCTGGCAACGAAGACTACCAAGGAGATTACTATGCCTTTGGTGAAGACCAAAAGGGCAACTATTACTACGTTACAACAGGATATGGCAGTTGTTCTGGTTGTGATGAATTAGAAGCTTGCCAAACAGTAGAAGACCTTGAAAAACTTCGTGCTGATATTCGCCGCGGCGTAGCTCGTTTTGATTCTATTGAGACTTTTGTCAACCACTTCAAGGAAGATGAGTGGCAAAGCTTTGGATGGATGGGCAGCGACATGAAACTATTCAACAAAGAAATGTTCAAGCATTACAAAATCACACTATTAACTGAAGAGGACTGATGACTTATCGGAACCGATATACACCTATACGTAGAAAAACATGACGGCACAAAATGGAATTTAGTAAGCGGGCCTAACCCCCGCATTCAATCCGCGCTGCAATATGCCGATTGGAACAGAAACCAAGGTGACGAAGAAAAGGCAAAAAGATATGAGAAGGAAGCCGCTGATATTGCTTCTGGTGAATATATGGCTCGCTTTTCTCCAGGTTCATTCGAAAGAGATTGGTACGCTCCTACTGTAGTAGAAGGATGGTTATGGGATGACCGCCATTATGATCTCTTCGCAATCCTAGGAAACGTTCGCAATGGTTTTGGCTTTGCTGGCGTACAAAGAGGAACTGGTTTTAATTATATTTCTGATTCTAGAGGTCTTCCAGAAGATGCTTCTCCTGACTTAGAGATAGAGTTTGAAGAAGGTTATTATCATAGCAATAGCTATGTAAATCTACCTGAGCTTCTTGACTATGATTGGGACCAGACATCAACTCACTATGGGACTGTACAAGAAGAACAATATAAAGTATTTAAGGAAAAAGGCAAACCTCGTTCATGGTCGGGCAGTATCTCTGGACAGAGTGTTGTTGAGCTTACAAACGAGCAGATGGATGAACTTGTTGCTCGCCACATTGCCAAAGAACAAGGAATCACCTATGTTACTCGTGTCTCATGGGAAGAAGCTTACAAAGAATCTGTTGCAACATTTTATGAAAGATGCATCCCACAATTAAAAGAGCTTTCAAGTCTTCCAGATTACAGCGATGTTCGTATTGTATTCGGATTTGATAGTTAAGGAGGAAATGAAAATGAAGACACCTAGTAAAAGAGACGCTTATTTTGTGGTAATCCAGAGTGTTCTAGAAGAGCGCGAAAGATACAATCCAGACCCTGAAAAGAACTCGAAGGCGGCTGCTATACGTGCTATGCCTTACCTCCAGAACGCCGATTTCCTTCAGGACATGGAAGAAGCTATTTATCAGTTGATTGAAGAATTCAGAGACGAAGATGACTTTCTAGGATAAGGAGTAGTAAATATGTCAGTAAAGTATAAACATTACAAAGGCGGCATCTATACATTCATTTGTGCCGCTACCCATACAGAGCGAGACGAGGCTCTTATTATCTACAAGAACGAACAAGAAGAAATATTTGCCCGCCCTGCTAAGATGTTCTTTGGCTACCTGGAAGACGGGACAAAGCGCTTTACACTAATTGACTAAAGGAGATGACAACTATGGCTAAGCGATGGACAGAAGAAGAAGATCATTTTATTGAAGAGCACATTGGCGCTCATACTGTACAATGGATTTCTGCTAAACTTGGTAGAACTCTTTTTGCAGTGCGCAAACGAATGTGTGACTTACAAGTACAGAATTTACATGAAGAAGCAGGCACTCTTTCTGCCAGTGCCCTCGCTGATGCCATAGGCGTCTCTTACGAAACTACTCGAAGATGGATTCTTGAAAAAGACCTACCTGCTGTAAAGAAAGCACGTTATACAGGTGTTAATAGAAGATACATGCACTATCATGTAGTCCCAGAAGATTTTTGGACATGGGCATTTAAGCATAAGCACTTAATCCAGTTCAATAAAATTGAGCCTCAAGCATTACCTCCTGAGCCTGCCTGGGTTGAAGAAGAAAGAAAAAAGCAATTCAGGAAACCTGTCAAACAAAAGATTTGGACTCCAGAAGAGGATGCTACACTACTTGATTATTGCTACAAGCAAGGACTCAAACAGCGTGAAATTGCTATAAAGCTCAATCGTACCCAGAGTTCTATTGAGAAAAGACTTAAACGTTTAAGAGAGATGAGCAAAGTATGCTAAAGAGGATACGCAACTGGTTTAGAAAAAGTACTCCTGTTCAAGAAGAAAGAACTCATACCATAAAAGAATGGCACCCTGGCAGGTATTTACATGAAACTAATTTTTGCATGGGTTGTGGTAAGGTATCAAATATCTCTGAACGGATTAGTTCTGTCACTATCAGATGGAATGGAGATGATGTGCACGAAACCTATGTTCATCGTCACTGCAGAACTTACAATACCAAACTAAAGCTACATCAATATGGCTATCGTGCATATGAGAAAAATAGCTATTATGCACCTCACGTTTTAGAAAAAGAATAAATAATACTTGCAAAATCTCCCTTCAAGTCGTTACGTTCTTCCTATAGAAAGTGGTAGGGGGAGCAGTCATGCGATTTAATTACGTAGTAGTAGATGACCCAGGATTCGAAGCAGATATCTATGTTGATTGTAAATGCCAGTTTTGTGGAGGTTATTATCCTTTAGCTCTTATAGTAGGGAGAGATGATGCTTTCAATAAAGACCATTATCTTGGCAATCAGCTTGCGCATAACGGACATGTGCATCTTGAGGATTGCGGAGATTGTTGGAATCACCAGGAGGAATTGTAATGTTTGAAGGGATGACTTTTGTAAAAGTGAAATGCATGGAATGTGGAGTAGAAGGCGAGCAACCAACGTTTCAAAAATTCTTAGATAACCCAGAATCACCTATATCTAAAATGATTGAGAAGTTTGGTCATGTTCCATCAACCTGCATGGATTGCCAATCAGATGAGGAGGAAGAAAATGAAATTGTTTGATGTTGAATCGACGAAACGCTTCTCTCAAGATGAATTAAAAGAACAGGCTCAAGCAGCCCATGACTATTATGCATCTTATCTTTACAAAGATGGAGTCTTAGACCAAGACGCATTCAATATGGCTTTGCGTGAGCTCTACCTTCTTACAGAGCGCCACGGTAATCTTGTTTCTCAGGTGACCAATGGCCGATATAGTAAGCCTGGTACTTATACTAACTGGGTTGTTAAAGCAGTTGATGAAAGACATCAAGAGCATATTAAAGAATGCTTTGATGAGCTTGTAGAATGTGTTGAAAAGGATGACTTGCTAGAGTTTCGAGATGTAAAGCAGTTTTTTGGTGTTCGTGAATGAACAAGCTTATAAATGGAAAGCAGATTATCAGAGAAGCAATCTTGTGGGCAGTTTGGGCACTCCTATGCTTCCTTGCTTTGCGCATGCTTCTTCACTTTGGTATCTATCACGAACTTGACCTTACCCGTTTCCAAACTGTTCTCTCTTTCCTTCTCGCTATATCCCTTATGAAAAATTTTGAACTAATTTACGAGATTAACCAAGAGAAACGGAAGATAAAAAAACAAATAAAGAAGTTTGCGAAAGATAACAATATGGAATTAAAAAGCACTACCATTAAGAAAAAGAAAAATGGTATGATAGTCGATGTTCATGTTAAAAAGAAGGAGAAAAAGAAATGACAATAGAGCAGCAGTTGGTAATCAAGACGAGAGAGAAAGCAATGCTTATGGCAGAGCTTCTTATGGAAGAAGGGTACATCATCTCTATGGAGGATGGGGAAGGCGAGACTACTCGACTACATCTTCACGGCCGCCGCGGAGCAGATTTTAAAACATTCACTAAGCCAAGTGAGTTCTTTAAGAAGGAATCAATTAAGGATAACATTCCATTCTGGAATACATTCCCTAATCAGCATACATTTAAAGTGACTTCTGAAAATAAAAACGTACCAGAATTCGATACAGACCAGTTTATTAAATCACTCAAGAAGTTAGCAGACGAAGGTCCTGGCTTCTTATAAGAAAGAGGCTCTAGGGTTTTATCCCTGGGCCTCTCTTCTTTTAAGTTCGTCTTCACGTGCTTGCATATACTGAATCATCAAGATGTCTGGGATGTAACGGTGTATCTTGTCATTCACATCTGTATCTGTAAGCTCTAAGTCTTCGGAGTAGTACTCTTTGCCACAGTTCTTACAGAATACTTTCAAGTGTCCTGAGTCTGGATTGAGTTCTTTCATTCGCAATGTGTGTGCACAAGATGGACAAGCGCGCCCTGTACTCCAGAAACTCTGGGCAGCAGGCAAGTCAGATGTATCAATCGTGGGTTTCTCCAGTTCCAGCACTTTCTCTAAATCTTCTGCATTGTCCATCTGGGTAAGTAAGTCACCGATGACACCATTATCGCGGTCTGATCTTATATTTTCCTTTGCCATAATACCTTAACCTCCTTTGACTTTATGACATCAAAAATGCTATAATAAAACTACATTGACATAGCGAATATAAGCTCTTAACATAAATAAATCAACATCACTTGGGGGAATAAAGTTGGATATTGTAGACTATACAAAACGAAAAGAGATTGAAAGAATCCAAGAGAAATACGGAGACTTAAATCTCATTGATATGCTTCATAAGTTTCTTGTTGAAGAAGACCAAAAGAGCCAACAATTGCGTTATGAGCAAGGACGCATTGGAAAGTTTTATCCATCTTCTGTTGGTCAGTGCAAACGTAAAATTACCTATCAGATGATGGGTTATCCTGGTAAGCCTAAAGAAGGTCGCAATGTTCTTATCTTAGACAACGGGACTTCTTTCCACAATCGTATGGAAGAGTACTTTGATAGAATGGGCATTATGATTGCCCCAGAGCTTAAGTTGAAAAGTGAAGAGCTTCGTATATCTGGACGTAGTGATGCTATCATTTGGAATTACATGAAGAAAACTGAAGGCCCTATAGAAGGCGACCAAATGATTAAGCTATATGCGCCTCAATATGATGAAGAAGGCAAAGAGATGGAAGAGCAGAAACTTATCTATGAAGGATGGGCATCTGATGTTTTAATCGTTGAATTCAAATCAGCGGGCAATAAATCCTATGAGGATTATACGCCGAAGACAAAGCCACAAAAGAAACATGAAATGCAATTACAACTGTATTTTTATCTCACAGGCATTCGTGCTGGTATGGTATACTACGAGAATAAGAATACACAAGCTCAAAAGTATTATTATGTAGAGTACAACCAATCCATCGTAGATGAAATCATTGCAGACATTAGGTTTTGTATTCAGCATTTGGAAGCAGGGACTTTACCCGAGCGTGAGTTCGCGCCAACTAGTTTCGACTGCCGCTATTGTGACTTCCGTGATATCTGTCACCCTGTAATGAATCCTTTCAACCTCGATGAGATTATCTAAGAAAGGATGACTCTAATGAAACGATTAATAAGACGTTTTATGAGGGGCCCACTTGATTACTTGTTCTGGATAATGGTAGTTCTATATATTGTCTTTAGAGACTATCATAGTCCTGACTTTCTCACTTATGTAGCAGATGTATCTATAGGTATCGCTATTATTTTGACAGTTATCAATTGGTTCTTGCGTTCTGCAGCAGATAAAAAATAAGCCGTCCTTTGTGGGCGGTTTTTCTATAGGAGTAATAAATATGATAGAGCTTTTCCTTTTGTTCTGTTTCGTACTGCTTGTATTTTATGTGACAGTTGGAATCATCAAAGAGATAAGATTATTTAATCGTGGTATTCATAAAGAGTGCGGCGGGCATTGGGACACATTTGATACAGATGCAAGCATGGGATGGAAATGTACTGGATGCAATAAATATTTTCGAGCCAACTGGGTAAAACCAAAAAGAAACTAGTGAATAGCTTTCCTTTTCTTTGGCATCATAAAGTCAAAGGAGGTGTTCACGATGGCTCGTAACAACAATCAATTACTAGTACCTGGTGTTGCATCTGTACTAGACCAAATGAAATACGAGATTGCTCAGGAGTTCGGCGTAACTCTTGGAGGTAATACTACTTCCCGCGAGAACGGTTCTGTAGGCGGAGAGATTACTAAACGTCTTGTTGCTTCTGCTCAGCAGCAATTGCACGGACGTAATTTCTAATTAAAAGAGGGCACCAGTTGCGGTGCCCCTTACTTTTTCTTCCTGAACATCATACATATAATGAAAAGGCAGATGCCTTCTCCAATGAGTATAGGAACTACTTCATTCAAGCTTGTTCACTTAGGAGGAACCTAAAGTCCTCGTTTGTGTAGCCTTCATTCTTTTCTCTCTTGAACGGTCCCATCTCTTGCTCGAACTGGTATGCGCTCATAGAACCATGTAGTTCTCTGATATGTGACGCATAAAGGACACCTGCTTCAAGTAAATCCAAGTAGTCAATCGTAACACGATGTGGCTTCAACCTTTCCCATGCCATGATGTTTTTCTTTTCCTGTGGCATTAAAGCACTTGTATATGTGACGAAGAACTTAACAGTTCCTGTCATCATTGTTGCTAAGACGTTATAGATGTGCTCTTCATCTAAGCGTTGTGCCTCATCTACTACTACAGCATCTACTCGAAGTCCTCTAGTTGACTCTACCAAGGTATGAGATACCACCCAAATCAATCTATCGCCTTTAAGCTTGATTGCGATGCCCCCGCTTGTTCTTAGAATCTCTATGATTTCATCTTGAAAGATAGCTTCTGCTGTATATTTTGCATGTGTTACTCCAGCGGTAAATGGAACTACCATAAGCACTCTACTACCTGCTTGTGCTGCCCACTTCAATGCCCCATAAGTTTTCCCTGAACGCCTGCACCCTTTTACTACTACTCTTTCATGCTTCTGTACTTTCTCCTGCCATCTCATATCTGGCTTCCCCCTAGAAAAGTTTTTTGTACAGTTCCCCGTTGTGCTTCAAGATGTCCTTTTGTAATGCCTCTGGCGTTATCTTGTAGTTCCAAGCTATACGAATTAATGTAATCCCGTGTTCCTTACAATACTTCTCTTTCAGCTTGTCACACTCTTTGTAGTACTCGAAGTTCTTCTTCGATTTGTGAATGTACTTATTAAACTCGCTATGCTGTTTCCCATCGACGGTTTTGTTATCGTAAAGGCTTTTTATCCTCTACTTCTGCATGTTACCATGCAGCCCAGCATACGTCTTTACCATGCTACCTCTAGTTTAGGTAATCGGCGCTCGTGGGTGGATTATTGGATAGGCTCCTCACCACCTATGCGTTGCACGTTCTGTTCTACTTCAATGCCATTCGAACAGCTTCGCTCAAAGTTATCCTCAGCCAGTTTTCGTTATTAGTGTCAATATCATCTGTACTAATACGAATCAATTGAATATTTTTTGCAATACATTCCTCTGTTTTAATTCTGTCGTTCTCTTGCTGTCTTTCTAATCTCTTTGTTCCATAAATAGGTAACCTATGCATTGGCCCATCTACTTCAATAGCTAATCTTAACTCAGGCATGTAAAAATCTAACTGCAAGCTTTGATTTGTAATAGGATTTCGTACTACATCCCATACTCTTTCTCGAATTTTTTCTTCTTCGAGAAGATGTAATAGCTCTTTTTTAACAATATTTTCATGTCTTGAGCCACCAGCTTCTTGGATACCTATTTTCCGATTATGCTTTGTACAGCGCTCATTATGGGATGCTCTACAAGAATTACATAAAGCACCTTCTGATTTCTCTCCGCACTCAGTACATAGTCCTTTTCCTCTACGCTCTTTTCGTTTTTCTTTTTTAGACTCTTGATACTTTGGCAGAGACTTTCTTACTCTATTCTTGCTAATTTCTCTGTTTCTTTTTTTGATTCTTTCTTTTCCGCATTGTTCGCAATAGAGAACTCTAGTCGATTTTGTCTCCAGTTCTATTTCACATTCTGCACATTTAGCGAATGGTCTGTTCTTCATTTTCTCGTGGTGTCTTTCTAGACCTACTCTGTTGTTTCTTTTTCTGCCATACTCTTTCTTACATTCTTCTTTGCAAAAAGACCTTAGCTTTGTTGATGGTTTGAAGGTGCTTCCACATTCCTTACAGTTTTTCATGGTTATTTCTCCTGGCCTTCTTCAAAGTTTTCCTGGCTGAGGACTTCCTTTGAATTCACCGATTGATCAACTATGGTTTCCCATAGAGGGAGCTATTGTATTAACTCAAATGCTAGTTTCAAATCAGGATAGTACCTGTCGAGCTGCATTGGATATCCTTTTGGACTTGGCAAGCTAGAGTAATAACCATGATTAATGAAATGATGTCCCTTCAGTAACTCATCTAGAGCTCGAAATAGAATCAGTTCCCCTTGTGTGTTCTTGTTGTCAGGTCTTTTTCTATATGTGCCGCTGCCGCTACTACTTGTCTTTTTCTTGGCTTTACTCTTTCTAACCGCAGTGCATACGGTACAGTACTTTGGTTTCTTTGTAGAATACCTCATATCTTTACCGCACTCTTCGCATTTTGTTACCTTCGGTTCACTCATTGGTAATAACCCTCTTCCTTCAATTGCTCTACAGTTTCCTGTACGGTAGCAATCGCTCTTTTTCTTTGTCGGAAGATAGTGTTGATATGCGTCCCCATCATATCTGCAATCTTACCATCTGAGTATCCCTCATGGTTATGTAGCTTGAGAATAAGCCTTTGCAATGTTGTCAGGTCTTTGAATTCTTCTCCGCATGTAATCCCGCGTACCCAGCTATTCCCTAATGCGTCGTCAATCATAATCATTGGCTCTGTTGCAAAGATGCTGTCATTGATTTCGATGTTTCCATCTTTATCTTCGTAGCAGTCTTCTGCAATACGCAATAACTGTTCAGGCATTTGTACATATGGGTCATTCTTCTTCTGCATACCTTCAATCCAGTTCATCACCGCATAGCGATAAGAGTTATATAGGTAGGCACTGAAGTTACGGTTAGTCTTCTTATATCTGCTTGCTTGTTTCAGAAACAGAATGCGTAGTTCTTGTAGAAGGTCTTCGTCATCCATTGTGCGAAGTGACATCTCGATGTACTGCAACTTCTTGCGTACTTCTTTCTTTACATGTTCATATTGGTATGGCTTATTTAAGCCCTCCAAGATTTCTCTGTCTTTAAAGAAGCACCGCATAAACATCCGACAATCCTTGTCATTCCAAATCATTTTTCCGTAGCGAAGCATCTTGTAGTATTTGCCGATATACAACGCAGAGCTTTTCCTTCTAGGGTCAGCTCCGTATATCGTGAGCAGCTCGCAGCCAGCTTCTTCATCGCCTGCTTGATATGCTGCAACCAACTCATCTATTTGTTCTGCTTTTTCTGTGTTGTAGTTTTTTCGCTTCATAACGTTGCTCCTTCTTAGGAAGCATCATCAATATGACGGAAACGTTCTACGATACGCTTTACTTTCAAATCTTCATTCGATAGTAAGAAGTTATCGAGGATTTCCTGGTCGGAGTTAAACACTTTTCCAAGTGTGCTGTCTTTACCAAATAGATTTTCAAAGTCTTCTTCGCTAATCATCTGGTAGTTGTCTGGATTATCTATAATGTCATCCCATAAATAATCTAGCTCTCCATCGTAGTCATCTAGGTTAATTGCACCCATGTATAATACGTCCCCATCCAAATCACCCATTAGGTTGTCAAACTCGCCGCTGCTCACTGAGCCTGTCTGCTCTAAGTCATTTACCATGTCGATGATATCTTCTACTGCATCTTCTTCTAGCAGCTTCAAAAACTCATCGAGACTTAGGTTTACAGATGCGTTGTTTTTATAGATTTTCATGTACAGCTTCCCCCAGTCATACTAATTCGCCCCATGTTTTGTGTGTTGGTTTGATTAAAAATGTTTCTTCAAACTCCGTGTAACAACGTTTGCAGATGTGAGCTTCCCCCGTGATGTTGCTCACTGCTATTTCAAATGCTAGGTTAATTGTCGCGTATTGTGTTTCGTATTGTTCGAAGTCTTTGTGTATTTTCGTTCTGCATGATTCTCCGCATTTGTTACACAGAATATCTACTGTTACTTCCTGCTCAACCTGCTGTTTCTGTGTTTTTCGCATTCTCTTGCTCCCCCATTTTTAATAAAGCAAAAGCTTTAGCAATACCAATGGCGTCAGTTATATCGTTGTCTTTCTTCTTGAATTCTTTATTGTAAGTTTCGTTCACCCATACGCGAGTATCTTCTTTCTTCATACTGCCTTTGCCATGGGTAATCTTCCGCCACTTACTTGGATGAAGCATTTCTAGCTCTATCTGTTGCAATGCGGCAAGTACGATGAAGCTACCTGCTACACGAGAAAGCTGCTTGAAGGTCTGTGCATTTGGCCCTTGGAATTGATCTTCGCACCCTATACCTACGATACCGTACTTCTCGACAAGCTCATTTATCTTATCATACTGGTAAACTGTCTGTTCAAGCTCTGTTAATTTTTTCTTGTCTACTTTGATAACTCCGTAGTCCACCAGATTGAAGTTACTGTCCATTACTGCAAAACCCGTAGATGCGGTACTAGGGTCAATCCCCAAATACATTTCCTCCATGCGCTATTCCCCCATATCTTACTCTTCTTCTTTTGGCTTTTCTTCTACTTCTTTTTTCTCTTCTACCTTTGCACTCTTACGTCGCACTGGTGTTTTCTTTTCCTTGATGGAAACCTTCTCTCCATCTTCCAAGAAGCGGACCGTGTTGTTTGCGCAGCCTTCGCTCACTAGCAAATTCATCATCTGCTTATCGTCTACGCCTTCTGCTACGATACTTACAATCTCGCTTACTTTGTTGTCTTCATACAGCATACCTTCGCCGTAGTAGTTCCCTTGGACCCTCTTCAGCGATGCTAGGTCAGCCAAATAAGTTCCTTCTACTACGCCTGTACCCTCTGTAATGACTTTCTTTTCTGCTATTTCTTCTACTGTATATTTATAGATTTCAACTGTCGTTCCGTATGCCTTTAATGTCTTGTGTTCCATTTCCTCGCCTCCATGGTTTATTTGTAACCACTAATGGAGACTTTTGTAAAGACTAATTATGTAAAAAGAGCAGAGCCGCTAAGCCCTACTCTTCTGCTAGTGTGATTAAACTGTTTAATGCCCCCTGGATATACTCATCAATCCAGTTCTTAGCCCAATCTGGTATCTTATCGTACTTGACTGTCATGCCACTGTACGCTGCCCGTAGCTCCATTTTCTTCTTGTAGATAGCGTTACTAAACTCTTCATCTAGTTTACCGCCGATTGCAATTCCCAACTTGCTCTCTCCAAATACTTTATGAGATTCGCCATCTACTCTGTTTAGTTCAGCAATCAAAGCACCAATAGCTCTTGATACAAAGCGGTCACGGATTAATGCTCCATAACGTTCTTGCTCCTTGTATGCTTCATACTCTGGACCAGGCTCATCGTTAACGACGATAGCATCAAGAACATTGATTTTTTCTTCTGCTTTCTTAATTCGTTCTGCTAAGCCTTCGCTAATTTCTTCATCCTCTACTTCTCTTGTAACAATAGTAGATTCAACTTGATAAGCTTCTCCTGATTCAAGGTCTAGTGTGAATGTTTCTTCTTCATCATCTTCTTGCTCTTCTACTCCAGATGACTCAGGCATTGGATTATGCTTTGCAAAATGCTGTAGCCTACGCTCCATTTCTGCCTCATCAGCTGCCATCCGCGCTGCAATCTCTTCTTCTGTTAATTCTCTCTGTACTGGAAACTGTTTTATATTATCTTTTTCCATCATTTCTCTTCTCCTTCTAACCATTTTCTTGCTTCTCTATTACTTGAAGGCTCATTGATTCTTAATGTGCCTGAGCTTGCATGCTTCCCTTTCGTTTTCCAACCATGCCCTGAATCAATCATAATGCTTGAGAGTGCTCCGATTCTTTCCCCATTGAAGTATGCTACTATTTCTGACGCCTCATGATAATTACCCATGAGTTTATCCCCCTTTAATGTTCTATCTTCATTATACTAGCCAATACCATAAGCTTCAATAACTTTATGATACTATTTGCTTTAAGAATGCCGCCGCTTGCCTGTTATTGCTTATGGCTTTTGATTTTATTCTTCCCGACGGTAAACCATTGAAGTTAACACTTTCTGCATAAAAGCTGCATGATACAAATCCATCAGTAGCACACCAGTTTTCTATTTGCATATTGTATATGATTATTTCTGCCCCATCTTCCTGAGGTGCAATAATATCAGTAGGAACCCTTCCATCTACTTTAGCGAAGTCTTCTTCATCTATCGTAAATGCTCCTCTGATTTCTTTTCGCCTAAGAGCGCCTCTCCTTACATGAGACAATTCTTCTATGATTATTTCTAGCGCTAGGTGCGTTATTGATAATGGAGCTTTGTTAAAAAGGAAAGCTTTGTCTAAGGTAAATGTTCTATGGCTATCAATCATTTTACCAACTCCTATCCAAGACTATAGGTGCTGCCATCCTATTACTCTTCATTCCAGTCATCTTTCCTGTTGGCACAGCATGTGTTGTGATTTGCTCTGCACTAAGGAAGCAAGCCACTTTACCATTTGGCAGCAACCCCCAGCTTAAAATCGTAGCTTGATTTATGGTTGCTTCTGTTCCATCTTCTCTTGCTATTACGATATCTGATTCCTTTTTTACATCTATCTTTCTATAATCGTTTAAATCCATTACGAATTCGCCCCTGATTTCTCTCCTCCTCATATCATGAGGGGAAGGGCTTCCCATTACGTACATCGGAGCAGACTCCCGAACTACTCTTAATCGAACTCCATCC
>Ga0207655_1001615_pt1 | contig 20069 bp, 20 predicted proteins | sample KBSM44metaG_FD_184398 | JGI IMG/M metagenome (GOLD analysis project Ga0207655, IMG submission 184398) | Miscanthus rhizosphere microbial communities from Kellogg Biological Station, Michigan, USA - KBS M4-4 metaG (SPAdes) (version 2) | ecosystem: Host-associated > Plants > Roots > Rhizosphere >... | reverse complement strand
CTGCCAGTGTGATAAAAGATCCGGCAACATTCAGGGTGGGCTGGATTATCCTGTTATTGCTGCTTGTCGGTTTCTTTGTTTTGGAGCCTATGGGGATCCCGGTCAGCGCGATAGCCGCTACTGGCGCGGCAGTACTGTTTATAGTGGCGAAAAGAGGTCATGCCATCAACACCGGAAAAGTCCTGCGCGGTGCGCCATGGCAGATCGTTATTTTTTCGCTGGGCATGTACCTGGTGGTCTATGGCCTCCGCAATGCAGGGCTAACGGAGTATCTGTCTGGCGTGCTAAACCTGCTGGCAGAAAAGGGGTTATGGGCAGCAACGTTTGGCACCGGCTTCCTGACCGCATTCCTGTCGTCGGTGATGAACAATATGCCGACAGTGCTGATTGGCGCGTTGTCGATTGATGGGAGTATGGCGACTGGCGTCGTCAAAGAGGCAATGATTTATGCCAACGTGATCGGCTGCGATTTAGGCCCGAAAATCACCCCGATTGGCAGTCTGGCAACCCTGCTTTGGCTGCATGTGCTTGCCCAGAAAAATATAACGATTACCTGGGGATATTACTTCCGCACCGGCATTATCATGACTCTGCCCGTGCTGTTTATCACTCTGGCCGCACTGGCGTTGCGGCTCTCCATCACTTTGTAATGAGATACAGATATGAGCAACATTACCATCTATCACAATCCAGCCTGTGGCACTTCACGTAACACGCTGGAGATGATCCGTAACAGCGGTAACGAACCAACCATTATTTATTACCTCGATACTCCCCCAACTCGTGATGAACTTAGCAAAATGATTACAGATATGGGCATTTCAGTACGTACATTGCTGCGTAAGAACGTCGAACCTTATGAGCAGTTGGGTCTTGATGAAGACAAATTTTCTGATGAGCAGTTGATTGATTTTATGCTTCAGCATCCGATCCTGATTAATCGGCCGATTGTAGTGACGCCGATCGGCACACGTCTTTGTCGTCCCTCCGAAATGGTGCTGGATATTCTACTGGAAGGTCAGAAAGGAGTGTTTACCAAAGAGGATGGTGAGAAGGTCATTGACGAAACGGGTAAACGGGTTAAGTAATCTGCCCACTTCAAAATATCGGACGTCTGTTAACGCTATGCGGGCGTCCGCTTCTCGTTCACAGCGGACGGAGACGCCCTGGGTACTCTAATGGTAACTTGTAATCATCTGCATCCTGCTGAAGATACTTTGCATGCTGAACGGTCTGAATCACATAACAATCGCTGTAAGTGATGTTTCTAGAAGTTTTGATTTTTACGTCAATACACTTGGTTTTATACCTAAGGCCAGATGGACCAATGGGGCTTACCTTTGTCTGGGTAATCTGTGGTTCTGTCTTTCTGCTGATTCAGTTGCTTCACTGGAGGATTACACTCACTACGCATTCAGCATCCGTAGCGAAGACTTCGATGTGTTTGCTAATCGCCTGAAAACATCGGGTGTTACAGAGTGGAAAATAAATAAGAGTGAAGGAAAATCTATCTACTTTTTGGACCCCGATGGGCACAAGCTGGAAATACATGACGGCGATTTAGATAGCCGCCTCAGCGAGTGTAGGAATCATCCTTATGGAAAAATGGAGTTTTTCTAGTGTCGTAAAATTGAGTGCAACAATAATGTTTTGATAAATCTGAGTGAATCGCAGTGGTTAATCCAGACACTTACGAACCTGTTGTATATAGGATGCATTTTCAGCTATCACGACCATTTTCTAACTGACCATGGTCCGTCCTGCTGACGGTTTGGTGCCAAAAGCGGACCTATTAAAAACAGAAATCACAAATCAAAATGAATAACTGTAGTTCACGCTCGCGAACCATAGATAGGGATTGTCATAGCTGCCCTTGAATTGCTCTGGAGACTGCACGCGTGAAGACTGCATATGCAGGTAGGATACGGCAAAGCCTATGTTGCTCTGCGGGTTCATCTGATACTGCGCGCCGGTGGCAAAACGCCATTCATCACCGGTCGTCAAGGAGAGCGAAACATCACTCTGTGATTGATAGATAGTGCTGTCAAACACGACGCCGGCATTCAATCGCCACTGTTCCGTGGGGCGATTGAATGCCGAGAGCCGCATGCCAGGAGTCTTTAAGCCGATTTGTTTTGTCGGCGTCGTGGCCGACGACCGCAATCTGCGGGCTGCCAAACTGGCTCCAGTCCTGCCAGCCGAGATCGCCCATCACCGACCACTGTTTATTGAGATCGTGTACCAGGCTCAACATAATTTGCTGAGGCGCGTTCACCTGCGCCGAAATGGGCAGGTCGTATTCAATATTGGCTAAATTCGGGAAGCGGGCTTTACCATCGATATTAAAGTCGTATTCAGTTTTACTGGTCCAGGCAATACCCGCGCGGGTCTTATCGGTCAGATCCATCAGCAACCCCAGACGATAGCTGAGCACCCAGTCGTGATCCTTCTCTTTTTCATCGTTGCCATCCACGTTACGGGTCAGCGACAGAAGGCCATAGTTGACATTAACGGAGCCGCCGACCGATACCCGGTCGTTCAGCTTATAAGCCAGTGAAGGGCTTAAGGTCATGGCCACCATGGTGCTTTTTTTAATCAGCCGGTCGCCCGCCTGGTTACCGAAGTCGATACCTAGGCCATAGTTTCCGTACATGCCAATACCGGCATAGAGGTCATCATTTAATTTCTGCGAGTAAAAGGCGCTGCCATCAGGAATAAAACGCAGGATATCGCCAGGACTCTGGCGGCCAGAGTCCATCATCCAGTTGATAAGAAATGTCGCCGTCCATAGCCTGTAGGCCGCCGATAAAGATGTGGTCAGGCAGACGGGTCATTCCTGCCGGGTTAGTGACGATCGTCGAAGCATCCTGCGTACGGGCGGCCTAGCCTGGCCTGCACCTGCCAGCGCGGTATCTTCGGTTGCAATTTCGTAGAAATACAGCGCGCTTGCTTGAGTCGTTGTGGGAAGGCATATTACCAGACAAAGCCATGTCGATTTTTTCATGTGTCTTCAGCCGGTTCCCGGCAATTAAAGCGAATTTTTCCCGTCTGACGGGGCTGCGGGGGCGGCATACCAGTTCTCTTTCGCGACCATCACGCTGCCTTCAGGCTGCATAACAAAGTTCGGCGACATTATCTGAACGTTAAACTCATTGAAAACATCCTGAATATTACTGTGCAGCTCGTTGCGCGCGACGGCCAGTGACTGCTCCGGTAACAGCCTGACCTGAAGTTCATAGGCGATGTACCAGTCCATTAGTTCCAGCTGACGCACCACGGGCGGTCGCGTCAGGTCAACACACGTTGCCCGTTTGGCTGCTAGCTCAAGCATGGCATGCACCTGCCGCCAGGGCGTGTCATACCCGATGGTGACACTGACGGTTAAATTGACGCTGCCATCGTTATTTTGCGCGCTGAGATTGGTGATCTTGCCGCTGACCACCACCGCGTTAGGCACGGTGACCACGTAGTTTTCGCGGGTGATAATTTTGGTGGCGAGCATACCTATTTCGCTGACTTTGCCTTCATTATCCGCCACGCGAATGACGTCCCCTTTGCGCAGCGCGCGGGAATAGATAAGGACTAGGCCGCTCATGGCATGGTTCATAACCCCCGCCGACCCCAGCGTTAACATCAGACCAAAGAAGACGCTGATGCCCTTAAAAGCCAGTGAATTTGCCCCCGGTAAAAACGGGTAAGCGGCGGACAGTGCAAATAACCACACCATCACCGAAATCAATTTGCGGGTCGCACCAACTGTTTCGGGATGCAGGCCCGGAAACTGCAAGCGCCCCGCCTCAACCTGATTAAGTACCATCTTAAGCAGCTTAAGAATGAAGGCGGTGATGAGGAAAATAATCAACACAATCAGCAAGCCGGGTAGCGATGAAACGATGGATAAGGCAATCTGACGAAATACGCGCAGCGACCAGTCGCCCAACGACGTTGCCCAGACGCGAGTCCAGGGGAACATGCCAAAGGCCCAGCTCAGCCATCCGTAAAAGGCAAAAATAGCGAGAACAATCATCAGCAGAGCGAATAATCGAGCTTCCACAACGCCGATATATCGACGCCAGCTTTGCGGGATTTTGATGCGGCGTTCCACCACGCGGCGACGGAAATAGCGACTTACCCGGCGGTACGCGCGCCATGCGCCGTAGAAAAAACCGAATAAAATCAGCAATCCCGCCAGAGTTTTAATACCGGAAAGCACCAGCCAGCCGGTGTCATACTGATCGCGAAGCGCTGCGCGCTGCGTTTCCATGCGGGCCAGCACGCGCTGCGCGGCCTGATCCAGGGTGAGATCGTCCCCCTCGTCCAGATCGGCCTGGGTCAGCAACATAACCGGTTTGCCATTCATCACGATAAGTCGGCCCTGCTGGTTATAGCGCGTCACAGGAATGATTTTTAGCGGCTCACTGACATCCGCCTTTGTGAAGCTGCGTAAGGTATTTCGAATACGTAAAACCCGCTCTTCCGGCGTGGTGAGACCAAATTTCGCCTGCAGCATCACAATCGGTTGATGGAAGATATAAACCGTACGGGCTCGCTCTGCGTCGGTGGGTTCTTGGCGGGGTTCTGCGGCAAGAGAATAAAACGAGATAATCGATAACATCGTCGAGATAATTGCGAGCACAAGCTTATTCATACCCACCACCGTAATGTGAAATTATCATTATTATTCAAGCAACCAGCCGATCGGCAGATCCTGTATTTTCTGAGCATAGACCAGCGATTCACATCTGCAATGTCTTCCCATGAGCGTGGCCGCCATCGCTCAAAGTCCCGCCTGACGCTATCCGATGCCCTCGCCGAAAAAAACGCATGATATTGCCAAATAATGCATACGCAATAATTTCAGAAATTTATAAATAAATAATTATAAAGATTACATTTTTGCAGATTTGACCATTCTTAAATGGGTTCTTTTTTTGATGTCAGAGCACACCCACTATTACTTACTCTGGAAGCCATTTTTACCTCTGATTAATAGCCCTGTATTTGGACTCCAGTCGATCCATAGTCGGGGATTTTTTTCGATACATCGAGCGTCTACAGCCATTTTATCAAAGCACAGCAGGTCCGAATCTTCATCCGTTCCTCTGTCGATACGATACCCCTCGCCAAAGTTCATAATTACAACGCCATAACTACCATCACTGTATTTATGAGATATCCCGTATTTAGCATGGGTCATGTCCTTATTGGTTTCCCACCAAGCTATCTGGCGCCTTTTCAAGTACGGAAAATGCCTGACGAGTATCGTATTGCCATCATGCACCGCCACGATCTCAACGGGAGTCAGATATTGCCACAGCATATAACCACAGGCAGCAGCAGCCACAACTCCCGCCGCTATAAGCCGCTTATTCACCTCGCACCCCGGTGATTTCTACGGTGGCGTTCATCTCGGTGATAAACGGCTTATATCCGTATTCCTGCCAGCGCTGGAGCACAAACCACAGACGGATAATACGGAACTGCCGGAACACGGGGTTCATGACATCGTCATCATCAAGTCCGAAGTGATCCTGAATTCGGTAATGTACCTTTGCCCGATAGCTGTCGCCATCCACTTCCAGTGATTCCAGGGTGATATGTGTTGCCCAGGTATCATGGACGGTAATTACCAGCCCGGTAGTGCAATCGACCAGGCTGTCAAATTTAGGGAGGACAGTCCCACTTAAGTCCTTAAAGTTCCCCTTAGGGGTTATGGGCAGCAACGTTTGGCACCGGTTTCCTGACCGCATTCCTGTCGTCGGTGATGAACAATATGCCGACAGTGCTGATTGGCGCGCTGTCGATTGACGGGAGTACGGCGACTGGGGTCGTCAAAGAGGCAATGATTTATGCCAACGTGATCGGCTGCGATTTAGGCCCGAAAATCACCCCGATTGGCAGTCTGGCAACCCTGCTTTGGCTGCATGTGCTTGCCCAGAAAAATATAACGATTACCTGGGGATATGACTTCCGCACCGGCATTATCATGACTCTGCCCGTGCTGTTTGTCACTCTGGCCGCGCTGGCGTTGCGGCTCTCCATCACTTTGTAATGAGATACAGATATGAGCAACATTACCATCTATCACAGCCCTGCCTGCGGTACTTCTTGCAACACGCTAGAGATGATCCGCAACAGCGGCAACGAACCGACGATAATTTATTATCTTGATACGCCACCGACCCGTGATGAGCTGATTAAACTTATTTCAGATATGGGAATCACGGTGCGTGCATTACTGCGTAAGAATGTTGAGCCTTATGAACAGTTGGGTCTTGAGGAAGATAAATTTAGTGATGAGCAGTTGATTGATTTCATGCTTCAACATCCGATCCTGATTAATCGGCCGGTAGTTGTTACGCCGCTTGGTACTCGTCTTTGCCGCCCTTCAGAAATAGTGCTGGATATTCTACCGGAAGGTCAGAAAGGAGTGTTTACCAGAGAGGATGGCGAGAAGGTCATTGACGAAACGGGGAAACGGGTTAAGTAATCTGCTCACTTAAAAATATCGGGCGCCTATTAACGCTATGCGGGCGTCCGCTTCACGCCCTGAGACATTCGACAAGCTTTTTATGGCTTCAGCAAGGGCGAGTGTCGCGCTTCCAGTGCCAGCAAATATTTTACTTCATCGTACTGGGTTCTGGCCTTCCAGCAGCGGTAAATGATCCTTATCCATTTGAACGCCAGTGCCCGGATCGCAGACTGATGAGATTTGCCCTTCTCTCTGAGGCCCTGATAATAAAGTCTGGCCCAGTATGATGAATTAACCGTCTTGGCAGCCCATTCAACAAAGGTCTGCCTGACGAACCTGGCACACTGCCATCGCCAGTGAACCCAGGATTTCTGGCCACTTCGTTCTGTCACCGGTGCAATACCTGCGTAGTTTTGAATTTCTTCAGCGCTGTTAAACCGGTCACGATTATCACCAAGTGCAGCAAGCATTCGTGGGCCCATACACGGCCCCATGCCCGGAAGTGATTTGAACAGCTCCGCATCTGGCAATGTGTCAAACAACGCTTCGATTCGTTCGTCATAGGTTTTGATGATTTCACTCACGACTTTAATTTGTGTCGCCAGTGCTGTTGCCATCAAAGCATTAGCCTCTATAACGCTCGGGTCTGTAGTCAATGGGATCGCGTTATCAATACTCACAACACGTTGCTCGGTAAGAGCCATTGCGCGGCCACCTTTGGCATTCAGAAAGTTGCGGATCGTGTCGCGCCTCGCTCGTTTCAGTTGTTGCAGACTGGGCCACCGGATAATCAGCTCACACAATAGTAAGCTACCCCGATGTGAGAACCACTCCAGTGGCTGAGGATAATACTGTTTAAGTGTGTTGATTATCCGGTTCACAAAACGGCGTTTATCTTCAACCAGCTGACGGCGCTGCTCAACCAGTTGCTGGAGTAACCGGATATCGGCATTGTCGGGTTCAATGGCTTTTATCTTTTGGGGATAACGCAGCATTAACTCTAATGCCAGCTCGGCATCCTGCGGATCATCTTTAGCGCCGCTAGGCGAGAAGGCTTGCCGGTAACGAGCCAGACATCAAGCGCTTCCGGCGTATGCTCAATCACATGGAATGTGCGTTCACCGTTTTTAAACTGAACACAGACATCGTGCTTTTTATCTGCCCAGTCCAGACCAACGTGCACAGCAAATTGATTAGTCGCAGTCATCACCAACTCCTTTTTATCGGGGATTGGTATGCATTCCACGCTCTTCGAAAGAAATATAGCCAGCAGTTTATCTGCATGCCCTGAGTATTCGTTAGCGAATGTGGAGCACCTACTGGCTCGAAAGAAAAGCGGCGATCATCACGTGATTCTCGCTCAATATTCGTAACCAGTAAGCGCATACCCTGAATCACTTAAAAGTGTAATTCTCAGGGTGCGAATGACTATATCTCGCTCACAGCGGACGGAGACACCCTGACATTTCCGCTCTGTGCCAAAAGCGGAAGTTGCTAATTCGATCAAGTTTTAAGGCAGAGCTCTATTCATGAAGTGGTTTACTGAATATGGCACTACCGCCAGCATAGATCTCACAACTGAATTACGTATTGCAGCGCCCTGCGGCCTTCCGCTTTATTCCGTCACCAGGTAGACCTTCAGGTCCTTCATGTACAAATTTGTATCTTCACCGGTAACACTTCCGTAGCTCCAGACAGGGTTGGTTTTCAGCCCGTCGTACGTTTTCAGATATATCCTTGAACTACCATCTTCGAAAATCACCTGTCCGCCATTAAGCAAAATCTCCAGCCAGCCCAGGGTGTTGTCAGAAGAGAGGTGCAGTTTCATCTGAAACTCATTAGTACTCCCCGGCACTATATTAATGAAGGCCGGAGCAGGAGGAGTACTCTCATCCATTGGAATTAAAAAGTACAGGTCCCCGCCTGATTCATGTTCCAAAAAAAACAGCCCATCAAAAAAGTTAAAGGCGTCAAATTGTTCCCCTCGCCATGAAAAGATAGTAAATCTTTCTGTTATCGCTTCCGGTGGGTCGGTGATCGTCATTACAATTTTATACGTACTCTCCTCCTGCCAGAAATAACGCGCAGAATCGACGACAATCCCCTCAGCGTATGGCGCGTTTGTCGAGGTGTGTACAAAATGAAAATCCCACGTAACGACTTGCTCTGTATCCATAACACCTGAAACCGAATTACCAGCATAGGCGGAAACATTATGAAACACATTTTCTGGTTCTGTACTCGTATTACTCAACCATATTAATTGTTCAGACATTATTAACTACCTCTGTCAATACAGGAATCAGAAGAATCGAGTATAGAAGTAAACATGAAAAAAGTAGAACAACGCCACTCTTCTCACTCCCTTAAATTTACTTTTAAATGTTTTTTTTGGTGATTTTTTCACCTATCCGTTCATAGTGTCCAACCGAAGAATGTTGTTATCTTCAAATAGCGAATGTGTAATTGCTGATTGAGTATGTTAGTTACATTCTTTCTGCCCCGCAGACATGTTGGGGCAATTTTTTCTTTCAAGTCATGGTGAGATGCTGGCGATCGTGTCATTAACATCCGATTAATAAAGGAGGTGGACGGTAATCTGTAAACCCGGCAGGGAAAACCATGCCGCCGCAGATATCTCCTCCCGGGCTCAGCACCATCACCGAAGCCCCCTCCGTCGGCAGCGCCTGAACGCTGACGCCATCATCAGCAAGCCCACGCGCTCTGCTGAACCTTCCCGGTTATCGGATCGGTGCCGAACGTCACGCGGCAGCGTGCGGGGCTGGCCAGTATCTCTCACTAATGGAGTATTCATATGAACGATCACCTTTTAATTAAAGCCGGTTTTAAAAACCGGATCCTGAGCAAAACACGTTCCCATTACCCTCTCGCGACAGGTATTTCTGAAGAGGAATTCGGATGTGATATTTTTGCTGAGCCACTCGTTAATCTTGAGCTTGACGACCCCAAGCGAAAAGCAGCTTATATCAATGCTGAGCTGCTGAAACAGTCCATTTCAGAACTCAAAAAGGCGGGTTTTATCACTTCCAGCAAAACAGCAGTGACGCTCTGGTCTATCCAGTTTACAGACTTCGGATATATCCAGACAGGATATATGGGGTAAATCATTCAAAGGTAACTTAAGTGATGCGATCAGGGCGCATCGCTTATTAACGCCCTCTTATCATGCAGGGTGCATGATAAGAGGGCCATTGCTGATTTCAGCAAATCACCAACCTTAACACAGAAGATTGGTGTGCCCGTAGCACCATCTGCTTCAACCATGATCAGATCGCTTTCATCAAACCACTGAGTCACTGTACGGCCATCACCTGCTTTGTAGTGAGCGTAATTCCGCACGCATCTTAACAGCGCCAAACTTACAACTGACTGCAAGTTCTACCCCATATAAAAGTAACCCCGCTGAATGCGAGGCTGGTTGAATTATTGACATTTTTGTTTTTGGCTCCGCAGAGGCACCATACTCATTCAACAGTACCACGACTCACGATATCGACCGTAACGCCTTTCGTCGCGGCGTTCGATGGCAACCCTCGAAATATCACCAGGGCAATAAGCTATCGGATACCAGCGTCCGAGGTGGCGGACAGCCTCTGATTTGTTGCCGTCTGATGTCTTCGCAATGGTTTTTATGCCTACCCTGGCTGTCATCAAGTTACTATCCCTCCCAAACGTGAGTGCGTGCAGGTTTTTTTGCACTGATATCCCTGGGGTTATCAGTTAATACCGTATACCTCCCGGTCAAGCACCGCCCACGTCTGCGAACCACACTTGCCGTCAGCATCGAGACCGTGACGACGCTGGAAGTCGGTCAGTGCGCTGATGGTGGCACTCCCGGCAACGCCATCCGGGCCTGTTCCGAGCATCAGCTGCAGCTCGCGTACGTCGTCACCCTGACTGCCCGTCTGCACCAGGCAGCGGGTGAGACCATCACCGTGGGCAAGCCACAGTGCGGCTCCAGCTTCCTCAGCATACGCGGCTATGGTCTGCGCTTTGTCGGTGCCGTTGATAATGCGGCGGGCGTTGACGTAATCGGTCTGTGTGGCCGTCAGATAGTCACCCAGCTTTTTGCCGGTGAACCAGCCCTGAGACATGCCGTTAATTGCCACCTGCGCCGCCACCCACGGCGTAAGCGCAAGGTCTGGCTGCATCACCAGCGGCACATCACACGCCAGGGTATTGAGGTTAACCACGCAGCCCTGAGCCTTCTGGTAGTTCTCTTCCCAGGTCAGCTGAACATAACCACGACCATAGTAGGCTTGCCCGGTCTCCGGGTCGGGTTCGCCGTAGGAATGACCCGCCCCCCTGCCGTATTCCTCGATGGGCTGCATGGTGAAGGCGGTCTCGTGGTACGTAGTGGCCAGCACATAGGCCAGCCAGCTCACCGGAATACGATGGCCAAGGATGTTGTAAAAAACGTACGCTGCAGCAAAACCGGTCAGGCATTCATTCTGAGCGGCGGTGAGTTTACCGCTGAACCAGACGGCATCCATGCGCGTACGGAATGCGCTAGCGGAGAAGTTCGGCCCGCTGTGGTGCCGGGATGAGTTAGAGCAATTGTTACATTCGAGCATATAGACTCCTTGAATGTACGGGATGCGCAGTCTGCGGCCTGAGTAGGCTTTCAGGATCCCGGTTATCACTTAGAACCTTGAGGTATTCTTTAATCTATTGAAGTTACTTAACTTTCTCAGCACCTGTACTGAGGAATAAAAAAAAGCCCCGAGTGAATGGGGCTAAACCGAGTAAGTTTCTTTTTTTTGTACGCTTTCAACAGAACCCCTGTAGTCCATTTGGCGAGAGAGGTAACGCAAAGGCAAGGGTTCATGCTGAACGCCTTTTAATTCTGACTCGTGGTGATAAAAACAATGATTAATCTTCACACTGAAACAGAACAAAAATGGTGCAATCACAACGGCAAGGGCACTCCATATCCATGTCCGGTAACCCCTTCCCTCTGGACAGTCGGCAGTACCCTTACCGTTGCGTGCGGACATGCGGGAATAAAAAACCCCGGCATAAGTCAGAGCAAATAAGAAATCGTGAATAACGTTATACAACCAATTCCACCGACCCGATCCCCGGGCGTTTTTTCAATATGGTCATGGATGAAATTATCACAATTTATCCGGCTGAATGGGGGGCATAAAAAAGTGCCAGCCCGGACGGGCTGGCAAATGAGTCGTAATACGGGGTGGTTTCTTTTAGGTGCGGTGCCGGTTTCCCAGTGAGTCAGCCAGTCAAACTGACCCGTGCGCTTGCGTAACTAAGGAATAATGACTGTACACCCGCTACATATTAATAACAAAATTAGCACCCCGATAACAGTGCATATTAATCCAAAATAAAACTTTACCTGTGGTGGATTTTCATTCCACCACAGAAGTTCGTTAAGGTGATTATAAAAAAGTAGTGGCCCTTACTAGATTCAAGCCAGTGACCGAGTGATTATGAGTCGCATGCTCCGATCGCTGAACTGAAGGGCTGATATCGGTTATTCATAAGATAAATCATTAAATTCATCGCGTGCTCCAGAAACGACAAAACCCCGTCATTGCTGGCAGGGTTTAGATCATTAAGGTATTCTCGAAACGACCACTTCTAACAGAAGTAACGTGCTTTTTGTAATTACACAAGCTTCCTTTACTGTTATCGCTTCACACTATGTATCGCAGGGTATTTCTTCGCATAAACGCTGTTTCTCCGGAATATAGCAGCAGATAACAAACTCCTGATGATACGAGCAGCCCCTCTCAGCTTATGTCGAAAATTGATAAGCTGATACATCCCACCTTTCTCCACAGGGATGGAGTAGTACTTTTCCAACAAGATATTATCTTCAGCAACCCGTTTTGCACTGTACTTCTTACCCGACAGATCTATCGCGCGGACTTGCCCTTCGCTTACGATAAAATTTCTGCTATGAGGATCGCTTGATATTATTCCAACTCGATTCATACTTTTCATTATAGTACAAATTTCATTCTTAATATTGTCAGGGATCCAACCAAAATCACTAACCAATGGCCCTGGTATGTACTCAAAAAACATCACAACAACACGCGCAAACCTGAAAACCCTTCTTTCAGCCAAGAAATAATAATCATTAGGTATTGTAATCCCGACGTTCCTTGCTGAGTCTATTTGATAGATAAGATTTTCGTTATAAGATCCCAAAAAAATAGATTTAAAGAATTTTTCCACAGTCTTTTTTTTGGGTGAATAAATTTTGACGACAAGAGGACCCGAACAGGTATTAACCAGCATAACCTTAGTGTGTGGAGGAGAATTTTTGAAGATCTCTAAAACCTCTAACTTACCGGAACAAAGTTGTTCAAAAATACTGATGAATTTAACCTCTTTGTAGTAACAATGCCATCCGTTATATTTTTTTTTAGTAATCACCCCTCCTCCTCTTGTCTGTGATATTATTCTCTCTCCGTGCCATCCTGCATCAATTAAAAACATCATAATAGCTGTATTATATTTATAATTAAATTATAAGGCAGTGGTCTGCGAAAACAATTGACTATTCATTTCCAATAGAGCCGAGTGAGCGGTAAAGTCCCCATCCATAAATCTTTCGGTAAGTAACCTGCAGTTTGATTGTGAGAAATACCAGCCATCAAGCGACTTTCCGTTGTTGGCACAGCTCCGGCAAATTAGCCCTCACTAACGCCTCAGCGAATGACATTGCCGCAGCACGCAACCTGCTTGTCTTTCGCATACTTCCAGTTACTGTAGTCTAAGTGCCATTAAGTGAATGTAACAGCTAGCACCCTAAGAGATAACGCAACACACAGGCCCACAATGCGCCACTAATAAACGCAATAACCAAGCCTCGCCCTGGCTAAATAAGGGAGTTTTTATGTTTCTTGCTATCCGTCGCTAAGACGAAGCAAAAAAAGCCCTCTGGATAAACAACGGGCAAATACGTCGCAATAAAAAGATATATCAAATATTGGTGATTGTACTACTACCAGCGCCATAGTGGTGGTTCTATTGTAATTACCAGCCGTACGAAGCGACGGCACCTACCACAAAGTTTTGTTGCGTGTCGTCTGACACGGAGGCTTTGACTACTACATGCTCAGTAGAAGCCTGCAGCTACCGCGTTCTCACCGTCAGTAGTACCGACGCCGGCACCGATTGCAAAGGTCTGTCCCTGGATTATTTGCGGAATGTTGGCCATTGCTGCAACACCAGATATTGCAGCACTGGCACGCTTGCGGTTGTCGTCCACTTTGTTTTTCAGATCTTCAAATGCTGAGCCAGTACCATTTTCAACTTTCAGTGCGGTAATACGGGCTACGTGGTTATCAATACGCTGAGTGTTAGTCGTTGATTGGTTTTTTGCCTGAGTTGCAGTCGTGTTTGCAGCGGTAGCAGTGGTTTGAGCCAAAGCAGCCAAAGTTTTGGCATCAGGAGGCATTAGCGCTTTCAGCTGCTTTGGCGCGAGTGACTTCAGTGTCGGTTTGATTCTGTAAATCATTCATGCGGTCGCCGTGAGAAACTATATCAGCCTGGAGACCTTGAATGTGTAAACCGTTTGACGTGCTGTCATGCTCAACCGTCTGGATTCGCACGTCATGATTGTTAATTTTGATTAGCGGTACTTTTTGTTTCTTTTGCGCACCGATCCTAATTCGACTTTTTTAGATTTGCCACTTCTCTATGTACGATAATAGAAACGCTGTTTTACTACCCTCCCCTTTTTAATTAACTTTTTACTCTTTTAAGAACAGTATGCATTGATTTTATTAGAAATTAATGCTTGTATTCTATCGACGCAGGTGCGGGATTTTTTTCCGCTTGCACCAATTTTCCTTTCCCCAACCGGCGCTCCAGCAGCTCCTCCAGCCCCTTAATCACATCAGCAATGACGTATGCCATATCACCTCCATTCTGGTACTGGAGGGAATGCCACAGCTCTTCGATGAGGCGTATAAAGCGCTAAACGGTAAGCGGTCCGTTCGCCGGGGGTTAGCTGAGCAGCTTGCTCGTCGTCTACATAACGCAGTGAGTTCGCTACAGATCTAGCTTCATCAATAGGAAGTTTCGGGGCAGGAAGACAAAAGCGCCCCCTCAGGACGCTTTGCTCTTTAACAGGTATATGGCGGGTCTTTTAGAACATCACATGCAAGTAGTGCAGCCAGTTTGTGACAGCGGCTAAGAGTGATGTTTCTTACCTGTGATTTTCTGTCGAGAGCCAGATTTGTGCTCTTATAGGCTGCATCGCGAAGAAGCCCGATGTCAGGTGAGTCGGTTTTCTGGGTCTCCAGAAGCGAAGCGTAAATGCTCTCATCGATTACTGACGATGCAATATTTTTAACGGTGCGGGTTATATGGGGGTTGAGGAGAGCTGGTCCCATTCAGAGAATCAAGCCGCTCTTCAAGCATACGATAAGCTAATTCTATCTCGATCTTAAGGCTATTTCTTTTATTGAGTGGAATGACCGCATCCCCCCCCTCTCTGGCATGTAAGGTGGCGACAAAATGAACCGCTTGTTCAAACAGGAACAAAGACTTTTCTTCCGGGGTCATAACTAGCTACCTCCTGTTGTGACAGGATTTAAGGATACCACCTTGCGTATCACAGGGCGCTAAAAGTCTGTAAATGTTCTGCTAGCCTGGTAATATGGGCATAACGCTCCGACACTTTCTGGTACTGAAAATGTTGCAACACCTGACTTAGCCCCCTCGTTTTACCCTTTTGTCGGGTAATCATCTTTTCCGTAAGAATTTTTCTCGCGGATTTTACTGTCCCTGTTCACATACTCCCTTACCTCATGGCTCACGCCATTGGGATTATCCCGGCATCCTTCGCATGTGTTCATAAATTTTCATTCTATTTAAGGTTGCAAAAATATTGTCATTGTCTGGTCTCCTTACAGCCCTGTAAACCGTTTTCAGCCCGTTAATATTTAGCATACGACTGTCCAACAGGGGAATCACGAGCACTTTGGTATTTTTCCGGCATCTGAATGGGAATGATATCAGGTGCATTACGCCTCCTGATCACTACCAGCTCCGGATTTAATGTAGTGATATTCGATATTTATTTTTAAACAACATACTAATTGCATTGCCCACGCCGAAGGCGAATTATCAACTCTGTAATTCGCTAACAACCAATAAGCCGAGGTAAGCAATGAATACTAAAACGCCTGTTTCGAGGGTTATTATAAAGTGTCCGCCTGCAGAATTAATGGCTAAAAATGCCTCTCGTAAACACATTCGCACCGGTGTTATCAGCACAGAAACTGAAACCAATTCGCCTGGCGATGAAAAAAATAGTTTTCAATACTGAACAAGACTGTAATGACATCCACATGGATAATATCATTATGAAAAAATTCTCTTTAGTACTGGCCATTATTACCTGTTTGTTTTTTATCGCGACGATAGCATTACTCTTTCTGAGAATTTCTGCCATTGAAATATAGACCGTATACTGCTCCCTTATACAACATAACCCACTGTAATACCCTCAGGTAGAGACTAGGCCATACATTAATTAACAGCCACCAGATTTGGACATCGCGGAATTAAGTCAGATTCAGATAATACCTGGCTTCTCCGGGAATAAACTGACCATTTTTCAGCAACAGCACTGCTGGTTACGGATTGCCGTACGCATCACACCTGCCATTACCCGTTTTTCACACGCACCTTCAGACAGCAAACGTCCACTACATCCTCACATCCGTTGAGCAATTTTTCCATTCATCACGCTCCGGGTATAGGCAGTCCTGGTATGTTGCTCCATTGCATCCGTCGTCAAAACTGTATGCTAGCCTAAACAAGGCGCTCAGGCAGCGCGGTTCGCTGGCGGTCTGGCTTGATGAGTCAACCATTGCTGCATGGACTGAGCGTGCACAACCTGAAGATCGTGGCCGACCGCTTCGCTACTGCGCAAAAAATCGGGAAGCGCGCCAATATTTTCAGCCAGAAACTTCACATCCGCCTCAGACAGTACAGCCTCAATCCCCCCTGCAATTTCAGTCATTGGTTTTTTCGGTTTCAGTCGTGCTGTTTGCTGTCGTTCGTCAGCCTAAAAATAACGCATTTCAGACCTGGTTTTTCTTCAGATTATCTTTTCACTTTCATCCACACTTTTTGTCATTCCTTTTCTTCGTCAGTGCCTCATTCCGGCACTGACGGACCGGCTACTACCGCAGGTGTGATTATGCTGACTGAAAATAACCCGGATGCCATCATTAATGTTGTGCTTGCCACCAGTAACAATATCCCTGCTGACGGCACCTCCACCGCCTCCGTCACCGCCCAGGTGACCGACAGCGCAGGAGCCGGCCTGTCCGGACAGAGTGTGGTCTTCACAGCCACCGCCGGGGCCCTCATTGGCTCTCCCGTCATTACTGATACCTCCGGACTCGCCACAACCACACTCACCAGTACCACGGCAGGAATTTCTTCCGTCACCGCCTCCGTCAACGGCAGCGCCGGACACGTTGATATCACCTTTACGGAAGCGGCCCTCTCCCCGGTTATCAGCTCCCTGGTATCTGATAAAGACAGCATTGTAAATGACGGGAACGACAAAGCCATACTGACGGTTATCGTGTCTGACAACCGCACTGGAAACCCCGTCGCCGGAGAAAACATCACATGGACAACCAGTGCCGGTACCATTGGACCGGCGACATCCCTTTCCAACACCGATGGTCTGGCCATTGCCGTGCTGGCCGATACCGGAGATACCGGCACCGCTATTGTCACGGCCTCGCTGGATAACGGGGAGGAAGCAACCTGTGATATCTGCATCAAAAACAACGATGCAGGCTGGATTATCAGCAGCCTGACGAGCGATAAAGACAGCATTGTTAACGACGGAACGGACACCGCCACGCTGACGGCCACCGTCATTGACAGTGCCACGGGCAGTATTGTTTCCGGAGCTGCAGTGTCCTGGTCAACTGATAGCGGAACGGTATCGCCGGCGACATCGGCCACCGGTGAGAATGGCCATACCACCACCCAACTCAGTGACACCGGCGATACCGGTACGGCGACGGTGACGGCTGCACTGAGCAGTGGGGAGGAAAAAACGTATTCCGTCACGCTCCGGGAGCCTGTCACTCTGGCAGTTCGGGGAGCGCGCCGACGCCGGGGGACCGGCCGGAACAGCTTGTCATGCCTTGTCGCGATTGATCTGCTCACCGGACAACCTGTGACTGCCCGCTGGCAATATGAAGGTGAAGATTCGTCTGTCACCGCTTTTCGTTTCGCAGATCCCCAGCCGGAGAAATCACTTCAGGTCTTCAGCGCCACAGGACAACAACGTATCGTATTAACCCCCATGAATGTTGCCGGCTTTATAATGCGACCTGCCGGAGATGCTTTCGGTGTCGTGACAGGTGCAGGAGGTGTCATGGCATGGGGAAGTTCTGCTAGCGGGGGCGTGATACCGCCAGAGATAGCTACCCGGACCGATCTTACCGTGCTGGAATGCACCCCGAATGCGTACGCAGCCTTGACCCGTGCCGGAGGGGTGGTCACCTGGGGAAACAGCACTAACGGAGGAAATGTTCCGTCCGCGATTGCCACACGTACCGATTTGTCCATGCTGGCAAGCACTGATGCAGCTTTCGCCGCACTGACTGTTGCGGGCGGGGCGGTTGCGTGGGGGAATAGCAGCTACGGGGGAAATGCGCCGTCCGCGATTGCCACACGTAACGATCTGGTCGCACTGAGTAGTTCTGCAACTGCTTTTGCTGCACCAACCAAAGCCGGGGGCGTGGTGGCCTGGGGAAGCAGCACTAACGGAGGTAGCGTTCCGTCTGAGATTGCCACGCGTACCGACCTGGTCACGCTGACAGGTACTGATTTTGCCTTTGCTGCACTGACAGCCTCCGGTGGTGTAGTGACATGGGGAAGCAGCAGTCAGGGGGGGAATGTCCCGACTGCCATCGCTACCCGCACCGATCTGGTTGGGCTAAGTAGTTCTGCATTTGCTTTTGCGGCACTGACATCATCTGGCGGCGTGGTGGCCTGGGGAGACAGTAAGCAGGGGGGGAATGTCCCAACGGCCATCGCCACCCGCACTGATTTGGTGGACATTGCAGGAAACACGGGGGCTTTTGCGGCACTGACGGCATCTGGCAGCGTGGTGACCTGGGGGGTGAGTAGTCAGGGGGGGACCATGCCTGACTACATTACCACCCGCACCGATTTGATTGCGATGGCCAGTTCTGATTATGCCTTTGCCGCACTGACAGCTTCCGGAGGGGTGGTTGCATGGGGAAACGGTGCTTACGGGGGAACTATCCCTGCCGATATACAACCGCTATTAACCGACGTCGTGGCGGTGTATGGCTGCGACGGGGCTTTTTGCGCTCTTAAACCGGACCGCACTGTGGTCGTCTGGGGTGGGGGTAATGCAGGCAAAATGGCTAATATCCCGGAAAATCTGCAGGGCAATGTGTCATATTACCAGGAATAATTTAATGTCTTTATGAGTCATTTATTCGCAGTGATTCAGGAGCAACCACCCACCATGGGTGGGATAACCGCGGGTGGTTTTCTGGATGGCGTGTTGCTGTTTTCTTGTATTCCGCGAGGTCCATTTTTGGACTGACCTTCAGTATTCCGTGGTCGCATGACGCGTACTGCTGTCACCTGCAGGCGGTGTTGGTGATGTTGGCTTCCCCTGAAAATCCGGGCTCAGAATGGGTGCCGCACCGCCGACCATGTTCACACCGTGCTCATCATCCGGGTTGTAATGCGTGCCGTCAGCCGTTCGGCAGGAAGAGTGCTGGTACTGAGCCTGCTGGCAACACTGAGCACAATAGTGCTGTGGCTTATTGGCTATCACGCTGAAAATCAAGGGTTACATCTTAGATACCAGGCCAACAGCATTAAAACACGGCGGGTAATCTCGTATCTGACGTTAGCGGAGAATGTCTTACGACACTCCCCGCTAATTTTAAAACGAACGGTGCTAAGCACCGTTCTTAATCATCTCGCCAGAACCTACCAGAATATGGTGTTGGTTTATTAGCGCTGATTTATGGGGTTCCCTCAGCGCCTGAGCGATCACCTTTAATATGGTGGGCTGTTACACATAATTATTTACAGGGTCAGGCCGCCGATAAAAACAACGTCCCCCCCCCATTCAGAGAATGCCTGCTGGCAGTGCTCCATCCTCCGTAATCATTTCGTTTATTGCATTTACTTGCAAAATTAATCTCAGGCATAATCAAATTCAAAATATATAATTTATCTGCGCCATACTGTAAAGGCAGACTAGCTTTGTTTAATTGCCGATTTATTGTTTTCTTGCCCCTAACTAACTCTATCGGGGCTTTTTTTGCCCATTGGTTGTCGATTCAGTATATTCCCTGACAGCTTCCGGAGGCATGAATAGCTGAAGACTAACACCTCCATTTCACCAGATGAGGGGGATACGATGATTGGGGAGCCAGATAGAAACCGCAACAGACACACTGTCACTGTCCTGAGACGCCCCGATTATAGCCTTATCCTGAAGAGACAAAAATCAGACAGTTCAGTTCTTGTTTTCCCCCAGTCTGTTCATTCATACCATCCATACTTT
>Ga0207655_1001608_pt1 | contig 20122 bp, 13 predicted proteins | sample KBSM44metaG_FD_184398 | JGI IMG/M metagenome (GOLD analysis project Ga0207655, IMG submission 184398) | Miscanthus rhizosphere microbial communities from Kellogg Biological Station, Michigan, USA - KBS M4-4 metaG (SPAdes) (version 2) | ecosystem: Host-associated > Plants > Roots > Rhizosphere >... | reverse complement strand
ATACAGGGTTGGCCAGTATTGCCCGAGCAAGTCGTGGGTCAGCTTCAGAGCCTCGGCCAGCCCTGTGAAACCGTCGAGCGCCAGAGCGCTTTGCAGGAGAAAATGGCTGATCCTCAGGTCTTTGCTGCGTTGCAAAAGGGCAATGCTGGATTGCTCTATCTGCCGCCATCGTGGGGCTTCAGCTTGTTGTACCGAATCACCCATCATACGCTCGGGTTTACCTTGGGAATCTCGCTCCAATTGCAAAAAATCGGCATCGTATTCAAGATCCTCGCCGCATGGAGAGTTTGCTGAAATTGCAGTTAGCAATAGCGGAATGTCCAACAAAACAGATCTCCTTATCTTGAAATCGATATTTCTTACATTGCTTGAGGAAATTTCCTACATCAACTTTTGAATCTTCTTAATTTCTTAATGAATGATGTCGTGATGATGTCTTTTAAATTTTGTAAGTTGTACATTTTTGGTGTGGAAATTATCCGTTGTCAAGGTATGCTAGGCAAACTTTGTAACCGTTGTGATGTGAATGGCAGCATGTGAGGTTGATGCATATCTCGCTGTACCCTTGATGGGGAAGTGTGTTTAGAATTGCCGGCCAAAACATACTCCCGCAAAATTCGGAGGCTTCTGGAGCTTTGCGACGCAGGATGTTCGACTGTCTTGCACAGGCCGCGCTGCCTGGTTCGCAGGGCATCAAGTGCAAGCAAGGAGGCGAATTGTCGCTCTATCTGACCATTACGAGTTATCACAAGATAACTCCTGGGCAAGTGCCGGAAATATCTATAGACAAAGGAATGCTGGCAATAGGCCGTGGACCCGATAACGACTGGGTATTATCCGATCCGGAACGGCTTGTTTCTTCGAGGCATTGTACGATTCAGTCCAAGGGCGATCGTTATTATTTGACCGACACGAGCACCAATGGTGTGGAGCTGGTAAATGCGGGAGCCAGGTTGCGGCGCGGAAACAGTGAGGTGCTGATCGATGGTGAAGTCATTCGAATGGGTGAGTACGAAATCAGCGTGCGAATTGATTTTAAAATGAAACTCATGGAGAAAAGTGTTTCTGGAAATAACCCAGTTAACAGTTTCGAGTCGTTGATAGGGGTTGAGAAAAGCGCCGCCCCAGTGGCTGTCGAGCATTTGGCGACGCAGCGATCCAGAGATGGGGCTGCCCAGTGGGCTTTACCTGATCCGTTCGATTTTCTATCGGCGCCGAACGTACCGGCAGCCGCAGTTCCAGATCACGTCCCGGTGGAGCACCACGATTTTCGCCCGCCCGTTCCACACGTTTCGGAGCGTCACGCTCAGTCCATGCCCGAGGTTTTGACCAGCGCCATTCCCGAAGACTGGAACCTGCCCGGAGAGTTGTCGGAATCGGTGGCCGAAACCCCCGTGCCCCTGGCAACGGAACTGCCAGCAGAGATGTCCGTTGCCGTCCCCGCAACTTCGCGCCTTGACGGGAACTCGTTTCAGGCGTTCCAGCGCGGTGCGGGCCTTGAGCATTTACGCATCGATCAGGATGAGGCGCTGGCACAAATGGAGTCCATCGGGCGCAGTTATCGCCTGATGGTCCAGGGATTGATCGACGTGCTGCGAGCACGCAGCAGTCTGAAGGGTGAGTTTCGTTTGCAGCAAACCATGATCAGGCCGGTTGAAAACAACCCGCTGAAATTCGCTCCGGATGCTGACGAAGCGCTGCTTCTGCTGCTGCGCTCCGGCAACTCGGCATTCATGCCGGCAGATCAGGCAGTTGCCGATAGCTTCGACGATCTGCGGGCGCATCAATTGGCGGTAATGGCGGGAGTCGAGGCAGCAATCAAGGCGCTACTCAAGCGCTTCGAGCCTGCGCAACTGGAAAAACGCATGGGCAAGCCTGGTGCCTTGGCCAATTTCTTCGGCTCTCGTCAGGCACAGCACTGGCAACAGTTCACCGAGCTTTACGCCCACATTGCCCGAGAGGCGGAGGACGACTTTCAAGTCCTGTTCGGGCGCGAGTTCAGTCGCGCTTACGAAGAACATAGCGTACGCCTTCGCCGCCCCTGAGAAGCGGCAATCGGAAAAACGGATAGACAGTCAGCACGTCATGAGGACGCAGGATGTTTCGAAGGCTTGTATTGGCAGCCGGTATGGTGCTGTCACTGGTTTCTTGTTCGAAAAACGCAGGCTCTCCCCAGCCAGTCGACAAGACCGCTGATACCACTGCTGTTGCATTGCGTTTCAACGCCGCGGCTGAACTCAATCCAGGCGTCACAGGCGAGAGCACCCCTGTGCGGGTTCGTATCTACGAGCTGAAGAACGCCGCCGGTTTTCTGCGTACGGATTATTTCGCTCTGGCCGACCGCGCCCAGGCCGCGCTAGGCCCGGACCTTGTAGACCAGGACGAGGTGCTGCTGCACCCCGGGCAACGAGCCCATATCGAGCGCGCGCTCAACCCCGCCACACGGCATGTCGGCCTGGTGGTGGGTTATCGCGAAATCGATCAGGCGCAGTGGCGCACCTTACTCACTGTCAGCGCGCAGCAAACCGCCGAATTTCAGGTCGATCTGCGAGCCCGAGCCGTGAGTGTCGCCCCGTTAACTCAACCTGCCCAATAGGCAACCGGAGAAACCATGTCCTGGAATAATCGCGTGGTCTGGTCGGAAGGCATGTTCATTGGAACGCAGCACTTCCAGCAGCATGACCGTTATCTGGAAAACCTCATCGACGCGCGCAGCCGTCCGCTGTCAGCCGGTGCCTGGGGTTTTTCCGAGCTGAAGCTGGATCAGGGGCTGCTCGCTCAAGGCAAGCTGGCGATTGTCAGCGCCAGGGGCCTTTTGCCTGACGGTACGCCGTTCAATATTCCTCATGACGATGTGACGCCCAGTCCACTGAACATTGCCGACCAGATGCGCGATGGTCTGGTGTACCTGGCACTTCCGCTCAAGCGCGCAGGACAACGGGACACGGTCGTGGAAGGCGATGCATTCGGTGGCGCCCGGTTTGTCAGCCATGTTCGTGAGGTGCGGGATGATAATGCCCTGTTCGAAAGCCGCGCGCCGGTGGCTGTCGGGGCACGTGCGTTTCGACTGCTGGCCGGGGAGGATGGACTTAGCGATTACGCGTCCATCGGGATGGTGCGGGTCACGGAGAAACGCGCCGACCGAACATTGGCACTCGACGCGGGCTACATCCCACCGTTACTGGACGTGGCGGCGTCTCACGCCTTGACGACCTTTCGCAGTGAACTGGTGGGGTTGCTGCATCAGCGTGGCGAAGCGTTGGCCGGTCGGGTAGTGGCATCCGGCGCCGGTGGCGCCGCCGAAATTGCCGACTTCATGCTGCTGCAACTGGTCAATCGTGCCGCCCCGCTGCTCGACCACTTGAGTCAGCTGAGCCCGTTACATCCCGAGCGTCTCTACAGCGAACTGGTGAGCCTGGCGGGTGAGTTCGCCACATTTTCAGCCACCGGGCGCAGGCCAGAGACGTTTCCACGCTATCAGCATGACGAACTGACCCCCACCTTCGCACCGGTCATGCAGGCATTGCGCGAGGCCTTGTCGATGCTGATCGACAGCAAGGCCACACCCATACCCATCGAAGAAAGAGCCTACGGCATTCATGTCGGGATGCTGTCTGACCGTGCGCTGCTCGACAACGCCAGTTTCGTGCTGGTTGTACGTGCCGATATCCCCGGCGAAAGCCTGCGCGGGCGATTCGCTCAGCAGAGCAAGGTCGGTGCGGTGGAGCACATTCGCGACCTGGTGAATCTGCAATTGCCGGGCATCGGCCTGCTGCCGTTGCCCGTGGCACCCCGTCAGATTCCTTTCCACGCGGGCTCGACCTACTACGAACTCGACCGCGGTAGCGAACACTGGGCGATGCTTGCCAAATCGGGCGGTTTTGCCTTCCACGTGGCCGGCGAGTTCCCCGGCTTGAATCTGGCCTTCTGGGCTATTCGAGGATAAGCCGCCAATGCCTGCCCACGACGGACCGTTCGATATCTCCAAACCTGCCAGTGACCGCACGCAGTTCATGCCGCGCCCCGGAGGACGTGAGCCGCAGCCAGTCGGAGCCACACCACCGTTGCCTGTGCCGCCCGCGCCCTTGCCGAGCGGCAAGGCCTTGGGTCTCAATCCTCTGGAAGCGGCTGCCGGGCCATTACTGGCAATGCTCACGCGGCTGCGCAACACCATTGCGCATCCCGCACCCGCCAGCTTGCGCGCTCAGCTGTTGAGCTACTTGCGCCAGTTCCAGGAGCGCGCAGAGGCCGCGGGAGTGATGCGCAACGACGTACTTCTGGCGCGCTATGCACTCTGCAGCGCGCTGGATGAAGCTGTGCTCAGCACGCCGTGGGGCGGAGATGGCGAGTGGGGCAAACAGAGCCTGCTGATCTCCGTTCATAACGAGGCGTGGGGCGGCGAGAAGGTTTTCCAGCTATTGGAGCATTGCTTGCAAAGTCCCCGCGAGCGTCTGCATCTGCTGGAGCTGCTGTACCTGTGCATGTGCCTGGGTTTTGAAGGCCGCTATCGAGTGATGAGCGACGGTCGCACCCAGTTGGAGATTCTGCGCGAACGCACCAGCGCCGCTATTCGCAGCGCGCGCGGCGAATCCGAACGTGAGCTTTCCCCCCACTGGCGCGGGCTTGCGGTAGTGCGTGATCGCCTGTCGCAATTCGTACCGCCCTGGGTGGGACTTGCCGTTGGCCTGGCGTTGCTGCTCTTGTTGCTACTGGGTTTGCGCCTGAAGCTGGCGTCCGACGCGGAACCTGTGTTCAAGAACATTCATGCGCTGGGCGAAATTCCGATACAGGCCATTACCCCTGCCGTTACTCCACCCAGGATTGTCGAGCGCCCGCGCCTTGCAGGCCTTCTCGTCGAGGACATCAAGGCCGAACGCATCACAGTACAGGACGCGGTTGATCGCTCGATAGTGACCATTCGGGGGGATGGGACGTTCCCGTCCGGCAGCGCCAGTGTCGTCGACGATTTCCAGCCACTGATGCTGCGCATCGCCAGTGCCATCCGCCACGTCAAAGGCCAGGTGCGGGTCACAGGCCACAGCGACAACCTTCCCATCGCCACGCTACGTTTCCCGTCCAACTGGGCGCTTTCTCAGGCGCGCGCCGAACAGGTCTTGCAGATTCTCGCGGCCCACACCGGTCAGCCGGAACGATTCTCCGCCCATGGGCGCAGTGACACTGAGCCTGTGGCTTCGAATTCAACGGCCGAAGGGCGGGCGAAGAATCGTCGGGTTGAAATCACTGTGCTGGCGGAGGGATTCGAGTGAAGGCGTTTTTCAGTTTCGTCGTGCGTTGGGTTGTCCCGGTTTTTGGCCTGATCGCGCTTGCCCTCATCATCTGGTTCATCGGCCCGCTGCTGGACCTTCTTTTACCCCAAGGCCGCCGATTGGCGCTGATCGTTCTACTGTTCGCCGCCTGGGGCGCCTGGCGCGTGTTTCGCATCGTTCAGACTCGGCGGCATGCCGCCCAGGTTCTGAAAAGTCTGGCGGCAGAAACCGCTGCGGATCCTGCCAGTCTCGCGACAGATGAGGAATTGGCTACTTTGCGCGAGCGTATGGATGACGCCCTTCAACTGTTGAAGAAAGCCCGTCTGGGTGGCGATGAACGTCGCAGTGTCTACGAATTGCCGTGGTACGTGATTATCGGCCCGCCGGGATCGGGCAAGACCACAGCGCTGGTCAACTCAGGGCTGCACTTCCCCCTGGCGGCACAGATGGGTGCGGGCGCGGTTCGTGGCGTGGGCGGCACGCGCAACTGCGACTGGTGGTTCACCGATCAGGCTGTACTGCTTGATACCGCTGGACGCTATACCACCCAGGACAGCCATGGTCAGGTCGACAAGGCGGCTTGGCTCGGCTTTCTCGACCTTCTGAAAACAAAGCGCTCCCGGCGCCCTGTCGATGGCGCGTTCATCGCCATCAGCCTGTCGGACCTGCTGTTGGGAACCGACGCAGAACGCGCAGCCCATGCGGCTGCGGTTCGCTCCCGGATTCAGGAGCTATACAACCGGCTGGGTGTTCGCTTTCCGCTCTACGTGATGCTGACCAAGCTCGATCTGGTGCCAGGCTTCATGGAATTTTTCGAGACCTTGAGCAAAGATCAGCGAGCACAGGTCTGGGGCATGACCTTCGCACTGGACGATGGCAGGGATAGCGACGGCCCTCTGCCGAACCTGCTCAGTGAGTTCGCGCTGCTGGAGCAGCGTCTGAACGAACGGTTGATCGAGCGTTTGCAGCAGGAGCGCGATCCGGCCCGGCGGGATCTGATCTACGGCTTCCCGCAGCAATTCGGCGCCTTGAAAGAAACGCTGCAAGGCTTCCTTGAGGGCGTTTTCAAACCCAATGCCTTCGAAGATCGCGCGTTGCTGCGAGGTGTGTACTTTACCAGCGGCACACAGGAAGGCAGCCCTATCGATCGGTTGATCGGCGCCATGGCCCAGAGCATGAATCTGGACCGCCAACACCTGGCGGACCAGACAGGCACTGGCCGCAGCTATTTCATCGAAAAGCTGTTTACGGAGGTCGCTTTCGCCGAGCGGGGACTGGTAGGCGTGAACCCGCGGATAGAGTGTCGACGCAAATGGCTGGCACGCGGTGCATTGGCCTCCACGATTGCGTCGGTGCTGGTGGTCAGCGCGCTTTGGTGGGTCAGCTATCGCGCCAATCAGTCATACATCGCTCAGGTCGGTCAAAAGATTGAGCCTCTAGTTCTGGGCCTTCAAGCTTTGAGCCCGGCACACCGTGACGTACTGGCGGTGCTGCCGTTGCTCGATGCCGTGCGAGGTCTGGCCGGCAACCCGCCCGGGATGTCTCAAGGGTCGGGTCTTTATCAGGGCGACATGCTAGAGGCCGAAGCTGGCAGCGTTTACCGCAAGTTGTTGATCGCGGTGCTCGCACCACGGCTGGTCGCCCGTGTAGAGGAGCAATTGCGCAGCGGTGGCAGTCCGGATTTTCTTTATGAGGGTCTGAAGGCCTATCTGATGTTCGCTGACAAGGAACATTATGATCCTGATTTCATCAAGGCCTGGGTGGCGCTGGATTGGGACCAGAGCTTGCCGCGCGATCTCCCTGTGGAACAACGTCAGGCATTGGGTGAGCACCTGCATGCCTTGTTCGAGCGCCATCCACCCACGGCACGTCTGGATCAACGGCTGATCGATGACCTGCGTCACCAGCTACGGCATTTGCCCGTGGCGCAGCGTGTCTACGATCGGGTCAAACGGCAAAATTTGCCGTCGGGCTTGGCCGATTTTCGTATCACAGAAGTGGGCGGGCGTGATGCTGCCCTGGTGTTCTCGCGTAAAAGCGGCAAGTCACTGGGCGAACCGTTGAGTGGTTTTTTCACTGCCAAGGGTTATCGCGAAGCATTTTTGGCCACAAGCTTGAGTCAGGCCTCGACCTTGGCCGAAGAACAGTGGGTCCTGGCGCCGGACCGCGCAGATCAGCAGAACGTAGCCAGCCTGGCTGCCGATGTGCAGCGCTTGTATTTCCAGGATTACCAGCGTCAATGGGACGCGCTCCTGGCAGATATCGACTTTGTGCCGATCACCAGCGTGGCCCAGGCTGCCGACGTGTTGCGGGTCATTTCAGGTCCGGCGTCGCCACTGAAAAAATTGCTGGCAGCCGTGGCTTTGCAAACCGACCTTCAGCTCGAATCCAGACTCCTGGCTGAGCAGGGGAGGAAGGTCGAAGGCGGAGTCGATCAACTCAAACAGCGTCTGGGCTCGATTCTAGGGCAAGAACAAACAGGTACTCCCGTTAAGCCCGTGCAGGCGCAGGATCCAGTCTCCAGTCACTTCGCCGAACTGAAGGCTTTTATGGGCCAGGGTGAGGGCGAGCCTGCTGCAATTGACGGGTTGTTGGCGGACATCAATGCGCTTTATGTACAGGTCAGCGCGATGGTCGATGCCAGTGGTGATGCGTTGCTGGTCGAGGCGAAAAACTCAGCCAGCGCGGCAGCTAGCCGTGTAAGCCTGAACGCCAACCGTCAGCCGCCGGTGGTGCAAGGGCTGGTGAAGTCCATGGTCAGCTCCACCACCAACACCATGATGGGCGGCGTACGCAATCAGTTGAATTCCGCGTGGGTCAGCGAGGTGGTGAACGTCTATCGACAGTCCCTCAGTGGCCGTTATCCGCTTGTGCCAGGCAGCTCCCGGGATGCGACGCTCGAAGACTTCGGTCTGTTCTTCGGCGTGGGCGGGGTAATGGATAACTACTTTCGCAAGTACCTGCAACCTTATGTCGACACCTCCAGCCGTGCCTGGCGCTGGCAGCCTGGAGCTGCACAAAAGCTTGGGATCAGCTCCTCGGCGCTGCAGACCTTCCAGCGCGCGGCTGCTATTCGCGATGCGTTCTTTCGTGCCGGGGGGCTGCAGCCGACGGTGCGTTTCGAGCTCATGCCGGTGGCAATGGACGCCTCGATCACACAGTTCCTGCTCGATCTGGACGGTCAGCAGATCAGCTACGACCATGGGCCGAGCCGCCCGACCGCGATGCAGTGGCCCAATCACGGAAATGTTGGTGTCGTGCGACTGTCCACGCTGCCACCAGCGGCCAGCGGTCGTTCAGGTGTCACCCTCGATGGCCCATGGGCATGGTTCCGCCTGCTGGATCAATCGGAACTGTTGGCTGGCGTTTCTCCCGACCGTTTCAACCTCAGGATCCGGGTCGATAACGTCAGTATTTCATACGAGCTACGCGCCAACAGTGCGTTCAACCCGTTCAAGAGCCGTGTACTCAGCGGATTCACCCTGCCGGAGCGCTTATGACGACGCTGGGGTTTTACGGCAAGTTGGCCAGCCGTGGCGATTTTATCAGCCGCGGTTTAGGGCAGGATTTCATCAGGCCATGGGATCGCTGGCTGGCTGCGGGCCTGCAGGCAAGCCGGCAACAACTCGGGGAGGCCTGGCTGGATGCCTACCTGGTCAGCCCTCTCTGGCGCTTTGCGCTGGCACCAGGCGTCTGTGGGGAACAGGCGGTGACTGGCGTGCTGATGCCGAGCATCGATCGGGTGGGGCGATATTTTCCCATTACAGTCGCCCAGACACTTGAGCCAGGTCAGTCGCTGGCAGCGGTTGTCAGTGCGCCTGAAGCCTGGTTCGAGCAGGTCGAAGCACTGATGTTGGCGACGCTTGCCCAGGGCGCAAAATTTTCGGCATTCGATGACGGTATTTCAAGCCTTGGGTTCCTGCCCACGTCCTTGTATCCGTCGATCAGCTACTTCGCCGGACTTCAACGCACCGCCGCAAACGATCCGCAGGCGCGGTTTCAGGCGCTCGCCGAACTTGCCTGTGAAGGTGCGAGCCTGTGGTGGGGCAGGGGGTCGGATCGTGTCGCCCCTGGGCTGATGCGCTGCCCGGGCCTGCCTGAGCCTGCTGAATTCGGCAGCTATCTGCTGGGACAAGGAGCGTCGGTCTAGATGCCTGCATTAGTGGAAACTGTGCATTACCGCAGCGCCTGTTTCAGCCATGTCGGCATGGTGCGGCAGATTAACGAAGACGCGTTCCTGGAACTTGCGCAGAACGGCCTCTGGGCTATCGCCGACGGGATGGGCGGGCACGCGGCCGGGGATTATGTGGCCAACCTGATTGTCGACAGCCTTCGGCGAGCAATCCCAGGCGGCTCACTCTTCACCTACACCGGCGCTTTGCGTGAGGCGCTGGTGCGGGTGAATGCCTCAGTGCGCAAAGAAACCCTGCATCGTGGTGTGAGTGTGATGGGCAGCACCGTGGTGTTGCTGGTGGTTCAAGGCAACCGGGGAGTTTGCCTGTGGGCCGGTGACAGCCGCCTTTATCGCCTGCGCGATGGCCATCTGCAACGCATCTCCCGCGATCACAGCTATGTCCAGAGTCTGCAGGACAGCGGCCTGCTCAGCGAAGCCCAAGCGCGGGTGCATCCCCACGCCAACATCGTCACCCGTGCCGTTGGCGTCCAAGACACGCTTGATCTGGCGGCTATCGACCTAGAAATCCTGCCCGGCGATACCTGGCTGCTGTGCAGCGACGGCGTGAATAAAACCACTGAGGACCATGAAATCCGCGATGTCCTGGGTCACTCCGATCCCTGGCAGGTCGTTCGCAGCCTGGTGCATCTGGGATTGAGCCGCGGAGCACCCGACAACATCACCGCCATTGTCGTCAAAGCTTCCTGAAGGTCAGAGCATGGACATACTGATTCCCGGATTCGACATCGAGGGTGAGATTGGTGAAGGCGCCATGGCCACGGTCTATCTCGCCACCCAGTGTTCGCTGGAGCGCAAGGTGGCGCTGAAGGTCATGGCGTCTACGCTGGCAGCCGATCCTACCTTCTGCGAACGCTTCCTGCGTGAAGGCAAGACTCTGGCGCGCCTGTCCCATCCTCACACGGTGACCATCCACGACATCGGCAATGTCGGGGACCTCTATTACATGGCCATGGAGTACCTGCCCAACGGTACGCTCAGGGAGCGAATCGTGGCGGGTATGAGCGCAGCCCAGGGCCTGATCTACATCCGTCAGATCGCCACGGCGTTGGGGTATGCCCACGCCCAGGGGCTGGTTCATCGCGACGTCAAGCCGGCCAACATCCTGTTCCGGAGCAATGGTCTGGCAGTGCTCTCCGATTTCGGGATCGCCAAATCACTGGATGACCGCACGCAGTTCACCCAGGCCGGGTTCGCCGTGGGCACACCCAGCTACATGAGCCCTGAACAGGCGCGCGGACTGGAAATCGACGGCCGTGCCGACCTGTATGCCTTGGGTGTGGTGCTCTACGAAATGCTCGTCGGCAAACTGCCGTACAACGGCACCGATGCGTTGTCCACCGCGCTGGCTCATCTCACCGAACCGCTGCCGAAGCTGCCGATCCATCACGGACGTTACCAACATATCCTTGAGGGACTTCTGGCAAAGGAGCGTGAGCAGCGCTTTTCCGATGCAGGCGAACTGATCGCTGCGTTGGACAGCCTGCCGCCGGATGATCTGGAAGCTACACAAGTTTGCGTACTGCGGCCCTCTCCTTCAGGACGAGCAGCCTCGACAGGCGATACGCCGCGCAACTTCGAACAGCGTAAAGGCCCGGTTCTGGCGTTGCTGGGCGTCGCGGTCACAGCGGTACTGGGTGTGAGCGTCGGTGGGTATCTGTGGCTGGGTGAGGATGCGCCTGTTCAGGCGGCTACCGCGGATGTGCCCTCAGCCAAGCCTTTTCAGGTATTACCGCATGCGCCTGAGCAGACGACGTCTGCCGTCATCGATGTCGACGGCGGTGACCGGCCACTGCTGATGACAAACAAGAGAACCTTGTTTCAGCGCGTACTGAGCAAACCTGACGCACGCCTTTCCAGTGAGCCAGGCGCTACACCCAGCCCGCAAGCGCTTGCGGCGTTTTCGGTGCTGTACGTCTATCAGCGCAAAACCGTGAACGGCGCAGAATGGCTGCGAGTAGGTACTGCCAGCGACGGACGTAGTCGGGGCTGGCTGCAAGCGGGCCAGGTCAGTGACTGGAAGCAAAGCCTGGTGCTCAAGTTCACTGAGCGGTCCGGCCGCGCGCCCGCGATGTTCATGCGTGACGACAGTCAGTTCGAAGCTCTTCTCAACGACCCGGCGGCGGCAAGACGACTGCTCCACAACGCCCAGGAGAACGCGGATCACTCGCAGCAGGTGCTGGCGCTGGAACCGGCCAACAGTGGCATTGCGCAAAATCAGTTCTACCTGTTGCCGATCTTCGACTCCAAGGAAACCTTCGACCAGAACGGCCAACCCGTTCAGTTGCTGAACGTTGCATCCATTGACCCCGGCAATTCACCTCAGACAACCGGTTCCGGGGAATCCATAGCGGCCCGGAAAACCCCCGATATATTTCGCACTGGCGTGGTGCTGGTGGTGGATACCTCCGTGTCGATGCAGCCGTACATCGATCAAATCCGCGATGTCGTCGCCGAACTTCAAAGCCAGATCGCAAAACGTGGCGAGCTCGACAGCGTCAGTTTCGGGCTGGTCGGTTTTCGCAACAACATAAGCAAGACGCCGGGCCTTGAGTACCTGAGCAAGACCCTCATCACCCTGGAGCAGGGGCGTGACCCCGAGCGCTTTCTGGAATTGGCCAGCCAGGTCAAGGCCACGGATGTCTCCAGCCATTCCTTCAACGAAGACGGATTCGCCGGGGTGATGCAGGCTGTCAACGGCATGGACTGGGAAGGTTACGGAGGGCGGCTGATCCTGCTGGTCAGCGACGCGGGCTCGTTGCGCAAAAGCGATCCCTACAGCAGCACCCGAATGAACGAGGCCGAAGTTCGTCAGGCCGCGCTGGGCAAGCAGATCAAGATCTACGCGCTGCACCTCAAAACACCGGCCGGCACCAGGAATCATGCTTTTGCCGAGCAGCAATACCGCGCCTTGACGGCCGACACCAATCCGCAGATCGGCGATCTTTACGTACCGGTGACCGGTGGAGATGTGCACAGGTTCGGCGAACGGGTTGCGGAAATCGGCTCGGTGTTCGCCGATCTGGTGCATCAGGTACGCACCAACAAGCAGCCCGATATGCCTTCGCTATCGGCTGCGCCAAGTCTTGTGGATAAGTCCGCTGCCATCGGCTATGCGATGCATATGGACTTTCTCGGCCAGCAGACCGGGACCCGCCCACCGCAACTGGTCAGCGCCTGGACGGCAGACCGCGACCTTACAAACCCTGCCTATCCCGAATTCGAAGTGTGCGTGCTGTTGAGCAAATTACAACTCAACGATTTGCAACAGTCGCTGAAAACAATCGTCGACGCGGCCCGCAAGACTCAAAGCTCGCCCACGGGTTTCTTTCAGGAAATCGTCAGCGCGAGCGCTTACATGAGCCGCGATCCGGCGGTATTGCGCCAAGGCGGCAATCTGGCGCAGAGCGGTGTTCTCGGCGAGTACCTTGAGGGCCTGCCTTACCGCAGCAAATCGCTGAGCATGACTCAGGATTTGTGGCTGTCGCTGAGCGTGGCCGAGCAGGAGGATTTCATCGACGAACTGGACTCGAAGATCCGGCTCTACGAAACCTTTCATAACGATCCTGACAATTGGGTTCGTTTCGGCGATGCGTCGCCTGCCGATGCGCTGTATCGCGTTCCGCTGTCGGTGTTGCCTTGATGATGAGCCTGCGCGAGGTGCGAAAGACCCGTGGCCAGGGCGGGCAGCGCTACAGTCTGGTGGTTCCGCGCCTGGATCTGGCGCCTGGACAGCAGTTTGCACTGATCGGGCCCAGCGGTTGTGGCAAGAGCACGCTGCTGGATCTGCTGGCGCTGGTGCTTTCGCCCGATGAGTTCCAACGGTTCGATTTCGCCACGGATGAAGGCCATGTCGACGTGGCCGGGCTTTGGCGCGCCCGACAGTTGAACCGCCTGGCCCGTTTGCGTTGTCGACAGGTGGGTTATGTGCTCCAGACGGGTGGACTGCTTAGCTACCTGGATGTACGTAGCAATATCGGTCTGCCCCGAAAGCTGGTGGGAATGGGTGACGACGGTCGCGTCGAGCAGTTGGCAGCGCAGCTTGAAGTCAGTGAGCATCTGGACAAGAGACCCCACGCGCTTTCGGTTGGTCAGCGTCAGCGTGTCAGCTGCGCCAGAGCGCTGGCTCACAACCCAGCCCTCGTTCTCGCAGATGAACCCACCGCCGCGCTGGATCCGCTGAACGCCCTGCGTGTCATGCAGTTACTGCTGGGCCGAAGCCGTGAGCTGGGGGCATGCTGTGTGATCGCCACCCACGATGAGCAACTGGCCCGCGATGCCGGCTTGCAACTTCTGCGCATCAGCTGCGTGCGGGACGCAGATGGCGGCGTCACCGCCACGCTTGCAGGGCAAGATTCATGAAGATCGCTTTGGTGGCATCACTGGCGTGGCAAGACTATCGCGCCGACGCTCGCGTGTCCGCTTGCATGGTGCTGGCACTGGTTGCAGTGATTGCGCCGTTGCTGGTGATGTTCGGCCTGAAATTCGGTCTGGTTAGCAGCCTGACCGAGCGACTAGAGCGCGACCCGAGCGTGCGCGAGTTGATACCCATGGGGGGCGGGCGTTTCAGCGCGGCGTTTATCGGCCAGCTGGCGCTACGACCAGATGTCGCTTTTGCCCTGCCGAGAACCCGGCAGATTGCGTCCACGGCTGAGCTGGCATCCCCAGGTCAGGAACGAAAGGTCAACGTAGAAATGATCCCCACCGCAGCCGGTGATCCGTTAGTGGGGGATATCACGCCGGTTACGCGGATCGATCACATCCTGCTGAGCAAGACAGCCGCCGAGAAACTGGGTGTGAGGGCTGGAGACTGGCTCGATGCGACCTTCGCCCGGCAAATGGGTGGGCGGGTACAGAGCCAGAACATCGGCTTGCAGGTGGCGACCGTGATGAGTCTGGAAGCGTTCGGCCGTGACGGAATGTTCGTGTCCCTGGCCTTGCTCGAAGCCGTCGAGGACTACCGCGACGGTCGTGCGGTGGAGGCCTTTGGTTGGGGAGGCGATGTGTCTCAGGCTGATACCGAGCGAGTGTTCCCCGCCTTTCGCCTTTACGCACGCAACCTTGATGACGTCGAGCCTCTGCGCCGGTATTTCGCCGATCAGCACCTGTTGGTATCGACCAAGACGCAAGCCATCTCGCAGGTTCGGTCCCTGAGCCGCAACCTTTCCATTGTTTTCTGGGTGATTGCCGCGCTGGCTGTGGTCGGTGCGGTCGCGGCTGTTTTCGCCAGTGCGCTGGCCGCGATCGAGCGCAAGCGGCGGGAATTGTCAGTATTGCGCCTGCTTGGGCTCACCACTGGCGCGCTGTTGTTGTTCGTCGTCCTGCAGGCTTCCTACAGCGGGGTGCTCGCGACCCTGGTGAGCATCGGCCTCTATCACCTCGCGGAGCGCTGCCTCAACCATCTGTTTGTGCAGGGCCCGGACGAGTACGCAAGCCTTCTCCTGTCAGGACATTTTCTGGTCGCGGCTGTCGCTGTGCTGGTCGCCAGCGCATCGGCAGCGGCACTGGGCGGGTGGCGCGTGGCGGGCATCGAGGCTTCGGAAGGAATTCGAGATGTTTGAGTCGCGGCGGGTACACCTTGCACTGGCCGTGGCCTGCTTGAGTTTTTCGATTGGCGTGCCGTCAAAGGGGCTTGCCCATACATCGCCGGATAATCCCAAGCCCCTCGTCGACGACGTGACCCTGCCACTGCCCTGCGAGGGCGAGATGGTGTTGCGCTACGTCTATGTACTGACTGACGGCGCCCTGGACGACAGGGAAATCAGCATGGGTTATCCATTCATCGAAGGCGAGGCGGGTTATCGGCAGTCGTTCATCTCCGGCTATCGTCGAGATTTCATCAATGGCCAGTTCACTCTCGACGATCTGCCTGCACACTGGCGCAAGACCATCAAGCCCAGGCTTGCGCAACCTAACGGTGTCACTCCTCTCAAGCCGATGCTGTACTTCATCGGCAAATACGAAGTCACGGTCCGGCAATATGCGCAGGTCATGTCCCAGGCCCAATCTCTGGCCAGTGGCGAGCCCGCGCCGGCATGCGACGCGCCCGAGGGGATGCCCGGGCGCCTTCCCAAGGTTAGATTGTCGCGTTTCGAGGCAGAGCGTTTCTCGGCGGTCTACACCGCGTGGCTGATGAAGTATCACCGCGATCAGCTGCCGGTGAGCGGACGTGGCAAGCGTGATGAAGATGGCGGCGTGGGTTTCGTGCGGCTGCCTACGGAAGTCGAATGGGAATATGCAGCTCGTGGCGGGCATGCGGTCAGTCGTATGGAGCTGGAAGGTCGGCTGTTTCCCCGTCGTATCCAAGGTAGGGAGGAGGACGGGCCGCTGGGCGACTGGGCGGTCTTCAACCAGGTGGCCGGTGGTACCGGGCAGGGCGCACGGTTGATGCCTGTGGGCACGAAGCTGCCCAACCCGGTCGGCCTGTTCGACGTGATCGGCAACGCTGCCGAAATGGTTCAGGAATCGTTCCAGTTGATACGGGCCGGTCGCCGTCAGGGCGCTTATGGCGGCTTCGTCGCCAAAGGCGGCAACTATCTGGAAGGCGAGGGCACGCTGTTCACCGGGATGCGTCGTGAGTACCCGCTGTTCGCCACCGATGGCACCGAGCAGAGCAATGAAACCACCGGCTTCCGCGTTGCTCTGGGGGCGCTTTCCGCGCCGCGTTCGCGTTATGGCGAGCTGTTCGAACAATGGAAAAAGGAAGGGCGACTCGCCTCGCTGACCGACGCCATCGACGACACCCAGGACCCCACCCGGCGTCTGGACACCATTATCGCAGCCAGCCTCGATCCACGACTCCAGGCTGAGCTTGGACTTGTGAACGAAGAGCTCAAGCGCAACGTTGCATTGATCGCCCGACAACGCGAAGAGGCGGCTGGGACCTTGATCCAGTCCTCGGCCCTCGTCGCTGAAACCATCAACAACTACAACATCCGCCTGACCAACCTGCGCAAGAGTCAGGAGCAGGCGGCCGCCGCACGCGATGAGGCCAGCGCCAGGCTGTTCGCTTCGGCTATCGAAAATGGCTCCAGCGCCCTGAACGGCGCAGTTGCCATCTACATCGACAACCTCGCCACCGGCACCCGCTACACCGATACGGTGATTCAGGCGCAATTGCTGCGGGTCAAGGAAGAACTCAATCACAAACCCGTTCTGGGCAAGAGTCTTGTTGCCCGGGCCAGCTTATTCGTTCGTCACGTGGGGAATTACCGCCAGCAGAACCGCGCGGATCCTCAGGTGATCCTGAAGGAATTGCTCGCATCGGCCATTCAGCCATGACGGCCGTCTGCGAGCGAGTTTAAAGGGAGTCCGGGTAACCAGCGTTGCACCGGCGTTTTAAAACCAGAAAAGAGAGCATCACCATGCAGTTTCCCCATAACCCTGCCGTTAATACTGCGGTTTCGAACTTCAAGCATCGAGGGCTCACACTGGCTGCCGCAGGATTCGGCTTCGTATTGATGGCCGGATGTGCCAACTCGCCGGTGTCGAAAGTCGGTGCCAGCACCAAGGTCGAGTATTACCCGACATGCTATGAACCGGTGCAGCATTTGCGCCAGACCGATTCAGACGTGAGCAAGTCGGTTCTCGGTGGTGCTGCCGTGGGCGCCCTGGGTGGTGCTCTGGCGGGTGCGCTGGTCGGAAGCTCTGAAGACCGCGCCCGCAACGTCGCCATTGGCGCCGCCGGTGGTGCGCTGGTCGGTGGCGCTGCCGGTTACTACACCGAAAAACAAAGGCAGATCGCCGACGACAACCAGCGCATCGGCTCCTATGGCAGCGATATCGACAAGCGCGCGGCGGACATCGACCGCAGCACCGGCTACGCCAAGGCTTCGCAGTCGTGCTACCAGAGCGAATTCACCCGCCTGATTTCGGCACGCAAAGCCAATACCATCAACGACGCCGAAGGCCGCAAGCGCCTGGCCGAGATCGTCGCTGGCCTGAAAGAGTCTAACGACCTGATCTCCGCAGTGAACGGTAAGGCCGGTGAAGACATCAACAACTACACCCAGGCGTACGAAAAGGATCTGCAGACGGTAGGCGTTCAGCGCACGGACGTTGCCACCGTTGCAGCTGCGCAAAGCACGCCGGTGACCACTACCGGGAAGAAGAAGGCGCCTGTGAAGAAGAAACTGCCGACCGTGCCACAGGAAGCAGTCGCCACCGAGAAGACGCTGCAACAGGCCAAGTCAAAACAGGCCACGGGTCAGCAAATCGCAGCGGCCGGCCAGTCCCAGGTCAATGCCATGTGCAAGAGTCCGGACCTGGGTGATTGGGCTCCCGTGCCTTGCCCGAATGTCTGATTGATCGGGTTTGAGCCCTGAAGAACCGGCTCTGCTTTCGAAGCAGCGCCGGTTTTTTCTTTGGATGGCGTGGAATCGCTGGCGCCTGTCAGAGATTTCTCTAACCTCTCATCATGCCTTCCCGTGTCTTGCCGGATACCGCCTCCATGACCGCCATCTCGCGTCTCTCTCAGTTCCTGATGTTCGCCCTCTGTCTGTCATCAATGGCTGTCGCGCACGCGAGCGAGTGCAATCAATACGAGCCCGCAGATGCAACCTTGAGCGGCACCCTGACGCGCCAGGTCTTCCCCGGCCCTCCAGGCTTTGAAGACGTGGTCACCGGTGACGAACCACAAGTAGGCTTCTACCTGTCGCTCTCCGAGCCCCTGTGCATGACCGGCAACCAGAACGAGGCCGACATCAGCGTTGAAGACAACGAAACACTGGTGCAACTGGTACTTCAGGCCACCGACTACGACAACCTGCGCCCCTATCTGGACCAGCCGGTGGTGCTCAACGGCACACTGTTCGGCGCTGTTACCGGCTTTCACCACACTCAAGTGTTGATGCAGCAGGTGCAACTGGTCAGCGGCATGAAGGCTGCGCCTGTGGATTGCGAACTGCTGAACCAGAAAGTCGGCATGCACGAAGAAACCTACACGCCGTCGTTGCAGGGCAAAGTCATCGGCGGCAGGGCCTGGATCTATCAGGCGCCCAACCCGACGTGCAGCGACAAACGCCAGTTCATCGCCCAAGGCACCCCGGTCAGCGTGACGTCTATAGCGAATGGCGGGTGGGTGCGTGCGGAGGTTGCGGGCAATGGCGGCAAGCCGCTGGCGGTGTGGCTGGATCAGGCGCAGGTTTTGTTGGGGTTGGGGGATGCGGAGTAGGAGACGCTGCGTGGCGAATCACCGGGAGGGATGAAAACCGTAATTTGCCTCTACGGATAGACTCAGTATGTAACCGCGTACACACCAAACCCCCACCCACAAAAAAGCCCGCACATCGGCGGGCTTTTTATATACAGCTGATTCACAGAACATCTCGCACGCGCTGGAATCAAAAATGGCGCACCTGGCGGGATTCGAACCCACGACCCCTGCCTTCGGAGGGCAGTACTCTATCCAGCTGAGCTACAGGTGCAATGCGGGCGCCATGATACTCATCTGGCCTGCGTGCGTCCATGCTGGCGAGTGACTGTTGTCGATTTCGTACGTTTCCGGATGTTGTAAGCAGCGTCGACCAGAGTTTTTTGCCAATGCGACGGCGTGCGTTCTTTTTTTCGAACACCCTATTGTCCTTTGCTGCTGTTGAACCTAGGATTCGTTTGAGATTTCAAACGCTCCCATTCGCTCGCCCTGCTGTCCGCGAGATGCGCAGGGGCCAGCGGCAGTTTTCCTGACGGCAGCCTCTTGATAGAGGCGCCTTTGAACAATCAATAATTCGCCCCGCCCTGCGCGGTGCTGTTTAGGAGGCCGACATGCAGCTCAAAGATTCGAAGTTGTTCCGCCAACAGGCGTACATCAATGGCGCCTGGGCCGATGCCGACAGTGGCCAGACCATCAAGGTCAACAACCCGTCGAACAACGAGATTCTGGGTACTGTGCCGAAGATGGGCGCTGCCGAAACCCGCCGTGCGATCGAAGCTGCCGACAAGGCGCTGCCGGCCTGGCGTGCGCTGACTGCCAAAGAGCGTGGCGCCAAGCTGCGTCGCTGGTTCGAGCTGATGCTGGAAAACCAAGAAGACCTGGGCCGTCTGATGACTCTGGAGCAAGGCAAGCCGCTGGCTGAAGCCAAGGGCGAGATTGCTTACGCTGCGTCGTTCATCGAGTGGTTCTCCGAAGAAGCCAAACGCGTGTATGGCGACGTGATTCCTGGCCACCAGCCGGACAAGCGTCTGATCGTGCTGAAGCAGCCAATCGGCGTGACCGCTGCGATCACCCCGTGGAACTTCCCGGCTGCGATGATCACCCGTAAAGCCGGCCCTGCGCTGGCTGCCGGTTGCACCATGGTTCTGAAACCTGCTTCGCAAACCCCTTACTCCGCGCTGGCGCTGGCTGAACTGGCCGAGCGTGCGGGCATTCCTGCTGGCGTGTTCAGTGTCGTGACGGGCAGCGCTGGCGACATCGGCACCGAGCTGACCAGCAACCCGATCGTGCGCAAGCTGTCGTTCACTGGTTCGACCGAGATTGGTCGTCAGCTGATGGCCGAATGTGCCCACGACATCAAGAAGGTCTCGCTGGAGTTGGGCGGCAACGCGCCGTTCATCGTGTTCGACGACGCGGACCTGGATAAGGCCGTCGAAGGCGCGATCATCTCCAAGTACCGCAACAACGGCCAGACGTGCGTCTGCGCCAACCGCATCTATGTTCAGGATTCGG
>Ga0207655_1001605_pt1 | contig 20188 bp, 21 predicted proteins | sample KBSM44metaG_FD_184398 | JGI IMG/M metagenome (GOLD analysis project Ga0207655, IMG submission 184398) | Miscanthus rhizosphere microbial communities from Kellogg Biological Station, Michigan, USA - KBS M4-4 metaG (SPAdes) (version 2) | ecosystem: Host-associated > Plants > Roots > Rhizosphere >... | reverse complement strand
TGAGTGGCCGGTATAAGAAGGTGAAAACTGAGCCAATGCCTGCGCTTTTTGCCAATCGGGGCGATTACCGCACCACTATCCTGAGTATCGGATTGAAACCATGACCAAAACTGCCAGTTCCGCGATTCCGGTCTTCAAGCTGTACGGGGAAAGCCAGCAATGGCCAACGCCGGATTTGTTGCACTGTGAAACCATTTCCCGGCGGAGTCGGGAATACCAGTGGGAAATCCAGCCCCACCGGCACGCGGATCTGTGCCAGTTGCTGTACGTCCACAAGGGTCACGCGCAGTTGGAAATCGAAGGCCAGCGCACCACGCTCAACGAAGCCACGCTGCAGGTGCTGCCGCCGTTGTGTGTGCATGGTTTTCGTTTTTCGGAGAATGTCGAAGGCTACGTGGTAACGCTGGCTGCACCGCTGGTGAGCCACTTGCAGGCGCAACTGGGGGCCACCGTCGACGGTTTACAGGCCCTGGGCAGTTACCCTGCCGGCAAGGACAGTGACTACCTCAACGCCCAGTTCGCCCGCCTGCAGGACGAATACGCCGATGAGCAACCGGCGCGGGACATGATGATGCACGCCCTGGTCAGCGTGCTGCTGGTGTGGATCAGCCGCCAGGCCATCCAGCGCCGCCATCCCCGCACACCACGCGGCCGTGAATACTTCCGGCGCTTTACCCAGTTGGTCGAACAGCATTATCGCGAACACCCGAAGATCGAAGACCTGGCCCATAAACTGGGCATCTCGGTCTCGCACCTCAACGGTACGTGTCGGGAATTGGGTGGGCAGCCTGCGCTGCAGATCATGCATGACCGCCAGTTGCTGGAAGCCAAGCGCCTGCTGACTTACACCAGCATGACCATCAACGAGATGTCGGAAGTGCTGGGGTTTTCCGACCCCACCAACTTCTCACGGCTGTTCCGCCGACGGGTCGGGTTCTCGCCCAAGGCCTTTCGCGAACAGCTCAAGGCCGAAACCAGCCCCGCCCTGTAGGAGCCGGGTCAGCGCAGCGCGCTGAAGCTGCCGGTATGGGGAACGCATTGGTCCTGATGACAACTGATCGCAAAACTCGGCGGTTGCATGCGCGTTTGCTCTACCCGGTAGGCGGCGGTGCCATACAGCGCAGTCGCCAGGGCGCACAGGATGAAAATCATCAGGTACTTTCTGATTTTTAGCGTCATGGCACAGACCTCAGCACAGGTATGAACAGTGCTGTTTAAAGCATAGGTCAGCCGGGGCGAGTTGCCATTATTGGACGCTATTCAACCGGTTTATGTCGCCCTAGAGGCCTACGTCCCACGCAGGCTCCTCCGGAAACCTCACCACCAGGAAATCCAGCAGGCTACGCAGCGCCTGGGGCATGTGTTTGCGCGAGGCGTACACCGCGTAGATGTTCATCTGCTGCGGCTCGGCGTCGGGCAACAAGCGAACCAATTCGCCGCTGCGGATGTAATCCCCGGCCTGATAGCTCGGCAACCGTGACACCCCCGCCCCCGCCAAGGTCACTCGCAACAACGTCGTGGCCTCGTTGGCGCTGATAGTGCCCTGCACCGCCACGGACACCGGCTCGCCGTTCTCGGTGAAATGCCAGAGGCTTTTGCCGAAGTAGGAGTGGGTCAGGCAATTGTGCTCCGCCAGGTCACGCACCTGCCGGGGTTGCGGGTGCTCCAGCAGGTAAGCGGGCGACGCGCAGATCACCGAACGGCACAGGGTGAGCTTGCGCGCGATCAGGTTGGGGTCCAGTTCGAAACTGGTGCGGATGGCCAGGTCGATGCGTTCGTCCACCAGGTTCACCGTGCGGTCGAGCATCTGCATGTCGATGCTCACCAGCGGGTAGAGCTTGACGTACTCGGCCACCGCATCGGCCAACTGCGCCTGGCCGAACGAGCTGCTGACACTCAAGCGCAACTGACCGCGTGGGGCTTCATCGGGCTCGGTGACGGCAGCCTGCATGTCGTTGCACAACTCCAGCATCTGTCGGCAGCGCGGCAGCATTTCACTGCCGGCCGTCGTCAGGCTCAGCTTGCGCGTGGTGCGGTGCATCAGGCGTGCGCCCACCCAGTCTTCCAGTTCAGCCAGGTAGCGCGACACCACCGGCCGCGACAGGTCCAGATGATCGGCCGCCGCCGACTGGCTGCCCAGGTCGACTACGCTGACAAACACTCGCATTGCTTGAAGACGATCCATGATTTGCCCGTTTTTAGAAACAAACTATGTTCAAGCATGGCATTTTTTGTGACGTTTAGTGCAACTAAGCTCTGTGCATCACTTATCCCTCGCTGGAGCTGCACATGATCTCGACCTTCAAACGGTTGGCCACCGCGATGGCCGCCCTGGCCTTTGCTGCCCACGCCGCTGCCGCGGACCTGACGCTCGATGCCTACAACCCGGGCACCTCGGCGATGATGCCGGTGAGTTCGGTACTGGTCAGTGGCGAGCATGACGTCATCCTGGTGAATGCGCAGTTCGGCAATGGCCAGGCGCAAGACCTGGTGCAGAAGATCCGCGCCAGCGGCAAGCACCTGACCACCATCTACGTCAGCGACGGCGACCCGGACTACTACTTCGGCCTCGACGTCCTGACCACCGCCTTCCCCGATGCCAAGGTGCTGGCCTCGCAGCCGGTGGTCGACCACATCAAGGCGACCGCCGAGCAAAAACTCGCGTTCTGGGGCCCGAAACTGGGCGCCGACAAACCGGCGAAGCTGGTCATCCCCCAGGTGCTGCAAGGCCACACCCTGACGCTTGAAGGCCAGGCGCTGGAAGTGGTCGGGCTGGACGGCCCGCAACCGGACCGCACCTTTGTGTGGATCCCATCGATCAAGGCCGTGGTCGGTGGCGTGGTGGTGTTTGAAAACACCCACGTGTGGATGGCTGACACCCAGACCGCCCAATCCCATGCCGACTGGTTGACCACCCTCAAGCGCATTGAAGCCTTGAAACCCCGCACGGTGATTCCAGGCCACTACCTGGGCACCCCCACCGTGAAGTCCGTGGCGTTTACCGCCGATTACATCAAGGCGTTCGACATCGAGACCGCCAAGGCCAAGGACTCTGCCGCGCTGATCACAGCCATGAAAAAGCGTTACCCGAACCTCGCCGACGAAGGCAGCCTGGAACTGGGTGCCAAAGTCGCCAAGGGCGAAATGAAGTGGTGAATGGTTTCAAACCCTAACGAACTGGAGAACGTCATGAGCAAGATTGCAATCATTGGTGCCACCGGCCGTGCCGGTAGCCAACTGCTGGAAGAAGCCCTGCGTCGCGGGCACAGCGTCACCGCCATTGCGCGTAACACCGACAAGATCGCCGTGCGCCCGGGCGTCACTGTGAAGAAAGTCGACGCACTGGACGCGCAGGCCCTGCAACAGGCTGTCAGCGGCAGCGACGTGGTGATCAGCGCCGCGCACTTCGCCACCCTGCCCGCCAGCGCCGTGATCGGCCCGGTGAAAAAGGCCGGCGTGAAGCGCCTGCTGGTGGTGGGCGGTGCCGGTTCGCTGCTGCTGCCAGGCGGTGGCCGCGTGATCGACAGCCCGGGCTTCCCGGCCGAGTACAAAGCCGAAGCCAGCGCGGGCGCCGAGTTTCTTAGCGTACTGCGCCAGGAAAAAGACCTGGACTGGACCTTCCTGTCACCGTCGGCGGAGTTTGTCGAAACCGAGCGCACCGGCACCTTCCGCCTGGGCCAGGATGACCTGCTGGTGAGCAGCGAAGGCCGCAGCTGGATCAGCTTCGCCGACTACGCCATCGCCCTGATCGACGAAGTGGAAACGCCGAAGCATTCGCGCCAACGCTTCACCGTCGGCTACTGATCCAACGCTCTCCTACATGGGGGGATTGGCGTTCATGACCAGCCAATTGACCCAACGCGGTTAAACCTGTGGGAGCGGGCTTGCTCGCGAATGCGGTGTATCAGTGAAAGAAGTTTTAACTGAACCACCGCATTCGCGAGCAAGCCCGCTCCCACATATGGATCTTCAGGGTTACGACTGTTGTGCCTGGCTGACGAGCCAATTCATAAGAGCCTCCAGCCCGGGTGAAGGCTCACTCCCCGAGGGATACACCAGGTAGTACCCCATCCCCGTTGCTACTTGCAGCTCGAACGGCATTGCCAACCGCCCCGCCTTCAAATCCTCACCGATCAGCGCACTGTCGCCGATCGCCACGCCCGAGCCTTGTGACGCCACCGTCATGGCCAAATCCAGTGTTTCGAAATGATGCCCCTGGGCCAGGTTGCTCAAATGGGTATTCGCCGCCTTGAGCCACAACGCCCAGTCCCGCTCATCCCGCGTGGGGTGCAGCAGTACCTGTTGCTGCAGGTCCGCCGGCGTGCGCAACCCGCCGAGCAAGGCCGGTGCACACACGGGTGTGAGTTGTTCGTCAAACAAGTGCCGGGCCTGGGCCGATTGCTCGGCGATGGGCGCATAGATCACCGCCGCATCGAATTGCTCGCGGCGAAAGTCCACGGTGTAGGCCACGGTGGTGGTGAGTTCCACAGGCACGTCCGGGCGCTCGTGCTGCCATTGCATCAAGCGCGGCAGCAGCCAGCGCATTACGCAGGTGGACGCCTTGAGTTGTAGGGTCTCGCGGCGGCCGCCGATCTGCTCCACTGCTTCGCCGATCAAACCGAATACCTGCTGGGCCCGCAGCGACCATTCGCGGCCTTCCTCGGTCAGGCTCAAACCCCGCGCCTGGCGTTGGAACAAGGCGTAGCCCAGGTGGTTTTCCAGCCCGGCAATCTGGCGGCTCACCGCGCCCTGGGTGATGTGCAGTTGCTCGGCCGCGCGGGTGAAATTGCAGCACTGGGCCGTGACCCAGAAGGTGTGCAGCGCGGGCAACGGTGGGAGGCGTTTCATAGGGGCGCAGCCATGACGTGAGGACATGGCTAGTATGACTTTTTATCGATTGTTGCCGCTACGGGCCAGCCGGTCCAATACCGCCTCGAATCCATAACAAGAGCGACATGTATGGCGACCTGCGGCGAAGTATTGGTCCACCTTCTGGAAGGCTACGGCGTGGATCAGGTGTTCGGCATCCCCGGCGTACACACTGTGGAGCTGTATCGCGGCCTGGCCCGCTCGAGCATCCGTCACGTTACCCCGCGCCACGAACAGGGCGCCGGCTTCATGGCTGACGGCTATGCGCGCACCAGCGGCAAGCCGGGTGTGTGTTTCATCATCACCGGCCCCGGCATGACCAACATCACCACGGCCATGGGCCAGGCCTATGCCGACTCGATCCCGATGCTGGTGATCTCCAGCGTGCAGTCACGCAGCCAATTGGGCGGCGGGCGCGGCAAGCTGCATGAACTGCCGAACCAGAGCGCGATGATGGCCGGCGTGGCCGCGTTCTCCCACACCTTGATGTCGGCGGCGGAACTGCCCGGCGTACTGGCCCGTGCATTTGCCCTGTTCCAGGCCGGCCGCCCGCGCCCGGTGCATATCGAGATCCCGCTGGATGTGCTGGTGGAAAACGCCGACGCCTTGCTCGGCAGCGAGCCGGTCAGCGTGGCCCGTGCCGGTGCGGCGCCGTCGGCGGTGAAACAAATGGCTCAACTGCTGGCGGCCGCCAAGCGCCCGTTGATCCTGGCCGGTGGCGGCGCCATCGACGCCGCCCCGGAACTGACCCGTCTGGCCGAAACCCTCGGCGCCCCCGTGGCCCTGACCATCAACGCCAAGGGCATGCTGCCCGCCAGCCATCCCCTGTTGATCGGCTCCACGCAAACACTGGTCGCCACCCGCGCATTGGTGGCCGACGCCGATGTGGTGCTGGCCATCGGCACGGAACTGGCCGAAACCGACTACGACGTGACCTTCGCCGGAGGCTTCGAGATTCCCGGCGCCTTACTGCGCGTCGACATCGATGCCGACCAGACCGTGCGCAATTACCCGCCGCAGGTAGCGCTGGTGGCCGATGCACAGATCGCCGCCGAGGCCTTGCTGGCAGAACTGAACAGCAAGCCGCTGCCTGCGCGCAACCCAGCGTGGGGCGCCGAACGGGTTACACGCCTGTGGGCCGATTTGGCGCCCACCTGGGACGCCGCCACCCGCGCGCAAACCCTGTTCCTCACCACCGTCCTGGACGAACTGCCCGACGCCGTGCTGGTGGGCGACTCCACCCAGCCGGTGTACAGCGGCAACCTCACGCTCAACCTCAACCACCCACGCCGCTGGTTCAACTCCTCCACCGGCTACGGCACATTGGGCTACGCCTTGCCGGCCGCCATCGGCGCCTGGCTGGGGCGTGGCGACGGGCGGCCGGTGGTGTGCCTGATCGGCGACGGCGGCCTGCAATTCAGCCTGCCGGAACTGGCCAGCGCCGTGGAAGCACGGGTGCCGGTCATCGTCCTGCTGTGGAATAACCAGGGCTACGAAGAGATCAAGAAGTACATGGTCAACCGCGCCATCGAGCCGGTCGGCGTAGACATCTACACCCCGGACTTCATCGGCGTGGCCAAGGCACTGGGCTGCGCCGCCGAGCGTATCCAGGGCAGCGAACACTTACGCACAGCCTTACGTGCCGCGGCCGATCGCCAGGGGCCGACGCTGATTGAAATCGACCAGGGACTTTGGATAAAGGAGGTAGGGGTATGAGCGCAGTGTTGAACGGTGTGTACATCGACGGTGTATGGCGCGCCGGCCATGACGTGCTGGAGGTGATCAACCCGGCCACCGAGGCGACGTTGGCCCAAGTCAGCGTGGGTGATGCCACAGCAGTAAAGCTGGCGGTCGACGCGGCCAGCGCCGCGTTCGGTGACTGGTCCAAGAGTACCGGCCGTGATCGTGGCGCGCTGTTGCGCAAGGTCGCCCAGGGCGTCAGCGAACGCCGCGAGCAGCTGATGCAATTGCAGTCGAGCAACAACGGCAAGCCGCTGTTTGAAGCGGGGATCGACGTGGACGACGTGATCGCCACCTTCGAGTACTACGCCGGTGTGGCTGAAGAAATGGACGCTGGGCAAGACCGCCCGGTAGCGCTGCCCAGCGATGACTTCAGCGCGCGTCTGCGCCGTGAGCCATGTGGCGTGGTGGGGCTGATCGTACCGTGGAATTTCCCGATGGTGACCACCGCCTGGAAACTCGCCCCGGCCCTGGCGGCCGGCTGCTGCGTGGTGCTCAAACCCTCGGAAGTCACGCCGCTGGCGGAGCTTGAATTGGCGCGGATCATCGCCGAAGCGGGCTTCCCGAGCGGCGTGTTCAACCTGGTCTGCGGCACCGGCCTGGCGGTGGGCGCGCCCCTGGCAGCAGACCGTCGCGTGGCGAAGATCTCCTTCACCGGCAGCAACGCAGTGGGCGTGCAAGTGATGCAGCGTGCTGCTGAAACCATCAAGGGCGTGAGCCTGGAACTGGGCGGCAAATCCTCGTTGCTGGTGCTGGCCGACGCCGACCTCGACCTGGCGGTGGAACTGGCGTGCGGCGGTGGTTTTTTCAACGCGGGGCAAATCTGCTCGGCCACCAGCCGCGTGTTGGTGGCTGACAGCCTGGCGGATGAATTCCTGCAACGCTTGCAGGCACGGGCTGAAGGCATTCGCGTGGCCGACCCGTTTACCGACGATGTGGAAATGGGTGCGCTGATCAACCACGCGCAATATCAGCGGGTGCTGGGGCATATTCAACGCGGCATTGCCGACGGCGCGCGGTTGCTGTGCGGTGGTGAACGGCCGGCGGATCTGGCCAAGGGTTTCTTCATTCGGCCGACGGTGTTTACCGATGTGCCGTTGGACAGTGCGTTGTGGAACGAGGAGATCTTTGGACCGGTGCTGTGTGTGCGCCGCTTTACCACTGAAGAAGAAGCCATCGCCCTGGCCAACGACAGCGACTTCGGCCTGGTGGCCAGTGTGGTCAGCCGCAACCCTGAAGCCACCGAGCGTGTCGCCAATGCGTTGCAAGCCGGGCTGGTGTGGATCAACGCGCCGCAGGTGATCTTCCCGCAGACGGCGTGGGGCGGTTACAAGCAGAGCAGCATCGGCCGCGAGCTGGGGCCGTGGGGGTTGGCGGCATTCCAGGAGATCAAGCACGTGATTAAATCCATCTAACGACACACATCCCATGTGAGAGCTGGCTTGCCTGCGATAGCGGTGTGTCAATCAACGCTGTATCAACTGACAGATCGCCATCGCAGGCAAGCCAGCTCCCACAAAAGCCAGTTTCCACAGTGGATCGCCGTTGTGTCAGTCAGCCGCTTCACCCCGCAGCATTACGCTCGGCATATTCGCTGACGTCGTGTTGCAAACATTATTTGTCTCACGCCAAACATAGAAACGCCCTACAGAGCTTTCTATTGGTACGAGCGTTCCGTTAAGCTTTTGCCCTTGTCGCGCGCTGTCACAGTGCCAAGGCTTACCGGATGGAATGGATGCTAAACAGTAATTCGCTCAGAAAGCTCGATATGCAGGACTTGATGGTGTTCATCGCCGTCTACGACCAGAGCAGCGTTACCGAGGTGTCCGAAACGCTGTTCGTCAGCCAGTCCACCGTGAGCTACAGCCTGAAGAAACTGCGCACCAGTTTCGAGGACGAGCTGTTTATCAACACGCGGGCGGGCATGCGGCCGACGTACAAGGCCACCACCATGTATGGCCATGTGCAGAAGATCCTCGAAAGCATCAACCTGTGCCACGCCGGGGGCCAGGCCTTCGACCCGACGCAAAAAGCCGTGACCTTCAACGTGTGTGCCCCGGAATACTTCGAGCAATTGATCCTGCCGCGCCTGCTGAAAAACTTCGACCGCGCCGACCTGCCGGTGATCGTCAACGTGCAAAAGCTGGAAAGCGACATCCCCGCCGACGACCTGCGCGAAGGCCGCCTCGACCTGGTGATCTGCTTCGGCCCGCACTTTCACCGCGCCCACAAAGACTTCAAGACCCAGATGCTGCTCGAAGATGATTTGGTGTGTGTGTTCGACCAACGTTCGGCGCCCCGGGAGCCGGCGTTCAGCCTGCAATCCTTTGTGGAGCGCCGCCACGTGTTCCCGACGCCCTGGACCTCCAGCACCAACATGATTGACGGCTGGCTCGCGCGCCAGGCCCACAAGCGCCAAGTGGTGGCGCGGGCCAACAGCTACGGCGCGGCACTGAAGATGATCACCGGCACCGACTTCGTCGTCACCCTGCCCCGCCGCGTGCAGAAGCTGCTGGCGCCACCGCCGGTATTCGGCCATTGCGAAGCGCCCAACGGCTTACCAGGGTTCACCCTGGACATGCAGTGGAACGAAACCAGTGAACAGGACAGCGCCAATACCTGGTTTCGCGAGCAAGTCGTAAAAGTCTGCGCCGAACAAGGGTTGCTGTAACCCTTAACCGATGGCGACTTTGCTGTAGGAATCGCGATCAATGTCCAGCAGCTCGACACTCAGTTGCAGCTGTACGCCTTCGGGCCAATCGCCCAGGTCTTGCAGCGCCGCCAACAGGCTTTCGGAGAGCTGTTTCTTGACCTGGGGCGAGCGCCCGCTGAGCAGCGACAGCTTCACCGCGATAAAGCCACGGGAACTCAGGGAGGTGCCGACCTGGAAGCTCTCGACCTTCACGGCGCGGCTCTTGATGTCGAACTCGGAACCGAACTGCCCGGATGCCATCAGCACGTTGTTGAGCCGCAACAGGGTTTTCTCAACCGCCAGGTCTGGCAAGTTGGCGGTGTATTCCAGGTGCAGGTGCGGCATGAAAAGCTCCGAGTACGTGTAGGAAAAGAGTCATAGGTATAACACGCGGCCGAAATGAACCGGGCCGTTTTGTCGGTGAAACTTCGGTCAGGCACCTGCGCGATCAGTCCCGCTTGGACGCGTTGCCTCAGGATTTGGCGGCCAGCACCGGCAGCAGGTCGCGCTCGCTCATGAACGCTTCCAGCCGCGAGCGCATCCAGCGTTCCGCTGGGTCGGTGTCCACGTGGCTGAGCCAGACCATCGACAGGTCCAGGGTCGGGGTTTCAAACGGAAACGGCTCGCAGAACAGGTTGCCGCTGGCGGCCATGGCCTGGGCGGTGTAGTCGGGCAAGCTGGCGATCATGTCGGTGCCGGCGAGCAAGGCCGGCAGCGCGCTGTACTGCGGCACCGACAGCACCACATGGCGCTTGCGGCCGATCTCCGCCAGCCATTCATCGGCGAACCCGGACACGTTGGCGGTGTGGGACACCAGCACATGGGGGCGTGCGCAATATTCGTCGAGGGTCAGCGGAGTGTCTGAAGCGTCAGCGCGCAGCAAGCTGGGGCGGATATGCCGCAGCAACTTGCGCTTGGCATTGGCCGGCAGGCCACGCGTTTGGGTGATGCCGACGGTGATATCGCCCGAGGCCAGCAGGTCCGGGATTCGCCAGTAGTCGACGTGCTGCACCACAAACACCACCAGCGGTGCTTCCTGGCGCAAGGCCCGCAGCAACGGCGGCAGCAGGCCGAACTCGACGTCGTCGGACAGGCCGATGCGGAAGGTCATGGTGCTTTGGGTGGGGTCAAAATCGTGGGTCAGGCTCAAGGCCGACGAGAGGGAGTCCAGGGCCGGCGACAGGTGCTGGATGATCTCCTCGGCGCGCGCGGTGGGTTCCATGCGATGGCCGACGCGAATGAACAGCGGGTCGTTGAACAGCGTACGCAGGCGGTTGAGGGCCGAACTGATGGTGGGTTGGCCGAGAAACAGCTTCTCGGCGACGCGTGTCACATTGCGCTCCAGCATCAGTGCTTCGAAGACCACCATCAGGTTGATGTCGGCCTTGCGTAGTTCATTGCGATTCATCGGCGCCTGCCCCTTTCCCCAAGACAAGCCGCAGTTTAGAAAGCCCGGGGGCCTGCGTCTATGTGCGCACTGTTCATCCGCAGGCTTTGGGACTATAAATCAGCTTTCCAGGGTCGCAGGAACACCACCGTGCTGGTCATTTTCGCCATGAGCGCCCTCTTTAGCGGGGTGTTGCTCTGGGCCATCAAGTTCATCGAAAACCCGACTGCCAGGACACTGCTGCGCGTATTTGTCGGCCTGTGCCTGGCGGCCATCGTGGCTTACCTGGTGCTGGCTTCCGGGTTCCCCACTTCATTGCTGGTGTGAGCCGCCTCCTGCCCCTGACGCAAGCGCAATGCCGCCAGCGCCGCCACCACCAACACCAGTGCAATCACCTTCAAGCCGTTCATCGCGTTACCGGTGCTCATTTCAATCGCGCCCATCACCGACGGCCCGACAAACCCGCCCAACAGCCCGCACGCGTTGACGAACCCCAGGCCGCCCGCCAACGCGACGCCCTTGAGGCGTGACGCCGGGTACAGGAACACGATCGACTGCACCACAAAGAACATCACCGCCGACAGGCAAAAGCCCAGCAAACTGAACACCGGCCCCGACACCGACGCAATGCCCAGCCCCAGCGCCATAGTCAGCAGCCCGGTCACCAGCAGCCGCCGGCAACGCCCGGGCGTCGTGGCAAAACGCGGAATCAGTACGGCGCCCAGTGCCGCCGCCATCCACGGCAGCGACGTCAGCAGGCCGACGCTCATGGTGCTCAGCTCCCCGTATTTGCTGATGATGCTCGGCAGGAAAAAGATCACGGTGTAGATGGTGATCTGATGGCAAAAATACACAAAGATCGCCAACAGGATTTGTGGGGTCAGCCAGTTTTTCAACGAGTGCCCACCCTCGCCCGCGCCCTCTTCGGTTTCCTGGGCGATACGCTGCTCGATGCCCCGCGCTTCTTCGGCCGACAGCCACGACGCCTTGCTCGGGCGATCCGGCAACTTGCACCACACCACCCAGGCAAACGCCACGGCCGGCAAGCCTTCGAGCAGGAACATCCACTGCCAGCCATGCCAGCCGAGCAGGCCGTCCATGCGCATCAAGGCCGCGCCCACCGGGCCGCCGATGATGTTGGCAAAGCACACGCCCAACAGAAAATAACCGGTGGCCCGCGCCCGTTGTTCACGGTTGAACCAGTACGTCAGATAGAGCATGACGCCCGGAAACAATCCGGCCTCGGCGATGCCCAGCAACAGGCGCAGCACGTAGAACGAGGTCTCGCCCTGCACAAAGGCCATGGCTGCCGAGATCAGGCCCCAGGTCACCATGATGCGGGCGATCCAGAACCGCGCGCCGACCTTGTGCATGATCAGGTTGCTGGGGATTTCCGACAGCGCATAGGTGAGGAAAAACAACCCGGCGCCCAGCCCGTAGGCCGCGGCGGAAATGCCCAGGTCGACGTCCAGGTGATGCTTGGCCAGGGCGATGTTGGTGCGGTCCAGGAAGCTCAAGATGTAGGCGATGATCAGCAAGGGCATCAGCTTGGCGAACATCAGTTTATTCAGCGCCTGCGGTTCGCGGGCCCGGGTGACGGTTGTCATCGACAGTTCCTCTTGGCGCCCCGCCAGCCGAGCTGGGGGGCGCATCAGTGTTGTTCTAGGGTTGGAGTTGCACAGCCATGGCCTGGGGGCGATGGGAAAACAGTTGCAGCAGCGCGCCGCCGAGGGCGCAGCCGGCCATCACGAAGAAGCACACGGTGTAGCCGTGCAGCGTGGTCCAGCCGCCGCCCATGGCAATCAAGCTGCCCATCAGCACCGGCGCCAGGCCGCCGCCGATGAACATCGCGGTGGTGATGATGCCGTTGGCGGTAGAGGTCGCCGACGGCTCGGCCGAGTCACAGGCCACCGCGTAGTAGATTGGCCACACCGCATTGGCCACCAGGCCGAACAGCAGTTGCACGACGATGATCAGCGTCAGGGTGTTGGCGAAGTAGAACGCGCCGACACTCGCCGCCATCCACAGCCCGCAGATGATCAGGGTGGTGCGTCGGCCGATGATGTCCGACAGCGACGGCCACACCAGTTGCCCGAGGATGCCGGTGAGGGTGAACACCACGCTCATCCCCGCCGACTCCGCCAGCGACAGCCCGGCGATGTTGTAGAGGTAGGCAGGCAGCACGATGTTGACGCCCATGTACACCACTTGGGTGAGCATCGTATTGCCGGCCGTGAGGGCGATATTGCGGTTGCGCAAGGTGGCGACAAAGGTGCGCCAAGCCTCGCCTTTTACCGCGCTGGGCGGTGCGTTGTCGGGCGGGGTCATGCCTTTGGCGGCGATGTCAACATACAGTGCGGTGATGCGCTCGGCTGTGGAGTAGCGCGCCCAGAAGATCATCAGCGGCAGCGCCACCACAAAGGCGAAGAAGAACACGTAGCGCCAGTTGTCTTCGCCGAACACGGTGATGACAAAGCTGGCGACGATGCCGCTGAGCATCGCCCCGATCGGATAACCGGTGTGGTGCGCGCCCAAGGCAAAGCCGCGACGCTCCACCGGCCACCACTCGGCGGTGTTGCTCACGCCCACCGGCTCGCCCCAGCCCGCGCCGAGGTTGACGCCGACGCGCAGGGCGATAAAGGTCGCCAGGTTGCCGCTCAGTGCCTTGAAGCCCGACAGGAACGAGATCGCGGTGTAGCCCAGCACCAGCGGCACCTGGAAGCGCGCACGCTTCCAGCCGCCGCCGTACCGGTCGCTCCACATGGAGCCGGGGATATCCAGCAGCGCCAGGGCCAGCATGACCACCGTGGCCACGGTGCCCCACTGGTCGGCGGACAGATCGAAATGCTTGGAGATGGTCGGCCCCAGGCGCAACACGATCTCACGGTCATAGGCGTTGAGGATCCAGATCATCCAACAGACCAGCAACGACACCCAGGAATGCCGGTGAATGCTGCGCAGCGACGCTTTTTTGATAGTTGCCATGGGCCTCTCCAGGCGCGCAAGGGCGCGCACTGACACAAGGTTGCGAAGGAATTTGCCTTGTCACACACACGCGCTAGCTGGCGAAACGTCGCTCGGCTATTCCTTGCACGCCCAACCCGGTAATGGCGAACAGCGCGCCGCGCTGCTGGCCGTCTGCCGGGAAACGCGGCAGCGGCGGCTTGGCCATCGAGGTCACAAACAGGGTGTCCAGGTTCGGCCCGCCGAAGGTCAGGCTGGTGACCTTTTTCACCGGCATCTGGATGATGCGGTCGACGTGGCCGTCGGGGGTGTAGCGCACCAGTTTTCCGGCGTAGACCAGCGCCTGCCACAGGCACCCTTCGGCGTCGACGGTGCAGCCGTCTGCGGCGCCACCTCCGGAGGTGTCGACCTTGGCAAAGGTGCGGCGGTTGCTCACGCCTCCTGTGGCGAGGTCGTAGTCATAGGCCCAGATCTCGCCGGACCAGGTGTCACAGAAGTAGAAGGTTTCGCCCGACGGGCTCCAGCACGGGCCGTTGGACACGATGATGCCTTCGTCCAGGGTGTGCAGGCTCAGGTCGGCGTCCAGCCGGTAGAGCTTGGCGCTGGCGCTGTCTTCGAGGGTGTCCATGGAGCCGAAGACAAAGCGGCCCTGGCGGTCGACCTTGCCATCGTTGAGGCGGTTGTTCGGCAGGTGCGGTTCCGGGTCGATGACGAGGTTGAGTTCACCGCTCTTGAGGTCGAGGGTGTGCACGCCGTTTTGCAGGGCGACAATCGCCGAGTCGCCGTTGTGGCGCAGGGCCATGGAGCCGATTTTCTGGCCCACGTCCCAGGCGCGCAGTTCACGACCGTCATCAGTACAGCGCAGGACCCGGCCGTCGGCGCTGTCGATCCAGTACAGCCGTTGTTGTTCGACGTCCCACACCGGGCCTTCGCCCAGGGTGGTCTTGATGTCGACGAGCACTTCGATACGCATGGTGATCCCCTTATTGTTGTTGTGCGGGATGCAGGCCGTGCTTCACCACGGCCTCGTTGTTTGCAGCGTCAGGCTTAGAAATTGACCTGGTCACGCCCCTTGAGCCCGAGGATTTCCCGTGCTTCATCTGGCGTGGCCACGCGATGGCCGAGGGCTTCGATCACCGTGCGGATGCGCCGTACCTGGTCGGCGTTGGAGGCCGCCAATTTGCCCGGGCCGTCCCACAGCGAATCCTCCAGACCGACCCGCGCGTTACTGCCCATGGACAGGCCCATGGTCGCCAGCGGAATTTGCCCCCGCCCGGCACCGAGGATCGACCACACGTAGTCGTCGCCAAACAGGCGGTCGGCGGTGCGCCGCATGTGCGCCAGGTCTTCCGGGTGCCCACCGATGCCACCGCGCAAACCGAACACCGACTGGATGAACAGCGGCGGCTTGAGCAGCCCGCGCTCCAGGAAATGCGCGGCGGTGTAGAGGTGGCCGATGTCGTAGCACTCGATCTCGAAACGGGTGCGGTTCTCGGCGCAGGAATTGAGGATGTGAGTGATGTCGCGGAAGGTGTTGCGGAAGATCCGATCGTCACTGTCTTCGAGATACGGGCGCTCCCAGTCGTGCTTGAAATCAGTGAAGCGGTTGAGCATTTCGTACAGGCCGAAGTTCATCGAGCCCATGTTCAACGAGGCCAGTTCCGGCTTGAACTGCATCACCGGCTGCAGGCGCTCTTCCACGCCCATGGTCGGTGCGCCGCCGGTGGTGATGTTGATCACCACGTCGCTGGCAGCCTTGATCTGCGGCAGGAATTCGGCGAACAGCGCCGGGTCCTGGCTGGGGCGGCCATCGTTGGGGTCACGGGCATGCAGGTGGACAATCGCGGCGCCGGCTTCGGCGGCACCGATGGCGGCGTCGGCAATTTCCTGCGCGGTGATCGGCAAGTGCGGCGACATCGACGGCGTATGAATCGCACCGGTAACGGCGCAGGTAATGATGACAGGACGATTTTTGGACATGACGAATCTCCGACTTTTATTCTTATGAAGAAAAATCCTGGGTGCAGCGCGCAGTGTTCTTCCGTGGCTTACAGGTACTCGACGTTCCCGTCGACGCTGATCGCCTGGCCGGTCACGTTGCGTGCGGCGGGCGAACAGAGAAACAAGGCCATGGCCGCGACGTCTTCTGCGGTGACCATGCGCTTGAGCGAGATCTTGTTGAGGTATTCCTGGCGCATCTGGGCTTCGGGCACGCCGACCTGCTCGGCACGGGCGCGGATCACGCCGTCCATGCGCGGGCCTTCGACGATGCCAGGCAGCAAGGCGTTGACGCGGATATCGCTCTCGCCCAACTCCGAGGCCAGGGATTTCATCAGGCCGACGATGGCCCATTTGGTCGCCGCATACGGCGTGCGCCACGCGTAACCCAAGCGCCCGGCCACCGAGGCGATGTGCAGCAAGTGGCCGTGGGACGATTCCTTGAGCATCGGCACCGCGTGGTGGGCAAAGCGGTATTGCGCCGTAAGGTTGATGTTGATGGTGGCTTGCCAGTCGGCGTCGCTGATCGCATCGATCCCGCCGGTAGGCCCGGCGATCCCGGCGTTGTTCACCAGTACATCGAGGCCGCCGAACTGTTCGTGCTGCACCTTGAACACCGCCTCGATTTGCGCGGCATCGCTGACATCGGCGCGGGTGGCGACGGTGCCAGGGTGCTTGTCGCGAAACGCGGCCAGGGCCGACTCGCTCACGTCACACACATGCACCTTGGCGCCCGCTTCCAGGTACGCCGCCGCCAGCACTTCACCGATGCCGGCAGCCCCGCCGGAAATCAACACACGTAACCCGGGATAGGGCTGCAACCGTTGTAGGACACTCATGCACGTTTACCTCCTGAAGCAGACGACCGCGTACGGTCGTTCTTGACGAGCAGGCGCGCCAGGGAATCGGCGGCCTGCATGATGTCATCGGTCACCGCCGCGCGAGCGCCGGCGCCATCGCGGGCGGCCAGGGCTTCGACGATGCGCGTGTGCGCCTCCATCGAGCGTTGCAGGTGAGCTCTATCGGGGGCGACCAGGGCAAAACACGGGCCCATGTGCAGCCAGAAGTTTTCCACGGCAGCCATGGTCAACTCGGCCTGGGCCACGGCGTAGATGCGCCGGTGAAACGCGAAGTTGGTCCACAGGTAGCGCGACACGTCGACTTCATCGGCGGCGTGCTGCATCTGCTGGCAGAGGTCGGTGATTTCGTCGAGGTCAGCTTTTTGCAGGCGCAGCACGGCCTTTTCAGCAAGCAAACCTTCGAGGGCAACCCGGGTATCACGGATTTCACGCAGACGTTCGACGGTCATCAGTCGTACACGCAGACGGGAGGTTTCGGTGACTTCAAAGGCGTTTTCGGCGCTGAGGCGCTGCAGGGCTTCGCGCACCGGCATGGGGCTGGAACCGAGGGCTTCGGCGAGGCCGCGGATGGTGAGTTTCTGGCCAGGCTGGAAGCGACCGCTCATCAGCGCTTCGCGGATCTGGCGGTAGACCTGGTCTTGCAGGGTATCGCGGGATACCTGGCGCAAGGTGGGCAGGAGGAGCGGACCATCAGTCATGAGTCAAACCTGTGTTGTCGTTCTTATGGCTTCAATATGTGATCACAAATCAAATATGTCAAATAGTTTCCCGATCCGATTTCTGCTCGATTGACGGACGCAGGGCCGCTGACTCTAATGACCCCTCAACCACGCAAGGAGCGCTCAACCATGAAATTCGCCTACACCATCATCTACGTGCCGGACGTTGCGGCCTCTTTGGAACTCTTCGAAAAAGCCTTCGGGTTCAGTCGCCGTTTCCTGCATGAATCAGGCACGTATGGCGAGCTGGAAACAGGGGCTACGACCCTGTCGTTTGCTGCCCATGAACTGGGTGAAATGAATTTCGAGGGCGGGCATGTACAGGCACACGCTTCGCGCCAGCCGTTGGGGATGGAGGTGGGGTTTGTGACCGAGGATGTGTTGGCTGCGCACGCCAACGCGCTTGCGCAGGGCGCAGTAGAGCTGTCGGCGCCGACGACTAAACCCTGGGGGCAGGTGGTGTCGTATGTGCGTTGCCCGGATGGGACGCTGGTGGAGTTGTGTACGCCGATCCTGAACTGAGCGCAGGACAATGTGGGAGCGGGCTTGCTCGCGAATGCGGTGTGTCAGTCAGCCTATTTGCCACTGATACACCGCATTCGCGAGCAAGCCCGCTCCCACATTTCTAACCGAGTACTCCCGGGGTATCAGGGTTTGAGCGGGAACTCCTGGTCGCGCTCCGACAGCTCTGTGCCGTCGTCCGGATGCTTCCAGGTCTGCGGTTTTTCTTCCTCGTGGCGCCGGGGTTGTTCACGCTCCGGCTCATCCTTTCGCTTGCGTTCGTCAGCCATTGTCACCTCCCATCCGTAAGATTTGGTCACACCTTTCAGCATAGAACAGGGCCATCATTTTGGACGGCCTTGGCGATTGATAGCCTGTGCGCATCAATACATCCAAATAACTCACTTATCATTTCTAAATGTGTCAGCCACTATCCGCGGTCTTAAGCGAAACAAGCACTTTAAAAAGAACGCTGGAGACACAAAACCATGACTAGCCCTTCCCGGCCCGACTCTGCCCGCTCGAAAGTTGGTGCGGTTTTCCGCGTGACTTCCGGCAACTTCCTTGAACAGTTCGACTTCTTTCTGTTCGGTTTCTACGCCACCTACATCGCCGCTGCGTTCTTCCCCGCTGCCAATGAGTTTGCGTCATTAATGATGACCTTCGCCGTGTTCGGCGCGGGCTTCCTGATGCGACCGCTGGGCGCGATTGTCCTGGGTGCCTATATCGATGACGTGGGTCGCCGCAAAGGCCTGATCGTCACCCTGTCCATCATGGCCAGCGGCACGTTGCTGATCGTGCTGGTGCCGGGTTACCACAGCATTGGCCTGTGGGCCCCGGCGCTGGTGCTGCTGGGCCGTCTGCTGCAGGGCTTCTCGGCCGGCGCGGAGTTGGGCGGTGTCTCGGTGTACCTGGCTGAAATGGCTACTCCGGGCCGCAAGGGTTTCTACACCAGCTGGCAATCGGGCAGCCAACAGATCTCCATCGTGGTCGCCGCTGCACTGGGTTATGGCCTGAACGTGTGGATGGAACCGGCCGTCGTTGCCGATTGGGGCTGGCGCATTCCGTTCGCCATCGGTTGCGTGATCATCCCGTTCATCTTCATCCTGCGCCGCAACCTGCAAGAGACCGAAGAGTTCGCCAACCGTAAGCATCGCCCGACCATGCGCGAAGTGCTGGCCACCCTGGCGAAGAACTGGACCGTGGTCATCGGCGGCATGCTGATGGTGGCCATGACCACCACCGCGTTCTACCTGATCACCGTGTACGCACCGACCTTCGGCAAGACCGTGCTGCAACTGAGCACCTCCGATGCGCTGCTGGTGACCTTGCTGGTGGCGGTGTCGAACTTTGTCTGGTTGCCCATCGGCGGCACCCTGAGCGACCGTTTTGGCCGCAAGCCGGTGCTGCTCGCCATGACCGCCCTGACCGTGATCACCGCTTACCCGGCGCTGTCGTTCGTGGTCAACGCGCCGAGCTTCGCCCACATGCTGGAAACCCTGCTGTGGTTCTCGTTCCTGTACGGCATGTACAACGGCGCCATGATCCCGGCCCTGACCGAAATCATGCCGGTTGAAGTACGCGTAGCCGGCTTCTCCCTGGCCTACAGCCTGGCGACCGCAATCTTCGGCGGCTTCACCCCGGCGATCTCCACCTGGTTCATCCACATCACCGAAGACAAGGCCTCCCCTGCCTATTGGATGATGTTTGCCGCCCTGTGCGCGCTGTGCTCGACCCTCGCGCTGTACCGCCGCGCCAACGCCCGTGGGCAGGTGATGCAGGAGGCGGTGTGATGCGCCCGCTGCTCAAGACCCTGACAGCCCTGGCCCTCGGCGCGTTCGCGCTGACGGCCCAGGCCGAACAGCTCAAAGTGATGACCTCGGGGGGCTTCACCGCCGCCTACAAATTGCTCGGCCCGCAGTATGCCCAGCAAAGCGGCGATACCCTGGACACCATCCTCGGCCCATCGATGGGCAAGGCGCCGGAAGCGATTCCCAACCGCCTGGCCCGTGGCGAACACGCCGACGTGGTGATCATGGTCGGCTACGCCCTGGATGAGCTGATCAAACAGGGCAAGGTCGACAAGGCCTCCCGCGTTGAACTGGCAGACTCGCGCATCGGTTTGGTGGTGAAGGCCGGCGCGGCCAAGCCGGCGATCGGCACCGACGCCGAGCTCAAGGCCGTGCTGAGCCAGGCCAAGTCCGTGGCGTATTCGGACAGCGCCAGCGGCGTGTATGTGGAAAAGGAGCTGTTCAAGAAGCTCGGCATGCCGGCCAAGGGCACCATGATCGAACGCCTCCCGGTGGCCGAACAGGTCGCCAAGGGTGACTACGAAGTGGGCTTGCAACAGGTGGCGGAATTGTTGCCGGTGCCGGGCGTGACCTACGTCGGCAAGATCCCGGAAGACGTGCAATCGGTAACGCGCTTTGCGGCGGGCATTCCGGTCAACGCTGAACAC
>Ga0207655_1001604_pt1 | contig 20191 bp, 19 predicted proteins | sample KBSM44metaG_FD_184398 | JGI IMG/M metagenome (GOLD analysis project Ga0207655, IMG submission 184398) | Miscanthus rhizosphere microbial communities from Kellogg Biological Station, Michigan, USA - KBS M4-4 metaG (SPAdes) (version 2) | ecosystem: Host-associated > Plants > Roots > Rhizosphere >... | reverse complement strand
TACAAGTTTCATTAGAACAATCATTAAGCCCTAGTTATAACTTGGGATTGCTTTGGGAGCCGACAGATGATTTTGGCTTTGGTATGGTATATCAAAGTGCTGCCAAGATGCGTCTTAAAGGCAAATACATGATTAATAATGCCAAAGCTCCTCAAGAGTTGGTTCAGGGATTAAACTCATCGGCAACTGGGCAAATTTTAGCTGCAATTCTTGGACTACCAGGATATGTTCCTGATACTGAGTCAGGTTTAGTTGCGATGGATTTAGAGTATCCTGCACATTTTCAGGCGGGTATTAAATATAAAATATTTCCAGATTTACAATTAAACTTTGATGTTGGATGGACGGATTATTCTGCTTGGGATAAGTTTAAATTTGAATTTGATAGACAGATTACATTATTAAAGATTGCTAAACTTTTATCGAATGATGTGACTGATAACTCTTTAGCATTGCCATTAAAGTTTACTTCACCGTGGAGTTGGGGTATTGGTTTAGAGTATTCAGCAACGGATCGTTTGAAACTACGAGCAGGTTATGAACCGAGAGCTAGTGCTATTCCTAATGATAAACGTAATACCATGGTTCCGATCAATAATGCGCAATTATTCGGTTTGGGAGTAGGCTATCGCTTTGATACTGATACAGACTTAGATCTTTCTGTCGGTTTCTTACGTAGTCGTGACAATATTCCAGCTTGTAGTAGTACTTTATCGAATAAGTGTGGTGTCGATAATATTTTATTAAACCCTTATTCAGGTTTAGATGTAAAAACGAATACAAAAGTCACAGTACTTGGTTTGAGTTATAGAACAAAATGGTAAAACAGTATAAAAGGATGTTTAGCCCTAATTTCGCTATCTTAACCTTATGTGTTGCGATAGCGAATGTTTCTGTTTCTTATGCAGACGGATTCTATACAATTATAGGTCCCGATGGCCGTCCTATGATTGTGCCTAGTAAAAGAGTTGATCAGAAAAAACAAGCCACCTCTAAAATAGAAGAAACACAAAACCAGACTCCAACAACTAATACGATAGTTGTTCCCGCCCAAAAAGTGTTTAAAGAGGAAGGGCATAATACAGATTCACCGAAAAGAGTAGAACAACAACCACAAAAAAAATTAAGTTCTGCACCGACTGCACCGACTGCACCGACTGCACCGACTGCACCGACTGCACCGACTGCACCGACTGCACCGACTGCACCGCAAAAAACTCAGACAAATACTGACGAAGCTAAGGTCGCTGTTAGCGAATTAAAAACATCTATAGAGAAAACTAAATCTCTCGAAAATGAAAAGCTTCAATCAGCCCCTAATGATGAGTGGAAGAAAAAGCTTATTTTAGTTCCGCCACCAATAAAAAGCACATCACAGGCAGCCCCATCAGCTGTCTCTTCACTGGATAAGTCTAAATTTACAACGATTGATAATATAGAATATGTAAATAATGAGTATCTTGAAGATCAAGAATTTAATCTTGAAGGTAAAAAGCGTTTTTATCTTATGCCTGATGGCTTAGGAAGAACTGAGTCAATAGAGCGTAAAAAAGGTGTGAGCCGGTCAACTTTAGATCAGCTTTTTAATCGGCAGACTAAAGATGACGAATCTACTGTTGTATTGGCCCCAACATATATGCGGTTATCTTCGCAAGAGTTAGAAGCAGCTTTTGAACAAGACAAATGTTTTATTAAAGGTTATAACAAATCAATTAAGACGCTTAGCATAAATAAAGAAGTAAGTTTATGGCCCCGTAAGCCATTGAAAGAAAAATTTGAATATGAAGTAGTACAGCTAAATCCTTCTGTTCAGCATTTAAAACTTATGTCATTTGCTGCTAGTAATGAGAAGCCTTTATATTACTGGCCTCTAGTAATCTTTTTAGATAATAAGGGTTGCATTTTAGAAGGAGTCAGTGGGTTTAAGAGTAAATCTTATCCTTCAACGATGTTACAACATTCATCAATTCAAGGCGTTTTGAAAGTACCACCTTCAGCACATTACATGATGATGACGCCTTTATCCTCTGCGGTGGATGTTGCAGAAAAAGAGTTAACAAACCAGGGACAAATTCAAATTTCCGTATTACGTTAAAAATAAGTAGGGTATCTAATGAATAAAAAAGTTTTATGGCCTTTTGCACTAACCACATTAGCGATCATGCTAAATGGTTGTGGTGGCGGTAGTTCCAATATTAGTGAAGATCCGAATTCTGGTAGTAATAATGGAAACTTATCTTCAGGCAGTTGTACACCGACAACGAGTGATATTGGTGCTGAAGATGCAACTTGTTTGCAATTCGCTTTAGATTACCCGATAGGTGGTATTAATTTCGATTGTAGTTCAGCAACAAATTTTCACTACGCTACGAAATTTTCCGGAAACGCAGTAATTGGATCGTGCAAAGTAGGCGATACAGCACGTTTTTATGTTCAGAGTAAAGATAATAAAAAGGTTTTCTTAGGAAACGTTAATCTTGATACGATTGGAAAATTTACTGCCATTAATGGTAATACTAAACAGAGCAATCCGATATATTTAAGAGTGCTGGATTTGGCAAGTGGTATTACAGGTAAAACTCCAGCAACATTAGATAAAAATGATGAAACAATTAAAGTGGCGATTGCTTTAATAAAAATCTTCCAAAGTATTGGTGTGGAAAATGGTGATAACCTGATTGGGGATATACAACCGACACAACTTACAGATACAAAGAAAGATCAACTTACTAAAATTTCTCAGAGCGTAACCGCTACAGAATTAAAAAATGGTGCTTATGCAAGTATTTTGAAACCATGGCTGGATGTAGGGCAAATCTCTGATGATGAAGCTTATAAGTTAGTCGTACAAACGACGAATTTAAGTAATGCTGGCGTTTTTCAATCATTAAATTTATTTAGTAGTTCATCACCGATATTACAAAATTATCAAGTTTTCAGAGGTTGTAATAGAACTACACAGGAAGAATGTTTTAATAATACTACTAATTTACGCCATTCATCAGATGAGCTTTATTTATTATCAGACCGACAAGGTTATACATTAGGATATGGTTTACAGTGGAAAGGAAGCGCCGTTGTAATAGATAACAAAGTACAAAATCCTTATTTGTTAACATCAAAAGTTAAACCAGCTAAATTAAATGTAAACGCACAGAATGCTTGGTTAAATCCTGTTAGCCGTGAGGTTCAGCCAACGACTCCACTTCGTTTAAGTTCCTCTGATAATCCGAATGAAGATTTACAGATTTATCAAGGTAAATTCTTTAATGACTATGGATTGGCGGGGACAGAACCATTCTATAAATACTTAACAAAACTCAGTACAGGTAATCCGCAACATTATGGTCTCTGGCGTCAAAACGTTGATGGTGATAGCTATAATGGGATATTGAGTATAATTAAAAGCAGTCCTATTAGTTACCTAGAAAGAACAGTTTTTAAAACATCGGGTAATGTAAAATTAGGAGAAACTTATATTTTTCCTCTACATGCAACACTGACATTTAATTTTTCAGATAAGACAATTCAACCTGTAAATTTAGGTATTGTTATTGATGAAAATGGTGATATTCGTACTGATATCAAACCTAATTCCACAACAAATGACATGTCAGGCCAATGCGCCACAGTGTCTGACAATAGTTTAGTGGATAGTAATGGAGTCCAACAATATCGGATTGGTACTACAGCTGCGACAGTTGATGATTCTTCAAATAGCGAACAGTCTGTTTACGTGCGTATGATTTTATCTAATCCAAAATTTGAGAATATTGATGGTGTGATGGTTGGGCTAACTTTTGTAGGTCCTTCACCTGGTCCAGCAAAACTAAACTTATTTAACTTGTTGGCGAATAAGGTAGATAGTACGAGTATTGATTTCGATACTGATACTGCTTGGTATAATCAGCATGCCGCAGTTCAAGCAAGTTATAATAAGCTTAAGGATGTGCCTGCTCCAACCGCTGCTGATAAAGCTTTGGCTCAACGTATGTTAGGTACAGTAACAATCAAACTAGCGGATCAGTCTATTCCTGCATGTAAAGCAATTAAAACTAAATCTTAAAATATTAAACAAATAAAAAAGACCGCATAGCGGTCTTTTTTATTATCTAATTGATTAACCCGTTTTGTCTAAACGAGTACCCAAAGTTTCAAGATGTGTTGGGAACACTTGTTTTTTACGATCTTCAAAATAATGTCTTAGTGTGTGTTCAACGCTAGGGAAGGCTAGCTCTCCCCATGGAATTTCATGCTCTTCAAACAGACGACTCTCAATGCTTTCTTCACCTGCACCAAAAATTCCATCTTTCAGCTGTGCTTTGAAAAGTACATAAATTTGACCAATACGCGGAATATTGTACATACAATACAGTTGTTCTATTTCTATCTCGGCTTCTGCTTCTTCACGAGTTTCGCGCGCTGCACCTTGTTCCATGGTCTCGAACAATTCCATATAACCAGCAGGTAAAGTCCATAAACCATAACGAGGTTCGATAGCACGACGACAGAGTAATACTTTGTCTTCCCATAACGCTAAGGCACCGCAGATTACTTTGGGGTTTTCATAATGGATATTGCCACAATGAGTACAAACACGGCGTACTTTATGATCACCTAAAGGAATTTTTTGTTCGGTTTTATGCCCACACGCTACACAGAAACTCATAATTATCATCGAGTATAGAGATGCCTCAGCATAACTGAATTTTTAGACTTACGCATCAACTCTATGTCTTAAGTTTATTTTTCAGATATGATGCAAAGAGAGTCAAAATAATTAGGTGAAAGGTATGGAAGAGCACTTGCTAACACATAAGTTACAGCAAAGATTGCGCTTTTCCACCCGCATACAAGAAGCACAAGCAGCAGTACTGATTGCTATTACAAATGAAAATGATCCTAAGGTACTGCTTACACGCCGTTCAATACATATGAACAATCATGCGGGAGAAGTTTCTTTTCCGGGTGGAAAGCGTGACCCCAGTGATACCAGTAATATCGTTGTAGCGCTAAGAGAAGCTCAGGAAGAGACCGCTTTAAATCCTTTTGATGTGCAGTTGCTCGGCGATTTGCCAATGCAACGTGCAAGAAGCGGGCTATCTGTAAAACCTATCGTTGGGCTTATTCCTCCAGAGGTTAACTTAATACCTCAGCCTACTGAAATTGATCGAATTTTTTTTGTGCCTTTGCAAGAATTAATCGATACAAGACCCATGCCTTACGAAGTACGTTATGCCCATCAATCTTTATACTTTCCGAGTTTACAGATTGATAATGAAATTATTTGGGGTTTAACTGCTCGTATGTTAGTTGCTCTGTTTAAATATGGATTGGGTTATCAGAAAGAGTGGCCATTTTTACTCAACTCACCAACATTTGGCATGCCAAAATTTTCTCATAAGAATAAATGATCAGGATTGATAAATTATGATGTATAGCTATCAAGGACAGCACCCAAAAGCCTTAAATGAACCATGGGACGGTTGGGTTGCTCCAACAGCAACGCTCATTGGACAAGTAGAGTTAGGGCGTCAAGTCAGCATTTGGTTTGGAGCTGTAATACGTGCCGATAACTGTGTGGTTCGAATTGGTGATTTCTCTAATATTCAAGAAAATTCTGTACTACATACCGATGCTGGACTTGAGTTAAATATTGGTGAATATGTCACGATCGGACATAAAGTCATGCTGCATGGTTGTACTATTGGTGACAACAGCTTGATTGGTATGAATGCCGTGATTTTAAATCGGGCAGTGATTGGTAAAAATTGTATTATTGGTGCTAACGCCTTAATTCCGGAAGGGAAAATCATTCCAGATAATTCGGTGGTGATGGGATCGCCCGGCAAAATTGTTAAGACTTTAGATGAGGATGGTGCGGCAAAAATACGGTTGAGTGCATTGCATTATGCTGAACATTTTAAAAGTTATAGTGATTTAAAAGAATTTCACTTTTAACTCTTTTTTAGCAATATATTTTTTATGCCAAGTTAAATCTTGGCATTTTTATTTAGAAAGAGAACAACTCGCCTATCAGAGCCGAGTGGGGTATCATAACTCCCGTTTTTAATCTGATTTAATACTAAGGTTGTGCATGAAATTGCTGGCGTTGGAAACTGCAAATGAGCAGTGTTCTATCTCATTAGTCGATGAAACCCAAGAACTGTTTTTTCAACTCGATACGCGGGCGAAAGCACAAACCCAGACCATTCTGCCTATGATTGAGCAGGGGTTACAACAAACAGGTCTTGAGGTTGCTGGTCTGGATGCGATTGCCTTTAGCCGTGGGCCGGGTTCTTTTAGTGGTGTCCGAATTAATGCAGCTGTGACTCAGGCTTTGGCATGGTCACAAGATTTACCCGTTATTCCCGTTTCGAGTTTGCAAGCTTTAGCACAAGCAGCATACCGACTTGAAGGTTTGGAACAGGTGACTGCGGTTCTCGATGCTCGTATGAATGAAGTTTATATTGCAAGTTTTGTTCTAGATGAGCATGGAATTATGCAATGTATTGATGAAGAAAAATTAATGGGCTATGAGCAAGCGGCTGCTTACGCAAAGCATTGCTTAATTGGTTCGGGTGCGAAGCTCCTTCAAGCTGATGCAGAGCATCAAACAATCACTGCAACAGCACAAGACATTGCTTCTATTGCACGTGTTTATGCAGTGCAAAAGCAGTGGGTTGATGCTGAACATGCTTTACCTGTTTATTTACGTGATGATGCATGGAAAAAAATAGCAGATCAGGGTAAAGCAAAATAAGGCACTACTCATGCACATATATTTTGAAGTAGATTTTCAAGAACAAGCACAGCATTATCAAGCTGTGCTTTGTTCTAGAGGTGTGACTGTAGAATTGCAGCCAGTTGAAAAGCTCAATGCACGTTTTTTGCGTTTAAATCCTGAGTTGGCACTTTGTGCAGATGAAAACGGGCTATGGTTATCTGCAAATGGCATGAAAATGCAGCCCGACTGGAAAGCCGAAATTTCCCGTTTAAAACGTGCAAGTCTTAAATCAGAAATGATTGCTCGGGCTTGTCAGTTAGGTGAAAAACCTTTCTTAATCGATGCTACGGCTGGTTTAGGCCATGATAGTTTGCTCATGGCTTATCTTGGCGCACAAATACAATTGGTTGAGCGCCATCCGATTTTATTTACCTTACTTGAAGATGCAAAAGCTCAAGCTGAACAAGATAGCTTTTTAAGCCAGTTTATGGATCGGATTCAACTGATCTTTGCTGACTCTGCAAGTTATTTACAACAGTTACAGCAAACAGCTCAAATGATTGATGTGGTTTATCTCGATCCGATGTTCCCACAGCGTGACCAGAATCATCAAGCAATCAAAAAACAAGCCCAGGTTAAAAAACAGATGCAGCTTTTACATCTACTTTTACCCGAAGATGGTGAAATGGATTTAGGGGATAATTTGCTGGTTTTGGCACAGAAAGTTGCTAAACGTGTAGTGGTTAAACGGCCACGCCATGCTATTTTCTTGGCAAATCAAGAGCCAGCTCATCAATGGCAAGGAGATGCTTGTCGTTTTGATGCGTATTTTCAGTAGGCTTATGTAAGGTTAGGTTTTATTGCTTGAATAATGCACAAATATATGTGATATAGTTCAAAAGCATGATTGCTAAAATTCTTAGCAGGCATACACTTAGGATGCCTGTCAAAAACGAAATTTTTGAAAACCTTTTATGATTGATCTTAAACCGTCCATTAACTTTTGGCATGATTTTAAAAGCAACCAAATTGCCGGAATGTGGCTGTTTTTGGGGTCAAGACGTTCTTTACAAATTGTACATCCATCTATTCTCCAGCTCATTATCTGGGGAATATTAGGGGGCTGTACAAACTCTCTTTATAGCTGGCTCGTGGCTGGCCAAATCGGTGATTTCAATTCACAAGGTTTAATTGGTTACGCACTTTGGCCGTTTATTGCCTTAATTGTCGGTATTTTCTTATCGCAGCGCACCAACCAACCTCGTTTAATGCTAGTACCTGCTTTACTTTGGTTGGTTCTAGATACAAATATTTTATTAATTCAATGTTTAATTCAGTATTTGGGTTCGAACGGTTATCTCAACTTCATTCCCGATGCTATTTATAACGGTATTTTACCTAGTCTATTTGTGGCTTTGTTCGTATGGCAAAGTTTAGCGGTGATTTGGGTTTTCTCACGCGAGCTCAAGTGGCCTTGGTGGGAACGTGCACTTGTCATGGTTGCGACTATTGCGACGATGGTGGTGTGGCAACTTTCTGTAAAAGATCAACCGATTTGGAAGGTCGAAGATTCAGCTCCAACATTTGCTGAAGATGCTTTTTATGCACAAAGTAAGCTACTGAATGATTCTTTAGAGCAAGTCCAATATGGTGAGCAGGCAAAAAGTCATTGGTATTTTTTAGGCGTGGCAGGTGATAGCTACCAAGATGTTTTTAAATCGGAAGTAGTCCGTATTAAAGAACAGTTTGATACACGCTTTGCTACTGTGGGTCGTTCGATGATGTTGGTCAATAATCCAGAAACCCGTACAGAAATTCCCATTGCCTCTAAAACCAGTATAGAGTTAGCGCTACGCCGTATGGGGCAGCAAATGAACCGTGATAGTGATGTGCTATTTCTATATATGACTTCACACGGTGAACAGAATCACTTTGAAATTGAAAATGCACCATTAGATCTGGGGCAAGTAGACCCTAAATGGTTGCGTGAAACACTTGATAAATCCGGTATTCGCTGGCGTGTAATTGTTATTTCTGCCTGTTATTCAGGAAGCTTTATTCCTGCCTTACAGTCTCCTGATACTTTAATTATTACTGCATCTGCTGCTGATAAAACTTCTTTTGGATGTAATAACGAAGCTGACTATACTTATTTTGGTCGAGCTTTCTTTGATTTGGCTATGCGAGAGCAATCTTCGATGAAAGATTCGTTTAACACAGCTAAGCAAACTGTAACCAAATGGGAAGTGGCTCAAGGTGTGGAACCTTCAGAGCCTCAGTGGATGATTGGTAAAAATATGGAACTTATGCTACCTCAATTGGAAAAGTATCTATTTCCTCAGCAAAATACTGGTAGTGTAGATATTGCTCAAACAAAAACAGAGGCCAAAAACGATGCAACTCCTGCAAAAAAACCGCTGCTTTGAAGGTGAGCAACGTGTTTACCAATCTGAATCTCAGTTATTAAAAGGGCCAGCTAAGTTTGGTGTGTATTTGCCACCAGCCGCTTTAGAAGGTAAGCCTTGTTCAACTTTGTTTTATCTCGCTGGGTTAACGTGTACTGAAGAAACCTTTGCCATAAAAGCGCACGCACAACATATGGCGGCACAATTAAGCCTAATACTAATTACTCCCGACACTTCTCCTCGTGGAGAGCAGGTTGCAGCAGGGGATAATTGGGATATAGGGCAAGGCGCAGGTTTCTATATTAATGCAACGCAAAAACCTTGGTCTGAGCATTATCAAATGGAAAGCTATTTGATTGATGAGTTATATCCACTCATTTTGAAAAGCTTTCCTGTAAACGCTCAACAAGTCGGTATCTTTGGGCACTCAATGGGTGGCCACGGCGCCTTAACTTTGGCTTTTAAATATCCTGAGAAGTTCAAGTCTGTATCTGCTTTTGCACCGATCTGTGCGCCAACTGAATGTGCATGGGGAGACAAAGCCTTTAGTCATTATTTAGGGGCAGACCGCGATAGCTGGTTGGCTCATGATGCCACAGCTTTGGTCTCGAAAAATGGTGCGGTATTTGAAGAAATTTTGGTTGATCAGGGCTTAGATGACCAATTTTATGAACAGCTTCACCCTGAAAAATTTAAGCAAGCATGTTTAGAAGCAGGACAGCCTTTAACTTTAAGACAACATGCTGGCTATGATCATGGCTATTACTTTATTCAAACCTTTATGGAAGAACATTTACAGTTTCATGCAATCCAGTTAGAAAAGGTAAATGGCTAATGAGTTAATGCTGCCATTCCACCTGAAATTCTTGTTGAGCCATACGGTTTAGATGATCAATGACAACTTTTTCTAAGTGGTCGTGGTCATCTAATTGGCTATCAATTGCAACGTTTAACTGCTCTGTTGCTGGTGTCAGTGTAATCGTTGCTGTAGGCATTAAGATTTTGAAATCTTGTTCAGTTTCTTGTATTTCAAATTTATGTTTCCAATGATTAACTAGACGTTTTGCAATACGTTTACCATCGTTTGTTAATAGATGAGTTGTGCTTTTCATTATGAATCCTCACATTGGTTAAATGTACCTTAACAAATTCGTTTAGTACTTGGCATTCTATTGTTGCAACATTACGTTGCAAGTTTGAAATGTTGTCATTTGAATAAGGAAGAGCGGCCCAATTCGGTGGTTTTTTGTTATAATTTAAGCCTCTCCTTAAATTTTTAGCCAGGTCATCCACCTATGTCCAAGCCTTATTTGATTGCCCCCTCTATTTTATCTGCAGACTTTGCTCGTTTAGGTGAAGATGTAGACAAAGTTTTAGCCGCGGGTGCAGATGTGGTGCATTTTGATGTTATGGATAATCACTATGTTCCAAATTTAACTTTTGGTGCAGGTGTATGTAAGGCGCTCAAAAATTATGGGATTACAGCTCCTGTTGATGTGCACTTAATGGTATCTCCAGTTGACCGTATCATTGGAGACTTTTTGGAAGCTGGTGCTGATATTATTACCTTTCACCCAGAAGCATCTCATCACATTGACCGTTCATTACAGTTAATTAAATCAGGTGGTGCTAAAGCTGGTCTCGTATTTAACCCAGCAACGCCATTACATTATCTCGATTATGTACTTGATAAAGTTGATCAAATTTTAATCATGAGTGTAAACCCTGGTTTTGGCGGGCAAAAGTTCATTCCAATGACATTAGAAAAATTACGTGAAGCTCGTAAAATCATTGATGCGAGTGGCCGTGATATTCGCTTGGAAGTTGATGGTGGCGTTGGTCCTGCAAATATTCGTGAAATTGCGGAAGCGGGTGCGGATATGTTTGTTGCTGGTTCTGCTATTTTTGGTCAACCAGATTATAAAGTAGTGATTGATCAAATGCGTGCAGAGCTTGCAAAAGTTGGTAGTGTTGACGCTTAAAAACAAGTATTAAACAGAGAGTAAGCTTGTGGATAACTTTGTTTATAACTGTATGGATAACTGTGTTGATAACCATATGGATAAGATGTTGGTAAAATAAACAAAATTAGATCAACCGTCTATTCATTAAGCTAAATACTTAAAAAAAGAACGCTTTTGCGTTCTTTTTTTATACCGATTGAGTGTTTTATCATCTGATTTTTTATTAAGCTCTACTAAAAAATAACCTGTGCAAAAAACGATAGCACTATAAGTAAAATCTTTTGTGGACACATAGACATAAAACTGTAAAAGTGTCATGAAAAATAAAGCTAAATTTGCTTTAATAAGTTTTTAGTAAGAGATCTATATAATTGATGACGGTAAAAATTTTAGCGGTAGATATGGATGGGACTTTTCTTAATTCTAAGAAGCAGTACAACAAAGCACGTTTTTTAAAACAGTACGAACAACTAAAACAGAATAATATTCATTTTGTGGTCGCGAGTGGTAACCAATTAGCAAAGCTTGTTACTTATTTTCCAGAAATTAGTCATGAAATTGCTTTTATTGCAGAAAATGGCGCACATGTTGTAGATGCAGGGCAAGAAATAGCTTTTGCTCATTTAAGTCAGCAACAATTTATTGAGATTCTAAAAGCAATTGATTCAATCTATACATCTAAAATGGTGATCTGCGGAAAGCAGAGCGCTTATGTACACAAGTCTATGCAAGCCGATGACTATGCTAAGGTCGCTCGATACTTTGAAAAGCTAATAGTTGTAGAGGATTTTTATGCATTAAAAGATTTAGTGTGCAAAATTACTTTTATTGCTCAGAAAAACGAAAGTTTTGCTATTTTTCAAGATCTTCAGCAGCAAAGTTTTGTTGCAGATCAATTATTAGTTCCCGTTTCAAGTGGTTTTGACTTTATTGATCTTATTCTTCCTGACCAGCATAAAGCACATGGTTTGAAGCTTCTATTAGAAAAATGGCAGGTTGAACCTGATCAAGTGGTTGCGATTGGCGACAATAATAATGATATCCAGATGATTAAAGCAGTGGGTTATGGGTTTGCGGTTGAAAATGCAGTAGAAGCTTTAAAAGCAGTAGCACCGTATACGACTGTGAGTAATGAGCAAGAGGGTGCATTGCAAGTGATTGATTTAGTGCTTCAGCATCAATCACCATTTGTTTAATTAATTTAAAACAAACAGTTAAGATGGAAAAATTGTATCTATTTTAAAACTTAGTTATGCTAATGCACCTAAGATATATAAATTGCATAAGGCAATAAACGACAATGGCCCTACAACACTTACGCAAGTATGCTTGGTTTGTGTTCCTAATGACTTTGGTCATTGGGTGGAGTGGTGTGTCTATTGCTCAGACGCCTATGCAGCATGATCTTCACACGATGCCGTGTCATAGTGAAAAAATGACTGATCACTCTGTACATGTTCAAGCAGATGATCAGACTGTATGTCATCAAACGATGACACAGTCTCTTCATTCGCATGGTGAGCATTGTAAGGACTGTAACCCCGTACATTGTCAAATCTTGAATCTGGCTCTGCAACAAGCGGTTCCAGACCTTGAATCATCATTTATTCCAATATCGTCTCAATTTAGCAGTATTTATCAGGCTCAGCATTTAGCCGGATACTGGCAAGAAATTTTACGTCCTCCTAAAGCTTAATCCTTTCTTACTTATTTTTTTAATTAAAAAGGATTACAGCAATGTCTCATAAAACAATTAGCAGCTTAGTCGCTGTATTTGGGCTATTGGTTTCACCATGGTCCCTCGCGGCAATTAAGGAATATCACCTTAATATTAATGAACAACAGGTAAATGTTACTGGCCAACCGCTAAAACGAATTACCGTAAATGGAAAATTTACAGCACCACTCCTTGAGTTCGAAGAAGGGGAGGACGCTGTTATTCATGTTCATAACCAATTAAAGAATCAGGATACGTCTTTGCACTGGCATGGTTTGTTATTGCCAGGATTAATGGATGGTGTACCGGGTTTCAATGGTTTTAAAGGAATTGCTCCAAACGGAGATTTTATTTATCGCTTTAAGGTGAAACAAAACGGCACTTACTGGTATCACGCCCATAGTAAAGGCCAAGAGCAAGACGGTTTATATGGCCCACTCGTGATTTACCCGAAAGGGAGAACACCTGTTGCAGCGCATGAAAAAACTGACCGTGATTATGTTGTGATGCTCTCAGATTTTCATAATTCTTCTAGCGACAGCATTATGAAGAATTTGAAAAAATCTGCTGAGTATTATCAAAATCGCCGTGAAACCGTATCTGATGTCTGGAAGCAGGTAAAAGCACAAGGCTTAAAAGCAACTTGGCAAGATCGTTCGATGTGGAATCAGATGCGGATGTTAAAAACAGATATGTCTGATGTGACGGGGTATACCTTCTTAGTCAACGGTAAGACACCACAGCAAAACTGGACAGGTGATTTTAAGGCGGGAGATAAAGTCCGACTACGTTTCATTAATGCCTCTGCAATGTCATTTTTTGATGTCAGAATTCCAAACTTGAAAATGACAGTCGTGAGTGCAGATGGGCAGCCAGTAAAACCTGTTGCAATTGATGAGTTTCGTATTGGCACAGCCGAAACCTACGATGTGATTGTTGAACCTAAACAGGCAAGCTATCAGATTGAAGCAGAGTCAATTGACCGTAGTGGTTTTGCTATTGGTACTTTGCATGATGAAAATACTCAGGCGGTTGGTCCAATTCAAATGCCACAGCCACGTACGCGATCTTTATTGACCATGGATGATATGGGCATGAGTCATGGTGATGGAGCGAGTAATGAACATGCTGGACATCAAATGAACATGCAACATGACATGTCGACCATGCCTGAAATGAAAAAAGAAGAGAGCCATGCTAATCATGATCATGCAATGATGAACATGGACCATGGTATGAAAGATATGTCATCTGGCGAACATGATCATTCTATGATGCAAATGAAGCACGACATATCAGCGATGCCTGAAATGAAACAAAATATGCAGGCAATGTCATCGAGTGAACATGACCATCCCATGATGAATATGAAGCATGAGATGCCTGTGCAATCTGAGAATAAGTCTAAAAAGGATGAGCCCGTTTATGGCTGGGCAAATGCTTCGACACCAGAGGGTATGAAAGCGCTCCAATATAGTGATTTGCAATCTTTAACACCTCAGCCAGACACGCGTGCGCCGGAACGAGAGTTAGTCATTCGTTTAGGCGGTAACATGGAGCGTTATATCTGGACCATTAATGGCAAGAAATTTAGCGAAGCTGAGCCATTGCAAGTTAAATATGGCGAACGTATTCGCTTGAAGTTCGTGAATGACAGCATGATGGCCCATCCAATGCATTTACATGGCATGTTTATGCAATTAGAAAATGGTCAACAAGCTGAAAACTTGCCAAATAAACATACCGTTATTGTTCCACCAGGAAAGACCGTTACCGCGTTATTGACAGCCGATGCCTTAGGAGAATGGGCGATTCATTGTCATTTGCTCTATCACATGAGTGCAGGGATGATGAATAAATTGATTGTGGCTCAAGTGAATGATGGAGCAGTAGATGCATCTCAAGCACCTGTTCAATCTGAAAATGAGAAAGGAGCTAGTCATGCGCATCACTAAGTTATTTTCTCAAATGATATGTTGCGGTGCTTTCTCGAGCATATCTGTATTTACTTTTGCTCAAGAACCTTTAACACATGATCATTTACGCGAACATGGTGGTCAGGTTTATCAGGCGACTACAATTGATACGGGCTGGAGTCAAAATGAAGAGGGAGAAGGTAGTTTTTCTTCTGAATTAGAAAGTTGGGTGGGAACTGATGAAAACAAACTATTTATCAAAGCTCATGTTGAAAAGGCCGAGTCCGAAGATGCTAATTACGTTGGCTCATTACTTTACAGCCGAAATGTAGTTGATTATTGGGATGTACAGGCTGGGGTGAACTATGAACGTTTACAGCGGGAAGACAAAAAGCAAGATCGCTGGGCAGGTGTAGTGGGTTTACATGGCATGGCACCTTACTTTTTTGAAACCGATGCATATCTTTATGCAGGTGAAGATCAGTTGTGGAAGCTAAGCTTAGAAACTGAAAGAGACTTACTCTTTACCCAAAAGTTAATTGGTAAACCTTATTTAAAAGCAGATGTTGTTTTGCAAGATGAATCTCGTTATGCCAGTAAAACAGGTCTATCGAGTTTACAAGCTGGTTTTCAAACCCGTTATGAAATCAACAAAAAGGTCATGCCATTTGTTGATGTCGGTTATGGCTATGAAAAAGGCTTAAAACAAACTGCTTGGCAAACTGGAACCGACTCTGAACATGGTTGGTATTATGGAGCAGGGTTAACACTAAAATTCTAATTGCAGAACAAAAAGTAAGCTTAACGACATGCCATTGGTTTATACTAATGGCATTGTTTTTTGTGTCAGTTATGGTGCACAGATGGCTTTAGAAAAACAAGAGAATCAAATACATTTAAGTAAAAGTAGTTCTAGCTGCGGGTGCTCAAGCATGCCTTCTCAGGAGTATTCTACGCCTAGTGAACTCGGGGCTAAGAAGAGCCAATGGGTGAGTTATTATCATATTCCTCACATGGATTGTGCAGCCGAAGAGCAAATGGTACGGATGGCTTTAGCCTCTTATGCTGACGATATTCAGGAACTTAATTTTGACTTACCAGCACGCCATTTGGCGATTTATCACAGTGCTCAAGCTGAAATGATTACCCAAAGCCTACAGCGTCTAGGATTAGGAGCTGAGTTACAACAAACACAGCCACATTATGAACCTGTTGAAAAACCAAAAAAGGTCCGAACAAGTTCCTCAATGAATGCGGCACAAAAGCAAGTTTTACAATGGTTGTTACTGATTAATGGTGTCATGTTTGTCATTGAGTTTATGGCAGGCATCATTGCATCATCGACAGGGTTAATCGCCGATTCGCTCGATATGTTTGCCGATGCTGCAATTTATGGCATTGCCTTATTTGTGGTAGGTAAAAATCTTAATGCTCAATTAAAGGCTGCACATTTATCTGGTTGGTTGCAGTTCGGCTTAGCCATAATTGTGTTAATTGATGTGCTACGTCGCTTTATATATGGCAGTGAACCTGTTTCAATTTTAATGATTTTAATTGGTGGGTTAGCACTTGCGGCGAATATTACTTGTCTTTATTTAATGAGTGATCATAAAGAGAGTGGGGCACACATGAAAGCAAGTTATATCTTTTCTGCAAATGATGTCATCGTAAATTTAGGTGTTATTGTTGCGGGAATATTGGTCGCAATAACAGGTTCTCCTTATCCTGATTTAATTATTGGACTGATTATTGTTTTATTTGTTTTAAATAGTGCACGAAAAATTTTACAGTTAAAAAACCAATAATATTTTCTAAGACAGGCTAGCTTTAGATAGAGTTTGCCTTCATTTTTTATTTTAAAGTAAACTGAGCCTTCACATAAAGGAGGAACGACCTCCCCCATAATGGGTCATCATGTCGGGACGACCTGACGTTATAAAAATTAGTGAATGTTATGGCTTGGGCTATTTTAATTTTAGCAGGCGTATTTGAAATCATTTGGGCATATTCTATGAAAATGTCCGAAGGTTTTACACGCTTAACTCCTAGTATTATTACCGTAGTTTTTATGATTTTGAGTGTAGTTCTACTTTCAATTTCAATGAAGACTTTACCTCTTGGCACTGCCTATACGGTTTGGACAGGAATTGGCGCAATTGGATCATTTTTAGTGGGCATATTCTTTCTCAATGAACCCATTGGAGCTATGCGAATGATTGCCGCTGTACTGATTGTGTCAGGTTTGGTTCTAATGAAAATTTCGTCGCCGTCCTAAGAGAATAAACTATGTTGCTGTCTTATAAGTATATCAATTCGCCTGTTGGGCAATTAAAGCTGGTTGCGAATGAAAATGCTTTAGTGGCAGTACTCTGGGATAATGAAAATCCAAAACGTGTTCGACTGGCTGAGCTGGTCGAACAAGTTGAACATCCAGTTTTATTAAAGACTGAGCAACAATTAGAAGAATATTTTGAAGGCAAGCGATGTGAGTTTTCTTTGCCACTAGATTTCGAAGGAACCTCATTCCAAAAACAGGTGTGGGCTGCGTTACTCACCATCCCTTATGGGGAAACAAGAAGTTATAAAGAAATCGCAATTCAAATTGGTAATGAAAAAGCTGTACGAGCAGTGGGCGCCGCAAATGGGAAAAATCCGATTTCGATTATTGCGCCGTGCCATCGAGTTATCGGTGCGGGTGGGGCATTAGTTGGTTTTGCTGGTGGTCTTGATAAGAAAGATATTTTATTAAAGCTAGAGCAACAATGAGCCGTTTTGCGCTCGATTTTTTTAGACTTTTCTACTAAGCTGTTAACACTGATATTTCATAAAGAGTGTGCTTCATTGCATCGCTTTTTTGAAATATTGATCTTATTCATAACAAACTCTGGATGTTCTAAAAATGGCTGTCGGTGACGTAACAATGCCACAAATGCATGTGGTAAAAGGTGTAAAAATTGGCTCAACAGAAGCATATGTACGTTACCCGAACCGACGAGATTTAGTCATTTTTGAGTTTGCAGAAGGTTCAAATGTTGCAGGTGTATTTACCCAAAATGCATTTTGTGCAGCACCTGTTCATGTCTCTAAAGCCCATCTTACCCAAGGTAATCCTCGCTATTTAGTGATTAATACGGGTAATGCCAATGCAGGTACTGGACCTACAGGCTTGAAAAATGCTCAAGATACTTGCGCAAAATTAGCTGAGATTGCTGGGGTAAACAGCTCAGAAATTTTACCATTTTCTACAGGTGTAATTGGCGAACAGCTTCCAATGGAGCGTTTACTGGCTGGACTTCGACCTGCATTAACTACTTTGCAAGACGCTGCTTGGTATGATGCGGCATCTGGCATTATGACCACAGATACAGTGCCTAAAGGCGCATCTGAACAATTTGAGCTAGATGGCATTACTTATACTATGACAGGTATTAGTAAAGGCGCTGGCATGATTCGTCCAAACATGGCAACCATGTTGAGCTTTGTAGCTACAGACGCACCTATTAGCCGTGATTTAGTACAAAGCTTATTAAAGACAACGGTTGAGCATTCATTTAACCGTATTACGATTGATGGCGATACCTCAACCAATGACTCTTGTATTTTTGTGGCAACAGGTCAGGCAGGTGGAGCTGAAATTACTTCAATTAACGATGCACGCTACGCTCAGGTGTTAGAAGTATTGGCTCGTGTTATGAATCGTTTAGCACAGTTAATTGTACGTGACGGCGAAGGTGCAACGAAGTTTATTACTGTTGCTGTAGAAGGCGGTGGCAACACTCAAGAATGTTGCGATATTGCTTATAGTATTGCTCATTCACCACTCGTCAAAACTGCACTTTTTGCATCTGACCCGAACTGGGGCCGTATTTTAGCTGCAATTGGCTATGCTGGAGTGAAAGACTTAGACGTATCTAAAATTCAGGTATGGCTAGACGATGTACAAATCTGTAAAGATGGTGGAGCTGCCGAGGACTATACCGAAGAGGCGGGTGCGCGTGTTATGGCACAAACAGAAATTACCATTCGAGTTGATTTAGGACGCGGTCAAGCCAAAGACACGGTATATACCTGTGACTTATCTTACGACTATGTCAAAATTAATGCTGATTACCGTTCTTAAATATCAGTTATAATCAAGCCTCGACAAAGAGGCTTTTTTATTAGCCCCATCTTTTGATATTAAATGATTCAAGTTAGTAATCATTTAAGCAGTAACGTTATATGCGAGCAGGTATGCCAGCATGAAGGATAGAGAAGACGTTTTTATGAGTGATGCGACTTTAATTGCCAACGATGCAAAAAACATTGTACAAGCGCATTTAGACCGTTTAGGTGAGCCAAAAGACAACAGCTTAAGTGAAGAAGCAAAACAACAAAAGTTTGCTCAGATCGAAGCAGAGCTCAAAAAACGTGATGCTGTCCTTGTTGCACACTACTATTGCGACCCTGAAGTACAGGAACTTGCCGAAAAAACAGGTGGGTGTGTTTCTGACTCTTTAGAAATGGCCCGTTTCGGACGAGATCATGCTGCCTCTACACTGGTTGTGGCAGGTGTTAAATTTATGGGAGAAACAGCAAAAATTCTGTCTCCTGAAAAAACAATTTTAATGCCGACACTCGAAGCGACGTGTTCACTCGATTTAGGTTGTCCGGTTGATGAGTTCACAGCCTTTTGTGATCAGCACCCTGACTACACCGTAGTTGTCTATGCCAATACCTCGGCAGCTGTTAAAGCACGAGCAGACTGGGTGGTGACTTCAAGCTGTGCGGTCGAAATTGTTGAACATCTTGATAGCTTGGGCGAAAAAATTATCTGGGCACCAGATCAGCACTTAGGCCGTTATATTCAAAAGAAAACCGGTGCTGATATGTTGCTTTGGGATGGCGCATGTATTGTGCATGAAGAATTCCGTGCACGTGGCATTGCCAACATGAAAGCACTATATCCAGATGCAGCGGTATTGGTACATCCAGAATCGCCAGAATCAGTTGTAGACATTGCAGATGCGGTAGGTAGTACATCTCAATTGATTAAAGCTGCGCAGACTTTGCCAAATGAAAGACTCATTGTGGCAACTGACCGTGGTATTTTCTACAAAATGCAGCAAGCTGTACCAAATAAGATTTTAGTTGAGGCGCCAACAGCCGGTGAGGGTGCAACTTGTCGTTCATGTGCACACTGTCCGTGGATGGCAATGAATGAACTCGATGGAATTTTAGAAGTTTTACAAAAGGGCGATCAGGAAATACACGTAGATCCAGCACTTGCTGAACGTGCCAAAATGCCTTTAGATCGAATGTTAGCCTTTAGTGCATCGTTAAAGCGTTAAAAATACTCAAAATGCTTGTTAAATATACATTTGATAAGGATTTTTAACTTTTTTTGACAATAGGTGTTGACGTCTGAGGGCGTCGCGCCTAGAATGCACACCGTACCGCACGATGTGCGATACAGCAAAAGC
>Ga0207655_1001602_pt1 | contig 20225 bp, 25 predicted proteins | sample KBSM44metaG_FD_184398 | JGI IMG/M metagenome (GOLD analysis project Ga0207655, IMG submission 184398) | Miscanthus rhizosphere microbial communities from Kellogg Biological Station, Michigan, USA - KBS M4-4 metaG (SPAdes) (version 2) | ecosystem: Host-associated > Plants > Roots > Rhizosphere >... | reverse complement strand
TGATTACCCTGGCCTTTTCAAGTCGAGCCAATCGCGAAGTCACGGTGGTGCGGGCGATGCCCAATTGTCGCGCGAGCATGGCCACGCTTTCGCGGGCATTGATCTGCAGGGCTGCAATCAATTGGCGATCGATTTCGTCAAGAACGGGCGGGCGAGTGTCAGGCAAGGGGCGTCTCCAGCGGCACAGATCAATGGGTTGGCATGTTACAGCACGGCTCGCGCAGCGGATGTTTGATCTGGCCTTCAGTACCGCTCAGGACATTTTTAGCTGCGACAAATTGCCATAAGTAACTAGGTAGTACATTATTCCGCGCTTGTCACAAATGGGGAAAATTTCCGAAATGAATAATTCTGGGGCTGCCGGCGGCGGCAAATGGTTGCTGTTGGGGCTGGGTGTCCTGATTGCATTGATCGGGCTCGGCCTGGCCGGTGGTGGCGGCTATCTGGTCTCGCTCGGCGGTAGCTGGTATTTCCTGCTGATGGGCCTGGCGATGCTGGTGTCCGGGTTGATGATCGCCCACCGTAAACCGCAGGGTGCGTGGCTGTATGCCTTGGCGTTGATCCTTACCGCGATCTGGGCGGTGTGGGACACCGGTTTGGAATACTGGCCGCTGGTCTCGCGGGTGCTGACGTTTGCCGTGATTGGTCTGGTTGTCGCGCTGATTTATCCGACGCTGGTGCGTGCTTCGGGCGCGGCTGCGGGCCGTGGCGCTTACGGCTTGGCCGGTATTCTGGGCATTGGTGTCGTGGCAACGCTGGCCTACATGTTTGTGCCGACCCATGTGGTCAAGGCCAGCAGCGAGCCTGCGGTGATACCGGTCGCGCCTGGCACCGAGCAGAAAGACTGGGCCCATTGGGGCAATACCACTTCTGGCAACCGCTTTGCCGCGCGGGATCAGATCAACAAGGGCAACATCGACAAGCTGCAAGTCGCCTGGACCTTCCGCACCGGCGACATCCCGCAAAGTACTGGCGCCGGTGCCGAGGACCAGAACACGCCGCTGCAAATCGGCGACACGGTCTACACCTGCACCGCCTACGGTAAAGTCTTCGCCCTGGATGCCGACACCGGCGCCCAACGCTGGAAGTTCGACCCGCAAGGCACTGCGCCAAACTGGCAGCGTTGCCGGGGGCTGGGTTACTCCGAAACCCCTGCGTCTTCGGACAACCCGCCAACGGCTTGTACGAAACGTCTGTTTCTGCCGACCGGCGATGCGCGTCTGATCGCGATCAATGCTGAAACCGGCAAACCCTGCGAGGAGTTTGGCAACAAAGGCACCGTCGATCTGACAACCGATATGGGCGAAGTAAAGCCCGGCTACTACCAACAAACCTCGACCCCATTGGTCGCAGGTGACGTGGTAATCGTCGGTGGTCGCGTGGCCGATAACTATTCCACCGGTGAACCGCCAGGTGTGGTCCGGGCCTACGATGTGCGCAGTGGTGAACTGGTCTGGGCGTGGGATCCGGGCAACCCGAACACCGCCAAACGTCCGCCAGCGGGTGAGACTTACACCCGTGGCACCCCCAACGTCTGGTCGGCCATGTCCTACGACGCAAAACTCGGTCTGGTTTACCTGCCAACCGGCAATGCCACCCCGGACTTCTTTGGCGGCCAACGTACGGAATTTGACGACAAGTGGAACTCGTCGATCGTCGCCATCGACGTGAAGACCGGTCAGGTGCGCTGGCATTTCCAGACCACTCACCATGATCTGTGGGACTTTGACCTGCCTGCGCAACCGCTGCTGTACGACGTCCCTGACGAGAAGGGCGTAATGCAGCCGGCCTTGGCGCAAGTCACCAAGCAGGGCGAGATCTTTCTGCTCAACCGTGAAACCGGTGTGCCGATCGCGCGCGTCGAAGAGCGCCCGGTGCCTCAGGGCAACGTGCCTGGCGAACGCTACTCGCCGACCCAGCCGTTCTCGGTGGACATGCCGTCAATCGGCAACAAGACACTGACCGAGTCCGACATGTGGGGCGCGACACCGTTCGACCAGTTGATGTGCCGCATCCAGTTCAAAGGCATGCGCCACGAAGGCGTCTACACACCACCGGGCATGGACCGCGCCTTGCAATTCCCCGGCTCGCTGGGCGGTATGAACTGGGGCAGCGTCTCGGTTGATCCGAACACCAATTACATGTTCGTCAACGACATGCGCCTGGGCCTGGCCAACTACATGATCCCCCGCAACAAGATCGCCGCCGGGGCCAGCGGTATCGAAATGGGTGTGGTGCCACAGGAAGGCACGCCATTCGGTGCGATGCGCGAACGTTTCCTTTCGGCGGCCGGCATTCCGTGTCAGAAGCCACCGTTCGGCACGATGTCCGCCATCGACCTCAAGACCCACAAATTGATGTGGCAAGTCCCGGTCGGCACCGTGCAAGACACCGGCCCGCTGGGCATCCGCATGCACCTGCCGATCCCGATCGGCATGCCGACCCTCGGCGCTTCCCTGGCTACCCAGTCGGGCCTGCTGTTCTTCGCCGGCACTCAGGACTTCTACCTGCGCGCCTTCGATACGGGTAATGGTAATGAGATCTGGAAAGCTCGTTTGCCCGTCGGTAGTCAGTCCGGCCCGATGACTTACGTTTCTCCCAAGACCGGCAAGCAGTACATCCTGCTCACCGTTGGCGGTGCGCGTCAGTCGACGGACCGTGGGGATTACGTGATTGCGTACGCGTTACCCAAGTAAAGGCTGAATCGCAGGTACGAAAAAGCCGCGCAATTGCGCGGCTTTTTTAGTTGTGCGGATTAAGCGCTCAAAAGCTCTGCCACCCCCGTCCGACCCTGACCAGGTCGCCAGGATGGACATCAACAGTAACTCATAGTCGAATGCGCAACAGGGCTTTGACACGAGGCGATGGAAATGACGAGGAAGATGCCTTCCGCTGTGCGGGAACATGCATTGCAGATTGCCAATCACGAAATGGCGCACTACGTCATTGCCCGAGCCTTGGGGTTTGAAACAGGCGGCGTGACCCTGACAGTGACCATGGACTTAAGGCATCAAGGCGGGGCGTCCATTAGCTTGGTGCGGTCAATTTCGTCAATGGAAGCCATAAAGGAACATCTGGAAGCTCGGATGATGGTCCTGTTTGCTGGCGCTATGGGGCAGACATTAGCTTCAAAGCCTTCGCCCGAGAAACGCGTTGATAAGTCGAAGGCGACAGCCATCCTCAAAGGAGAGTTTGGTGCGGAACAGGATTACGCAAAAATAAGGGAGCTGCGGCACTTGCTGCGCAATATCGCCTGCCCCGATACGGATCCCGCGTCGTCTGATCGCATAACGGCTGAACTGAAAGAGATAACTGACCGCGTGTGGTTTCGGACTCAAGAAATCGTAGAGGCATTGGCCGATACGATTACCGGATTGGGAAGCGTGCTGGTCGACGGCATGGTCATGGTGGAGCAGTGGGGTAGGGCGGCGGATACGTATGAGGTCGTGTTGGCGGGGGTAATGCTTGAGCGGCTGCCGCCAGTGCAGGCTATTCCGGCGTTAGCTATTGCTTCTAGAAAGTTGTAGGTGATCTGCGCGTATGAAGATTGGAAGCCCCGAAAAATCGGGGCGTATTTCAAGGAAGAGCTGTCGGTATTCTTCGGACTTCGCCGCAGTCCGGGCAGGTCAACGTGTCAGCACCTTCACCACATCATCAATCACCGCTTTACTCATTGCCGTCAGATAGTGGGCGGCCCACGCATGGCGGTCGGTGTCTTTTGCGTAGGCGGCATCCACAGCAAACGCTTTGGCTAAGAAAAGAAAATCAGAAGCCTGTGCCAGCGCGTCGCTGATAGGGACGCCGGCGCGGACATTGAACAGCGCTTGATTCGAGCAAAAAATCAATGGGGTGAAACCGATGGTTTTTAGTTCTGAAGGTTCGGACTGGTTTGTTTTGCTCATGGTCTAGCTCCCTGGTTCGAGGAGCTGCCACTATCGTTTCCAAGCGAATGGGTGGCAGCTGTACGCAGGTTGGAAAACCGGGAACCAAGGAACCGGCACGTCCGAAAACGTCCCACGCACAGCCGCCATAACTCAGGATCGCAAGCGAAAAAGCTGCTGCAATCAAAATCGGGGCGCTGTTGCGCGTTGGTTCGACGGGTTTCCAAGCCCGATCGCTGAATGGCCAGCGACGTCCGGAGAGTATCCCGTCGAAGAAAAGCGTAACAAGGCGGCAAAGTGCCAAAACGCGAGATTCGGAGTTTGCCTACAAGGTCTGCGGGCGTCATCCGATATTGCGACACATTAGGTAAACACAACCAAACGCCAGGCACCGACCACCCAGATCCAACCAGAAACCACCGTTAACAATTTGATTGGCAACCACATGACGCCGGAGTCTCGCGCTAACGCAGAGCGGTTGTTCCAGCAGCACCTGAAAGAAATGCCTCTGCGCGAGCTGCGTAAGGCCCAAGAGCTGAGTCAGGAAACGCTGGCCAAGACGTTGCACGTTAACCAGGCAGCGATCTCCAGAATGGAGCGGCGCACAGACATGTACATCAGCACCTTGCGAAACTACATCCGCGCCATGGGCGGCGAACTGGAAATTATCGCGACCTTTCCTGAGGGCCAGATCAGAATCGAGAATTTCGCCAACTGAGTGATGTTTCGGCAGGCGCTCGTCGCGATTGAGTATTCCAACAGACACGAAAAAGCCGCGCATTGCGCGGCTTTCTTGTTTGGTGGGCCCACACGGACTTGAACCGTGGACCAAAGGATTATGAGTTGCTGGACGAGCTGCTATGCCTAGAGAAATCGCTCGTAGGTGAACGTAGGTTGGCATAGCTGGAGGCCCCGTTGTTATTGGCGTTGAGCGTAATTCTGAGAAGGTTGCACAAGCTGAGTACTGTACCGTGGTTGTACTGATTTGGCAGCGAGTTCCAGCTGCGGCCATGATCATCTCCAAGCTCGCGGCTTATGCATGAAAAGCCGCTGTAGCTATGGACGCACGCCGACCGATAAAGGATGAGCGACAGACAAAGGTTGTGGTGCGAAAAATAGCCCAGCTACCCTGACGCCGATTGTCGAGGAAACCGTGAAGGGTCGATTCATCTTGAGCATCTACGACATGTCCCCACATGCTGGACAATCTCGGCATGGGGCAATAACGTGCGGGAGAGCGCTGCACCATCGACGCCAATTGCGAAGGAAAGCTGATGAGTTATGGGATTTTCGGTGTACCGGTAAAACACAAAGTATTCGTCAGCTACCACCATCACGGTGACCAGGCCTACTACGACTTGTTTTCAACTATATTTCACGATACCTACGACGTGATCTACGATAATTCCCTTGAGCGCAGCATCGATAGCGATGACGTCAATTACGTAATGCGCCGTATTCGGGAAAACCATATCAATGGCACGTCTTGTACAATTGTGCTGGTTGGGGCAGAAAGCCCAAAGCGGAAGTACGTCGACTGGGAAATCTCAGCGACACTTGAAAAAGGCCACGCGCTGATTGGCGTACGGCTACCCACTGCTCGCTTGACCCCTGACAATCGATATGTCGTCGTCCCTGATCGGCTTCTTGACAATATCAACTCCGGTTTCGCATCGTGGCTTACGTGGGAGCAAATCACTGCGAGCTCAGTCCAGCTTGGGCAGTACATCGCAGAGGCAAAAAACCGAAGTATTTCGCTAATCAATAACTCTCGGGCACGTCGTGTCCGCAACGGATGAGTGCAGATGACTGACTCAACCCGCCCATTTCTTGTAGTTTACGTCGTTTGGCACCCTACTTTTGCCGACGGTCCTGCCATCGCCGAGATTCTTCGACAACATTTTCGCCGGAAGCTATACGAAAATGTTGCGGGAGGTACTGGGCTCAGCGTCATATACCGCTACGTTGTAGCTCCTGAATCTGATCAACCACTGCCAATTAATCTCGCAGACGCGGAAACTTCCGCCATTGTAGTCCTCGTGGATAACAACCTAGTGGGCGCTGCTGCCTGGGTAGATTATGTACGAAATCTTTGCGATAGCACTGACGAAGCGGGCTTAGGGACGAGGGTGTTTCCTGTCGAAATTGATAATGGGGTGCTCGCTCGTTTAGGAGTTGATACGCAAGCGTTGTTATGGGCGCGTTGGGAAGGGGACATTACTCAGCGTGGACGTCAATTGACCGCTGCATTGACGTACGCATTCTGCCGTTTGTTGCGACACTATCTGGAGCACCTTACGCGTCCCGAAGAGGAAGAGGAGGCACTTGAGGCCTACCTAAAAAAGGTACAAATTTTTCTTAGCCACTCAAAACACGACCAGCATGGCCAAGAGATTGCCCTGAACGTCCGAAACAGGCTCTATAACACGCCAGGAATGGATAGCTTCTTCGATGTCTACGACATTCCAACAGGCCTCAATTTCCAGAAAGTATTGCTCCACAAAGTACGCGTGGGTGCCATGGTCGCCATCCATACGGACTCTTACTCGTCACGTGAATGGTGTCGCAGAGAAATTATTGAGGCGAAGCGCTGGCACGTACCTCTTGTTGTAGCCAACAGCATTAGCGACCTCGACGAGCGCGGCTTCCCCTACATGGGCAACGTCCCGGTGGTCCGACTGGAGCCGGGCGGTGCTGACCGCATTGACTTCGTAATTGCCTGTCTACTTGACGAAGTTCTGAAAAATTTCCTATGGAATTGCCGTATTGCGCTTGAACTTTCGGACGAGAACCTTGATCCCGCGGTCATTTTTGTGCCCAGACCACCAGAGCTTATCTCACTAGCGAGCCTGCCATCCGAGGGGGATTTACCAAATCCAGTGATCGTTTATCCAGATCCACCACTTAGTACAGAAGAAGAACGTTTGTTTGCAGAGATATCACCACGGGTTCAGCTACGCAGCCTGACAGAATGGAAAGCGGGAGCTGTACGATGAGTTACCAAGAGGTTCTAGGACAGAAAACTATTGCGATCTCCATTTCGGAGAGCCCAGACATGCCCGTCTTAGGTCTGGGTGACGAACATCTGCAAGACGCCATGGCTGAGATGGCTCGTCATTTGCTGGCACTGGGAGCGCGGTTGATCTATGGAGGAGATCTACGACAAAATGGATTCAGCAATCTATTATTCGAACTAGTTGCCCGACATCGTCGAGACGCTGACGAAGATGATACCCGTACGGGAGTTACAAACTATCTCGCTTGGCCCGTCCACATCCAGCAACCAGTGGCTGAACTGGAAACGCAAATTGTTGAAGTTGAAGACTTTGCTGAAATAATTTGCCTTCGAATTGATGGTAGCAGCCTACCCATTGAAGAACGTCGCGGCCTTCCATCTCAAGTACCTACCGAGCAAGAGTGGGCAGATGGGCTTACATCAATGCGTATCACAATGATGTCTAGTTCAGATGCAAGAATAGTTGTAGGCGGTCGGGTAGAAGGCTATAAGGGCGCGATGCCGGGCATTGCTGAAGAAGTGCTTATTTCGTTGAAGGCAGGTAAGCCGGTTTTTCTGGTTGGTGGTTTTGGAGGGTGCACTTGCGACATTGCCGAAACCTTAGGTCTTATAAAACCTCGGACCACATCGATTCCTATATGGGCTGGTCGCACTGAGTTCGCAGGGTTCACTGTTGCGAACCTGAACAACGGATTAACTGATGAGGAGAATGCGACGCTCGCATATACCCCGCACGTCGACCAAGCTGTAACGCTCATCCTGCGCGGTATGATGCAATTGGTCAAAACAGGAGGGGCGGAGGGTGCGTCATAATTTATATCTGAATCCAGTTTTTGGTCGTTTTTCATGGTCGACCAAGGGGGCTTGATGATGCTGAACAACGTGCCCGACAAAGCTCGGGCACGCTTTACAATAATCTATGATCTGCAAGTTTTTTTTACCTACTACCAGTTAAGCTCCGGCAGTTAATCGGTTGTTCTCTGCTGAATATTTTGAGCTTGCAGCCCCGAAATCAAATGGATCACCATGTACTATGTTAATGCTATAATTTTTCTCAAAGAAGAGGATAAGTGGTGTGGCGTGATCCAAGTTAAACTTCCAATGACCTATTTTATTGCTGTAGCCGATACTATTCAATAAGTCAGTGGGTATCTCGACGGCGGCTTCACCGAAGTAAAAAAAATGATTTGAAATTAGGACTGAGTTAGTCCGCGTATCGTTTTTTATGTTGTGGGGGTTTGGGGATCCGTCAGGGTAACTATGGTGAGAGTTAGCCTGTTGCCACTCGTTGTTATTCTGATGGTAGATATTGTCGCCAACGATCATTTTCTTGCTGCCGTTATGTACCGGTTTTTTATCTTTGTATAGCGGATTATTCCAGTATTCATCAAACGTAATTGAGTCAGAGACTTTCATGGCGAATACGCATCGTCCTGTTGCGTTCAATCGGGCCCCTCCCATCCCAATTACCCAGTCATCCTTTTTTGCTACTCGTCTTAAGTCGGGTTTGCATGTGGCAAGCGTACAAATATTGTGAAATGGATTCGGGGCAAATCCAAAGTCGCGATCAACGACATACATATAGACATTTGACATGGCTAGCACTCAGAATTCGCGGAGGCATTTACTGATGAACGAGTAGATCCGTCAGGATTTTGGAACGTATTCTCTCCGCCGTCGACAGCCTGTTGAATGCTGTTAGCATTCCAGCCCACGATAGCTGACGCATATTTTTCGAGGCTCTTGGGTATGTCTGTATCTTTTCCTCCCTGCTCAAAAACACCGACAATCCTCTTACCTTGAGCATGTGCTTGATCGATTTCCCAATTAACCCAAGGCCTTTGATGTGTTTTCTGCCCTATTAAAACTACAACTGTAGAGGCCCAGGAAATTTTCATACGGAGCAAGCGTTCGATAGTTGAATCGTTAACCATTCCCTTGTCGAGTCTTTCTTGGTTAGCTGGCTTAGCGCGAATTGAACTATTTCGTACGTCCCAGCCTTTGGATCCGAGCAGGCTAGTAAATTTATCCACCAGCGCGTCGTCGCGGTGGTGGTGGCTGATAAACAAATGTCTCCGGCTTTCAGATCTGCTCATTTAAGTACCCCTCGCGGTTGCTTAGAAACTTTATACTTGAGTTTAAATTTATTTAGAATACCGTATTTGCTGTCGGTACATGAGTTATGCGCCGGCCGTTTAGACAACATTCAAGCCGTTAAATCTAAATCTCTGAAGCGCGGGGGCTCGAAGTCTTCAAGTTCTGGCCTCCTGCCATTTTCAGAATCCACTTCCCTTCAAAGCTTGAGTGCAGATTTTATTGTAACGTTGTCCGGTGCCCCGAGGAAAATCAGGCTTCTAGTGTCCTGATCGACAAGTATCTTACCTCCGCTAGCTTGTAATACTTGTCGCCAAACCTCGAAACCGAGCAGGATGGCTCGCTGCCACTCGCCTAGCGATCTTTCTCGCACTTCTAGAAGAGACGTCACTCCTTTGATCGTGCGCAAAAGCTTGTAGTCCAGATCGTTGACTCCTTTGAGCCAATTGTGCTCCTTTGCATAGTCGAACACCAAGGCTGCAACGCCTTCATCCAAAACTTGTGCTCTACCGCCATCCTGTACCTCGTCTATCTTAGGAGCACTCTTACGTTTTCTTTTCATAAGTTTACGAATAACAGGAGACCAGCCGAGTACGGCGACATACGCGAGGTGGAAAACGTCATGAAACCGGTAGCCATCAGGGTCATCGGCGTTGTCAGTCAGATCGTCCCCGATCTTTTCACCGTTCACGCGCATTTGGATCATCGTGCGTTCATCAACGATAACCTCGCTGAGATCAACCTCAAATCTTCTGGGTAATTGTTCATGTTCTTCAAACATAGCATCGAATATGACCGACCCCGTGTCTTGCGGCCCCCATCGACCGCTAGCTTTTTTCAAGTTTTGTTGGGCAATATCGTCAAGCTTGAGATCGAACTTCTCTGCAACGTTTGCGATGTACCAAAGCAGATCTCCTAATTCCTCCGATACCCGCTCTTTGAATAGGAGATGAGAGTCACCGTCTCTGAGGTGCTTCTTATACTCGCTGAGCAGTTCGCCAGTTTCACCCGCCAGTCCAAGAAGCGGCACCACTAGATCGATCCCTGCGTCACCTGTGTTTTTTCGAGATGGAACACGATCAGTCGCTTGTGCTTCTCGCTGAAATGTATTCAAGTCCATTATGAATTACCTAAGTCCAGGTTCGATTGGGAAAAAGATCTGTTCAAAGTCTTATCATGCGCCCGAGGTGCGGTGCTTCCCAAGAGGTCTGATTCGATTTTCGAATTTATACCCCATTTGGGTGGATACCAGGGCCGCTCTAAAGGGCCGGTCGGAGAAAATTTTTGCTTGATGCGAGTACGCCCCGAGATGCCAGCGACGTCAGGATGTGCGACCCGTGCGTATTTGTCGACTTCACAAAAAAGATTTTGGCAATCGATCAATTGAAGTCGACGGCCCCATAAAGATTGGAACTTAATACCGAGACGCTCAAACTCCTGTTCCTGGTTTTCGGTCATCAAACGGATCAACTGTGCTTCATTCAGGCCGGCGCTGTTGCTGAAGCATTTCTTTAGACCATCAAGCGCCCCTGGGCCAGGTATGACGAAATCCATCTCAGAGAAATCGGTAACCTCGCTGTAATTAATGTCGGTCACAAACTGATATGCTAGAAAATTCCCTATTGATGGATAGCTCTTAAGTAGCTCGAACGCGTTTTGCATTCCATTCAGCCGTGACAGCTGGCCAGCTAAGTCATCGGCCATCATGCGTTCTAGTAAACGTAAATGGTTTTGATGTTTGGCCGGATAACCAAAGACGGACCCGCTTGGTGGCATTATATAGGCTGCGGAGTAGATCCTCCCTCCGGCCCTCATTGCTTGGCTTAAAACTTTATCATAATGCTCAAATTTATAGTTTTTATAAGTTATCTCGCCAAAAGTATGTTCAAGCAGTTGCCATGTTTCGATTTTATTGAAAAGCTTGAAAAGTAAGGTTCTAAATAGTACCTCTGATGGCGAGTCTGGAAGATCGTCGCGGTAAATAACATTCCTTATTAGGAACTGGCTGACGCGATCCGAAGCACGATATGCATTTGTGAACTTATGAATGGCAATTACGGGATCAGCTGTCCACGGACCGGGCTGTCCTTCCAATCTTTTACGGAATACTTTTTGTCGTTCTGCGGCGAACCGCCAGTAGCTATCGAATACAGGGGTTACCTTGATCGGAAGTAAATGCGACGGGCTGACAGATGTTCCAAGCGAACCGTTCGGGCTAGCCTCCAAAGCTAGACAGTTTTTGCGGATTTCAGCCTTCACACTTTGTTCTCTACAGTAGGCGCATGAGCTTCAATATTTATGGATAGCCGAGGCCCGAGACGAATACAGGCCCAAGCTGCCATCTTCAACGATACGGAATTGGCAGCAAACTTGAGGATGTGCTCGAAGATTGCAACGGCCGCGACGGCATGTGTTCTGAATAAGGCTGCTGAGAGTTGTATATAAACACAGGGAAAACTCATCAAATGCGACATTTTCTCATCACTGCCTGAAATTGCGTTCCGCACCACTCGCACCGCCGTGACCATAGGCGCCGCAAAAATTGTGCTAGAAAGCTGAAAATTCATCTGTTTATAGCACCGTCTTCGGCAGTGGAGCCATGAATTGATGCCAACAGCCGAACCAGTCGATTTCGGTCACCTGGCTTGAGCTTACTTAACAAGCGCTTAGACGCAATTTTTATGTCTGCATTCGCGGAACCTGTGGTTACCTAAATGGCCCACGTGGTCCTAACATTTACAAATGCTCTGCTCATCTCCAACCATCATTTTGGCCGAATAGAGTCTAGCGCTGTCGGTAGACCTGAGGTTCGTGTGTGTTGCGACGCTTTTAACGTTGCTTAAGATCCCATCGCTCAAGGCTAGCTCGGATAGCTGTGCTCACGACATCAGTATGTCTGTCGATGATTATGCTTAACCCTTTTATCAATTCTGTCTGAATGGGATCAGGATGGCCCTCATTCAGTTTTCTCACGATCTGATTCAAATTTCGACCGATAGCAAGCAGCTGGTAATTGGACTCGCCCAATGCCTCGATTTCGCTCATGCCGAACTGCGGTTCATTTGTTAGCCCCGCCCTAATTGCGTCGACGATCCATCGCCGCTGTGAGCATCGTTCGAATTCGGCGCGCTCTATGAGTGCCGCCTTTTCGGATGGTGTCAGTAGGATCTCAAAGCGCACCTTTGGCTCTTTATCTGAGGTTGGATTTGTTTGCTGATAGGTTTTCGACTCTGGCAGTGCATCCGAGCTTTCTAGCTGTCTTTCTATCGCTTCCTTGAGCGCTGCACCGGGCTTCTTTCCAATTGACGCGCAGTAGTCAGCCCATGGCTTTTTCAGAGGGCCGAGGTACACGTTCAGATACGGATTTTCTTTCTCCATGGCGGCCGTCCAAAGCAATCAGCGGTAATACAGTAAGAGTTTTTTCAGAAGTACGCGCGTACTTTACCGGCGTTTTGCCTATCCTGCACTAGTGCTCCACCGTCTTTCAAATTTGTTCATGAACAAGGAAAAATCTTAGTGGAGGTGGCGTTGTGTAATACAGCTTGCCGGTGAAGGCTACCCTGCACTAGATCTCCAATAGGCTAAGTTCTTGTTCATGAACAAAGCCCGGACGGATTCAGCTACGGAGCCTGGCGCTATAGATTCAAGAACGTATCACCTGAAAATGTGTGTTCTTCTTCGTAAAGCGAGGTGTAACGCAGCTCAATCGAGACGTCTTTCGTTGTTAGGAACGTAGCCAGCGCAAGCTCGCAACCAGAGTTGAACAGTTTCGACTTGCCCAGAATTTCGATTTCCATTCCGGGCCTTAAGGCGGCAACCTTGGTTGGCCAGCCAGTAGAAAAACAAAGCGGTTCCAAGCCCATATTGCGCAAGATTTTCGGCCACTGATTCTTGCCTAAGCCTGCATAGACTTTCCCCGATACGGAAACGCTCAGGGAAGTAAGTATCCCGAGACCGATACCTTCATTGGTGAGATACAGCCCGTTCTTTCCGTTGGCACCTGCGAGGTGAGGCGTGACCATCAGGTAAGGTCTTACGGAAAGCACATTGTGCTGCTTAGCCATATCAAGCTGCCATAACGACACGCATAGCGCGCCAAACGCAACGGCAAGTGCGGCGAGAGAGATCAGGCGTTCCGGGGAGCTATCGATTCGTTTCCAGATTGACGCTGGAGGCTTTAGGCGTGGGCGCTGCATGCTTGCCATCCCCCTTCTCTCAGTGGGCCGGTGAAATCTGTTGTGGGGTAATGCATAGGGGGTCCTTTCTCAGGCATATGCTTCTTGCTTTTTCACTGCTGCGCTGTCAGTCAGCGTGCAGTTGTTGCCTTGTTAGTTCGACAAATGTCGGGCATGCGGCTCAAGATGTTCAAGCATCGGTGAACTTACGCTCACATCGGTAGGGAAGAAGCGTTCTCTTGCTGCGAGATTGACACGAACTCGTCCAGATCAATTTCGCCGCTGATGTAGCGCTCGCCGAGGCGTTTCATACCCTCAGTGACTTCAAATCCAGACAGTTTTACAGAGGAGTTGGCAAAGTCCACGGTTTCCTTTCGTTTGCTCTGCTCAGACTCCGATATCTGGTGTTCCTTGAGCTGGTCAATCCCGGTTGAGGGGGCAACGTTGTCTTGCTGTTGAGTGGTTTTATGATTTTCTGAAGTCATGCTGTTTTCCTGACGAGTTTTGAGAAGTCTTGTTCATGAACAAGGAATTCAGATTTGAAGCATTCCTGGTTGCGCGCAAGCACGCCTTGTAAACCGCGAATTTGATGGAGGTACATGGCACATGTGAAAGAGTGCATTAATCAAAGTACCAAGGTTTTTGCTGGATGTGGTGTCAAGGGCGGCACCGGAGGCCGCATGCGGAGCGGAGCCGAAGGCGAGCACCGAACGGGTGAGGATGACGGGCGTAGCCGCACCCTTGACTCCACAGGAAGCGCTCAGCCTATCGCAGGGGTAGGTCAAGGGCTCCGCCCGCCGTGCCTGCCCCGCAGCCAGTCCGGCAAGCTCGGACACGGGATGCAACCGAAGGGGTTGCCCAAGCGGAGCGCGGAGCTTCAGGACGGGTGTTCAAACATACCCATCGCTTGGGTTTCTGATTGGAGTAAGCGTCTCCTCCGGTGCGTTACTGGGGAGAACCTCGGTTAGACTAACGGTTCTTTAAGGAAGCTTTTCAAAGGAGTGAATCGGTGCAAACCAACCAAACCGTCAGTTGCCCACATTGCATGAACAACGTTCCATGGGGCGCCTCAGTTTGTAGAGGCTGTCATGCTGAAATTTCCTATGGCACCCCTCGGGCAAGTATCGTCGTTTTCATTATCGTTTCGGTGGCAGCAGGCTGGTATGCGGCGAAGCTCGTTCACGATCACCTGTCTACCAATTCGACAGTGTTGTGGGTTGTTTTCGGGATTGTCTTCGCGCTGGTAGGCGTTCTGTCCATCAAGATCTGTAAGCGCCTTTATACCGGCAAGACCTGGTTTCGACGGATCTACCGGACCAAGTGACCACCCGTGCCAGGGATGGGTTTGCACGCATAAGTCATCAAGACAAGAACGCTGAAATTGTCTTGTTTTTGCAATTAGTTGATTAAACTCATAGTGTTAACGTTCTTTCATATCCCATCCCCCCGCCCTTCCCGCGAGCGGGAAGGGAGCGAGTCGCCCTCTGTCGTCAAGGGTGCAGGGGAGGCCTCCGGCCTTGATCCCCTACACCCATGCCGTGAGCGTTAGTCGCTTCTGCCGCGTCAAGGGGCCGAGTCCTCGTCGCTTCGCTCCTGCGGGCCGCACCAACCCCTTGACCCGCCATCCGCTTGCTGAAGGTACTCAGAAAAAGACCCCGCCGAAACGAGGTCTGATGAGCCGTGCGTCAGGGGCTACTGATTTACTTTGCCCCCGGTAGCACTCCCCCAGTTTTTGCCCATGTTCTGCATGACGTGCTGTCGGTAGGCTGGGTTCCAGGCTGTGTTACCGGCCGCAAGGTGGTTCAAGCGTCCAGCGGTGACCATTTGCCCCGACTGCATGTCGCGGCGCGTGGACTGTCGGTTAAGTCCCTTGGTGATCGGTGAGGCGGCACCGCTTGCGATTCCGCGCAGCGTGAGCCCTGCGCTTGATATTCCCCCTGCAAGGCTGCCAGCGACGGCATTGGCTTGCTGCAGCATGTACAGCACAACGACTGTCACCACCAAAAGCTCCAGGAAGGTGGATATCGGGTAGTCACCGGGTGTTGCGAGTATGTCGCTCGTTAGCGAAGAGAAAAACTTGATCCCGAAGCTGAGTACCGTGACAACCAGTGCGATTTGCAGGATGTATGTGATGACCTGGGCGAACCAGCTATCGAACCATTTGGAGGTGAACTGCCCAAACAACAGCATCATGATAAAAATTGGCCCGATGCCAAGCATGATCGACAGCATTCCCTTTGCAACGATGATCATTGCCCCCGCTGGAACCGCGATAATAAGTGTTGCCGCGTATACGATTATGGCGGTCAACAAATCAAAAAATATCATTCCGACGTCGTACCCAGCACGAAGTCCCATCTTCGTTAGAATATCGGCGCCTATTGCCCAGCCGTCGGACATGGCCTTGTCCACTACCTGAAATACAGACCTTGAGACCGTTGAGTCGCCAGTAGCTGAAAAGGCAGAAGCGACCCCTGTTTCCAGGCCGTGTAGTGCCTCCACTACCCACGACATATACGTGTCTGCGTTCATTGCCAGCCCGCTGATAAGCAGAAATTTTCCGCAGGTCTTGAGGAAATTGGATGCGGGTTGCTCGATTGTGCCGGTGATCATCATGAAGCCCATCATGGTCAAATAGAGCGTTCCACAAAGCGTTACCGTTAGTGAAAAGTCATCGATGACTTGGCTGGACGTGACGCTTATGAAGGTCTGGAGGGTTTGGTCCATGCTCCCCGCCATCCATTCGAATATTCCCGTCGTGGTCGTCATTCTATTTTCCCTGAGAAGAAAAATTGATTGGTTCGCGGTGTTTGTAACCACGCAGCTCCAGCGTTATTGCATTCGCGGCCGATGACGCGTTGATGCAGTTCGCAGAGATAGAGAGCTCTCCAGGGCTGGCCTTGCACCTCTCCAGCACCTTCAAGCGCTCGGATGTATTTGCCTTATACCAATCGACGGTTTGAACAGATTCTTGTCGTTCGCAGCCAGCGAGAATTGACGTTGTGATGAGTAGGAGGGCAGGAATCCTTTTCATTTTTTCACCTTGTGATCAGTGTTGCTGGTTAGATCAGCGCCGGTCGTTCTCGCGTTGTGATTGCTCGGGACAATCAGTGCTGAGGCCAGCTCCGCTTGATCAATGATTCGTAGTGCCGCGACCGTGCGTAGGGCGCTTTCCCTGGTTCCGGTCCAACTGCCCGCTAGGCGTTCATAGGTATTGTTGAGAATGCCTATGCAGGCGCACACGCAGCAGACTGAGAGCAGTGCAGCGAAGCCTGGAGGAATGGGGGCTGACTGGCGGGGAAGCGTTATTTCGAACCAGTCGATGGCAGCCATTGAAAACGGCACCATCGCAAGTACTGCTGCCATGAGGTCTCGTTGCAATAACGACGGCGCCCGTCTAGATATCTCTTTCATGTATCCGAGCCGATCTACGCAAACCCAGTATCGGCGGATGGATATGAGAGTGAACGTGCAGAAGGTGAGAATCGGTAGGTAGAGGTACGAAATCATTGTGTCGCTCCTTTGGTTAAGGGCGAACGCAGTGCTGTCTTTCCAGCCGTCCGGCGACTCTTTTTATCGAGCTACTTTTCCCGCCAGTCAGGGCTTGTTTAAGGCCCGTATCCAGTGCGCTTTCGCGGCGCTCTTGGGATGTGGTCTATACGGCGCGTCTTTCCGCTGCTTGTCCGGTGGCTCTTTCTATCGAGCTGCTGTTCCCACCTGTCAGGGGCGTTCTTTTCAGCCCCGGCACCCAGTACGCAGAAGCGTTCTTAGGGTATAAATTAGCTGCGCTCAGTATTTGATTGCTTCATTTATATAATTAAGACCAAAACTTTCGGTCAATCATAATCTGGTCAGAAATATAAGGAATATTTGCAAGCTCATCTAATGCCATTTCTACTGTCCTAAACCAGTATGGGCGGTTTTCTTCGTCGATGACGGTGTGGTCGATTACCCCATCCGATACGCTTAGCGCAAAGCCGTTCTTGTAGTGTGCTCGTAGGATAACTTGTATGTCGCCTGTTCTGTCCAAGCTGTCGCAATAGCTTTCAAGTTGCTTAAAGTGAAGTGGCATTATTTTATGTCCTTAGCATTATTGAGTGGGGCGAGGTCTTCTGAGGGCGTCAATTTTTACTGGAATAAGGACTTGTTTCGAGTCTGTCTTTTTAATCCGTTCAGGGTGTTGGCCCCAATTTCACTCCGGACGTTTAGTCCGTTATTGGTCTCAATAGTAGGGCTATTAGAATTTAGCCTCGGCCTACTCGGCTTTGCCAATGGGCAGAAATTTCCTTTGTAGTAGTTTTGAAGAAGCCCGTAAAACCATCTTGAGGATGGGCCTTTGATTCTCTCTGCGTTCAGTGCGGCTGCAAGCTCGTCAAGGAGTAACTGAGCGTCCTGCTTTGGTACGTCCTGCAAAAGCTTGACGATCCATAAGCTATCACTGGCTTTCAGCTTCGTGGGATAGCGGAGGGTAGCCTCTGTTGTTGGTAGTATTTCTTTTTTTGGTTCAGTTGGTAGTTCATGGTATGCCATCGCTGTGTCATTCCCCCCGCGACACAATGCTGTCTGGGGCAGGGGTGTCGTAGATGTCATCCCCCCTGTGACAGCTTTGTCAGTGGGGGCTAAGGCTTTTGCGGAAGGAAGGTTTATGAAGTATCTATTCGTCGTCTGACCGCCATCGCCACGATATTCTTTTTGGATGGTTAATAAGCCTGCCCGCTCAAATTCTTTAATTTGACGTTGTACTGTTCTGGAGGAAATGCCGCAAAACTTTGCGAGGGTTTGCACTTTTGGCCAGCTCTTTCCTTTTTCCTCTGCATGTTTGGCTAATGCCATCATTACAAGCTTTGCGGTCGGAGAACCGAACTCGTGCGTCCAGACCCAGTCGTAGGCTTTGTAGCTCATTGCAATCTGTCCTGACGACTCACCTCAATATCTAAGTTCAACGCATCATTGATCTGCATTGTCCTAAAATATACGCGGCGCCCGATCCGGATCATTGCCGGTTTGAGTTTTCGGGAAATGTCGGTGTCTGAATACAGAGAGACCCTTACTCCATCAGGAGAACGCCCTAGTAGAATGGCAATGTCTGGAATGCTCATTAAGGGACCGAAACGGTTAAGCAGATATTCTTCAGTTGTCATGTGTAAGCTCGCATTATTTGGAGAAAGTCTGCGAATTCTTGAGGGGTATTGGCGTATTGTCAAACTGGCTGATGTGCCGAAATCACCAATATATAGTATCTTGGTTGACTGCCTTATACGTCTTGGTAGTCTTGGGCTAGGTATATTGGTTTTGAAATAAATGGCGGGTGTCTGATAGCGCCTATATACATCGGGTGTTTGCTAGTGTTTGTTAGTTTTCGATGATGCGACTATAAAAATAGTCGCATTTTTTTCACGATTTTTTATAAGAACTTAATCATCTTGAGATTTTGTCCAGTTTATCCACCAGGTCCTCAGCTCGAAGATGGGTGTATCGCTTGAGCATCTGCATCGACTTATGACCACTGATGGCTGAAACCTCTTGGTCAGATAGCCCGCCTTCGACAAGCCGACTTACGGCTTCATGGCGGAGGTCGTGAAACCTGAAGTCAGGCAGATCGAGCTTCTTCTTCAGCTGTCCCCAAATTTTCGTGAAGGTATACGGTCGACGTTTCTTGTCCTTCCCAGGCTCACCAAAAAACACCAGATTGCAGTCGATTGGTCGCACAGGGTTGTCCATCGCAGCTTTGAACACTTCAGTGGCGCGCTTGCTCAGTGGAACGGTTCGGGAGCCGTCGTTCTTCGTGTCTGAGAGACGTATGACACGCTTTGCCAGATCCACTTGGGGTCGCCGTAGGGATGAGATCTCAGACGAGCGCATACCCGTTTCCAGAGCGATGCAAACGATCCAGCCCAACATAGGGTTGCTATGTCGATTCACGGCCGCGAGCAGAAGGCGTTCTTCCTCCGGCGATAATCTTCGGTCACGACCATCCCCAGGGCTCGGCTTGCGGATGTTCAGCACTGGGTTGAACGTAAGACCCAAACCCCATTCCTGAATCGCTACCGTGTACAGGTGGCTCAATAGCGCAAGTTCGAGGCGCACGGTGTTGTTGCTGATGGTCCCACCACGGCTGGGTTCGTTTAGGCGCTTGTCACGATAACCGGCGATGATTTCAGCGGAGAGGGCGGCCAGTGAGTATTTGCCCAGGTGTTCGATGAGCTTCTTGGCTTTCGAGGTTTCGCCACGCTGAGTGGTGGGCTTCTTGGTGGGGGTTATGTCGCTCAGGTAGCGCTTGAGTGCAGCCTCTAGCGTCATTTTCTCCGAGCCGCTACGCCGGATGTACACGCCACGCACCATTTCTTCTTCGGTACGCCTCGACCAGTCCTCCGCATCACGCTTTGTGCGGAAAGTTTTGGCGACAGTGGGCCAGCCATTTTTACGAATGAGCGCCTTCCAGGTGCCGGAAGGAGTTTTGACGAGAGTTGCCATGAGAGGGTGCTCCTAGGCGGCTGGCGAACCAGCACTGTACCTAAATTGTACCCTTGGACCATAGGACTGTATCTGTGGTGAACCGCCCAGAAACGCGAAAGCCGCGCAATGCGCGGCTTTGAGTATGGTGGGCCCACACGGACTTGAACCGTGGACCAAAGGATTATGAGTCCTCTGCTCTAACCAACTGAGCTATAGGCCCTCAGTAGGCCGCGGATTATAGCGACGGTTTCTCGGCTGTGCTATCCGAAAAGTCTGAAATGGCTATACGAAGAAACGTCGCGGCAAACTCTTCCGGTGACAAGGGCAGGCTGACGATGTAGCCCTGGATCTGTTCACAGCCTTCGGCAGCGAGGAAATGCTGCTGCGCGAGGGTTTCGACACCCTCGGCGATGATGGTGAATTGCATGCTGCGTCCCAAGGCGATAATGGCGCGAACGATGGCTGCATCGTGGGGATCATCCGGCAGGCCGCGGACGAAAGACTGGTCGATCTTGAGAATGTCCAGTGGCAGGCGTTTGAGGTAACTCAGGGACGAGTAACCGGTGCCGAAGTCGTCGATCGCCAGTTGCACACCCAGGTGTT
>Ga0207655_1001601_pt1 | contig 20227 bp, 20 predicted proteins | sample KBSM44metaG_FD_184398 | JGI IMG/M metagenome (GOLD analysis project Ga0207655, IMG submission 184398) | Miscanthus rhizosphere microbial communities from Kellogg Biological Station, Michigan, USA - KBS M4-4 metaG (SPAdes) (version 2) | ecosystem: Host-associated > Plants > Roots > Rhizosphere >... | reverse complement strand
GCCGAGTTGAGCAAGCAGCCAGTCACGGTGGTCACGCCGGATCTGACAGGCACGTTGAGCGCCGTCCAGGCTTACCTTGAGCGACGCAACGTCAACGCCGAGGACTCAGTGAAACCTCTGGCCAAACCTGCCGCGAACACTGCGCAGGAGGCCACGCCATGAAGCGTCTCTATGTGATCGTGTTCGTGGTCATCGCTGCCGCCGCCGCGTTGGGGTTGGCGATTGCCGAGCATTCCGGCTACGTGCTGATCGCCTACAAGAGCTTCCGTTACGAATCGAGTCTGTGGGCAACCCTGGCCTTGGTGGCCGTGCTGTGGCTGGTGTTCTGGGGCATCAAGGCGCTGGTCGAACTGGTGACGACTTCCGGTGGGGTGGTCAACCCATGGTCGCGGCGCAATCGCAGTCGACGGGTGCAAGTGGCGATCGAGCACGGCCAGCTGGATTTGGCCGAGGGCCGCTGGGCCAGTGCGCAGCGTCACCTGTATCGCGCGGCGGAAGCCGAACGTCAGCCGCTGCTCTACTACCTGGGGGCTGCCCGCGCCGCGAACGAACAAGGTCTCTACCAGGAAAGCGATAACTTGCTGGAGCGCGCTTTGGAGCGACAGCCCCAGGCCGAGCTGGCAATTGCCTTGAGTCATGCCCAATTGCAGACCGACCGCGGCGACACCGACGGCGCTCTAGTCACCCTGCAAGCCATGCACGAGCGTCATCCTCATAACGTCCAGACCCTGCGCCAGTTGCAACGCCTGTATCAGCAGCGGGGCGACTGGTCGGCAGTGATTCGCTTGCTGCCGGAATTACGCAAGGACAAGGTGCTGCCGCCAGCCGAGCTGGCTGAACTGGAGCAGCGCGCCTGGGGTGAGAATCTTTCGTTGGCGGCGCACCGGGAAGAGGACGGAACGGTCGGTTTGCAATCGCTCGCTCGTGCCTGGCAGCAGCTCACCACCGCTCAGCGGCAGGAGCCGCAACTGGTGCTGGCCTATGCCGAGCAACTGCGGCAACTGGGGGCGCAGGTCGAGGCCGAAGAGGTTCTGCGTACGGCTCTCAAGCGCAAATACGACAGTCATCTGGCACGCCTGTACGGTCTGGTTCGCGGTAGCGATCCGGCCAGACAGCTGCACACCGCTGAAGGTTGGCTCAAGGATCATCCGGCCGACCCGAGCCTGTTGCTGACGTTGGGCCGTTTGTGTCTGCAAAGCAGTCTGTGGGGCAAGGCCCGGGACTATCTGGAAAACAGTCTGCGTGTACAGCGTAATCCTGAAGCCTGCGCCGAACTGGCGCGGTTGCTGGCGCAATTGGGTGACACCGAACGCAGTAATCAGTTGTTCCAGGAGGGCTTGGGCCTGCTGGACGAGCGCTTGCTGTCGGCTCCGCTGCCGGTGCCGGCTCATGCTTGATGCCGGCCTGTAGCCGCAGCCGAAGGCTGCGTTCGGCTGCGCAGCAGTCGTAAATCAGGCGCCGCAGTCGGATCAGGTGAGTCGTGTTAAACCGATTACGACTGCTGCGCAGCCGAACGCCGGCTGCGCCAGCTGCTACAGGGGGAGTCGTTCGTCAGGGCAATCCAACCGCTCCGAGTCTGCCACTGTTTTTGAGTTGTGGTCCTGGTCTGGCAAAGTCCTACAGCGGACTACATCTTATCCTCTCGACTCTGTCGGGAATTCCCTACACTTCTGGTGAAGTGTCCGTGCTGGCCTGCCTTGAAAGGCTGCTGCGCTTTCCTCTACCGTAACCGCTTGTCTCTACAGTTACGGAAAAGCCATGTCTTTGGCCTGCTCACGCTCCTTGTTTTTCATGGTTTTCATTGCAGGTGCCCTGGCCTTGGGCGTTTCCTATTACCTGGAATATGCGGTCGGCCTCAAGCCTTGCGGGTTGTGCCTGTTGCAACGGGTTTGCCTGGCGCTGCTCACGGGTGTCTGCCTGATGGCTTCGGTGCAGGGGCCTGGTCGCTTCGGATCATTCCTGTATTGGTTACTGGGTCTGCTATGCAGTGTGGCGGGTACCGTCACGGCGTGGCGGCAGGTTGTGTTGCAGAGCGATCCGGTGCATCAGCTCTCGGCATGCTCGCCCAACCTGACTGATCTGTTTGCCAGTACGCCCTGGTTGTGTGCCTTGCAACGGTTGTTCAAGGGAACCGACGACTGCGCGGAAATTTCCTGGACGCTGTTCGACCTGAGTATCCCGGAATGGAGCCTGTTGTTCTTCGTTGCGATGATGATTCTGGGCGGGTATCAATTGCTGCGCCTTGTCTGGATCGCCTGTCAGCGACCGCTCAGCGGCGAGTCGTCGCACCGGGTATTGACGGGCGATTAAACACTTGTATGAACTTTATCTCCTGCGTACCTTGAAGCCATAGGCGCGCGGGCATAATCTGGCCCGCACGTATCATTGGAATTATGTTGCTCGTTGCTGTTCTGCCTGACCAAGACCGGATGTGCCGAGTCTTGGTCAGGCGTAGAACGGCATGACCCATTAGGGAAGAGAGATCGCCATGTTAGATAGTTGTCAGAATGCTCAGGAACGCTGGGGTGGGGTTCATAAGCTCATTGACCGCTGGCTACAAGAGCGTGAAGAGTTGGTAAAGTCGTTCCACGACTTGCGAAATGCCAAACCGGCTTTCGCCGACAAGTCCTTGAACGGTCGGTTCTGCGAGATTCTTGTCGATTACGTTTCTGCCTGGCACTTCGAAGTGAGTGAGCATCTGGTCAATGAGGCCAAGGCCTTTGGCGACGATGGCGGCCTTGAACTGGCGGAGCAGATCAACCCGCGTATCGACGTGAGCACCGAGATGGCGCTGTCGTTCAATGATCATTGTCACAAGGGTGACTGCAACGACACCGAGCGTTTCGCCGAAGCGCTGGAAAAGCTGGGCAGCCAACTGCGTGAACGCTTCGAACTGGAAGATTGCCTGATCGAAGTGCTGCACACCGCCCACAAGGAAGAGAGTTCGGTTCAGGCCTGAACCCTTCCCGGCTAGACACTGAAAACGGTGCGCAATGCGCACCGTTTTTCGTTTCCGGCATTCAGCTTGTAGCACCACGCAATTCGACTTCGAATACCAGCGGCGTGAACGGCGCGATCAAGTCGCCGGCACCGTCGGCGCCATAGGCTTGCGCCGATGGAATTACCAGGCGCCATTTTGCGCCGACCGGCATATTTTGCAGCGCGCTACGCCAGCCGCTGATCACACTATCAAGACTGAACCACTGCGGCTGACTGTTCTGATCGAACACAGTGCCATCAGGTAGACGACCGATATACAGCACCTGGACTTTGCCGTTCGGTCCTGCCTTCGCGCCGGTTCCGGGAGCCAGCTCGGTCAGCAATACTCCATCTGCCAATTGACGGACGCCAGGTTTGGTTTTTTCCTCATCGAGAAAGCGCCGCTCTTTTTCGAGGGCAACTTCGCTTTGCGCGACGGCGGGTTGCTCGGCGACCTGGGCTTCGTGCTCGGCAAGAATCTGTTCGATCTGCTCGTCTTTCAGCGCTAGCGGCTTACCTTGGTAGGCTTGCTGCAAACCTTCGAGCAGTGCCTGAAGTTGCAGGTCCGGAACCTCCTGGCGCAAGCGTTCGCCAAGGCTCGCACCCAAGCTGTAAGCGAGATCGTGAGCGTCATTTGTGGTGGTTTTTTCGGCGGCCTGGACCACGGAAAAAAACATGCACAGCGATAAAAAAAGGTAGCGCGACATAGGCACTCTCCGACCTGAGATGCGCAGGATTATGCCAGTGTGAATGCTCTCGAAGGTGAACTGGTTTTGCGTAAGCGCAGAACATTTTTACTTCGTTGCAACGCAGCGCTTTCGATACTGTCAACATGCCCTAGCGGCGGTTGCAGCAGAGGTCTAGTATGAGCCGCATTCACGTCAGCCAGGAGGTAAACCATGTCGGCCACCAAGAAGCCAGTAAATACTCCGTTGCACTTACTCCAACAACTCTCGGGCAGCCTGCTCGAGCACTTGGAAAACGCTTGTTCCCAAGCCTTGGCTGATGCTGAAAAACTGCTCGCCAAACTGGAAAAGCAGCGCGGAAAAGCGCAGGAAAAACTGCATAAATCCCGCACCAAATTGCAGGACGCTGCGGCGGCCGGCAAAGCCAAGGCACAAGCCAAGGCCAAAGATGCGGTGAAAGAACTTGAGGACCTGCTCGACGCCCTCAAGGCTCGTCAGTCCGAAACTCGCAGCTACATCCTGCAACTCAAACGCGACGCTCAAGAAAGCCTGAAACTGGCCCAGGGTGTCGGTCGTGTCCAAGAGGCTGTCGGCAAGGCGTTGTCCCTGCGTTCGGCCAAGCCAGCCGCGGCACCTGCGAAGAAAGCCGCTGCCAAACCGGTTGCTGCAAAAGCACCGGCCAAGCCTGCTGCGGCTCCTGTTAAAAAAACCGCCGCCAAAGCACCGGTAAAAGCTGCAGCGAAACCAGCCGCAAAACCTGCGGCGAAAAAACCAGTCGCTGCCAGCGCTGCGAAACCAGCAGCTAAAACGACAGCTGCCAAACCTGCCGCTAAGCCAGTCGCTGCCAAAACAGCTGCCGCTAAACCCGCTGCCAAAACCACGGCTGCCAAACCCGCCGTGGCGAAAACTGCAGCTGCCAAACCGGCCGCTAAACCTGCTGCAAAACCAGCAGCCAAAACTGCCGCCAAACCTGTCGCGGCTAAAACCGCTGCAGCCAAGCCTGCAGCCAAGCCTGCTGCAAAACCGGCGGCGAAACCTGCTGCAAAAACTGCAGCCAAACCCGCCGCTAAACCGGCTGCCAAAACTGCTGCTGCGAAACCTGCCGTCGCTGCCAAGTCAGCCACTGCCGCCAAACCAGCTGTAGCGAAACCAGCAGCCAAACCTGCCGCTGCCAAACCGGCTGCAAAACCTGCCGCCAAGCCAGCAGCAAAACCGGCCGTGAAAAAGCCAGTCGTTGCTGCAAAGCCGACTGCCGCACCTGTTGCCAAGCCAGCAACCCCGGCCCCGGCCCCAGCTGCATCGGCTTCGCCGGCTCCGGTAGCCACTACCTCGACAGCTTCGCCTGCGCCAGCGGCATCGTCGAGCACCAGCACTACCCCAACCAGCGCTTCCTAAGTGCCGGTTACCGCGACGCGCAGCTGATGCAGCGCGTCGCGGCTCAGGTTGGCGGCGCCTGCTGCCATACCTTCCAGCCAGGCCGTTGGATCGGTCGCTCCACACTGCGGCCAACTCTGCGCCAAACGCTCCAGTCGCAGCAACAAATGCCTTTCGGCTTCCATCTCCAGTGTCTTCACTTTTTCGCGCAAATCATCCAGACCGGCATCCTCGCTGGCAGCGGCTTTCCATTGCTGGCGCAAGGTGCGTAACGGTTGCACGACATCCACGTCCCAAGGCCCGGCTACATCGCGTAGCAGCTGCAAGCGTTGTTCGTTGCAGGCGACTCCACGTTGCCCCAGCCACAATCCACAGAGCAGCAGGCACACATTCACACCCGCTGCCTGCAATTGCAGGCAGGCGTGTTCAACGCCGGGAAGGGCGTAAGTGTCGAGGGAAAAGCTCCACAGGTCAGAGGACATAGTGCTACTCGCGCCAGTTGCGAGCGAAGCTGGTAGACTCCGCCGCCATTATGATTCGACTTCAGAACCTGACTTTACAGCGTGGCCCGCAACGTCTGCTAGAAGACGCCGAGCTGACCCTGCACGCCGGCCACAAAGCCGGCCTCATCGGTGCCAACGGCGCCGGCAAATCGAGCCTGTTCGCCTTGCTTCGGGGCGAGCTGCACCCGGACTCGGGTGACTGCTTCCTGCCGGCCGACTGGCGCATCGCCCACATGCGCCAGGAGGTCGACACCCTCGAGCGCCTGGCGGTCGACTACGTGCTCGATGGCGACCTGCGCCTGCGTCAGGTGCAACGCGACCTGGCGGCGGCCGAAGCGGCCCATGACGGCGCCGCTCAGGCCCGCCTGCACTCGGAGCTCGACAGCGCCGATGGGTACACCGCCGATGCCCGGGCTCGCAAGCTATTGGCGGGCCTTGGGTTCACCAACGAGCAAATGGACCGGCAAGTAGGAGATTTCTCCGGTGGCTGGCGGATGCGTCTGAATCTGGCGCAGGCTTTAATGTGCCCCTCGGACCTGTTGTTGCTCGACGAACCGACCAACCACTTGGACCTCGACGCCATCATCTGGCTCGAAGAGTGGCTCAAAAGCTACCCCGGCACTTTATTGCTGATTTCCCACGACCGGGACTTCCTCGATGCCGTGGTCGATCACGTAGCTCACGTCGATCAACGCAAGATCACCCTGTATCGCGGCGGTTACACCGCGTTTGAGCGGGCCCGTGCCGAACGTCTGGCACAGCAACAGCAGGCGTACGAGAAGCAACAGGCGCAACGTGCGCACATGGAAAGCTACATTGCCCGCTTCAAGGCCCAGGCCACCAAGGCCCGTCAGGCCCAGAGCCGGATCAAGGCGCTGGAGCGGATGGAAGAGCTGTCCGCCGCGCACGTCGATTCGCCGTTCGATTTCGTCTTTCGCGAATCGCAGAAAATCTCCAGCCCGCTGATCGATCTATCGGACGCTCGCTTGGGTTATGGCGAAAAAACCGTGCTGGAGAAGGTCAAGCTGCAACTGACCCCTGGCGCGCGGATCGGTTTGCTCGGCCCCAACGGTGCCGGTAAATCGACCCTGATCAAGAACCTCTCCGGTGAGCTCGAGCCATTGGCGGGCCGACTGACCCGGGGCGAGAACACCGTGGTTGGTTACTTCGCCCAGCATCAACTGGACTCCCTCGATTCCAAGGCCAGCCCGTTGCTGCACTTGCAGCGCCTGGCGCCAACCGAACGTGAGCAGACCCTGCGTGACTTCCTCGGTGGTTTCGACTTCCGGGGTGCACGTATCGATGAGCCGGTGTTGAATTTCTCCGGTGGCGAAAAGGCGCGACTGGCCCTGGCGCTGATCGCCTGGGGCCGACCGAACCTGTTGCTGCTCGACGAACCGACCAACCACCTGGACCTGGAAATGCGCCTGGCGCTGACCATGGCGTTGCAGGAATTCAGTGGCGCGGTTCTGGTGGTCTCCCACGATCGTCATTTGCTTAAAAGCACCACCGACAATTTCTATCTGGTGGCAGACGGCAAGGTCGAGGAGTTCGACGGCGACCTGGAAGACTACACCCGTTGGCTGGTGGAGTACCGTCAGCGCAACGTGCCGGTCAGCAATACCCCGGTCAACCCGGACAAGACCGACAAGAAAGCCCAGCGCCAGGCCGCCGCCGCGTTGCGTCAGCAACTGGCACCGCACAAGCGCGAGGCCGACAAGCTCGAAGCCGAGTTGGGCAAGCTGCACGAGAAACTGGCGAAGATCGACGCCAGCCTCGGCGACAGCGATATTTACGAGCCGGCACGCAAGAACGAATTGCGTGATCTGCTGGCCGAGCAGGCCCGGCTGAAGGTGCGTGAAGCCGAGCTGGAAGAAGCCTGGATGGAAGCGCTCGAATTGCTCGAAAGCATGCAGGCGGAGCTGGAGGCGCTGTCTTGATGGAGGCCTTCAAGCTGCCGTTGCCGGCGATGTGGGTCGAGCCGCTCTGGCTGGTCGTGCAAATCCTGCTGATCCTGCTGGCCGGCTATGTCGCTCAGCGCGTCGTCGCTAAAGGCCTGACTCGCTTGGGCGAGCGTTACCCGTTCCCGCCGCAGTTCTTGATGCCGCTGCGCGGTGGTTTGCGTTGGCTGATCATGGGTAGCGCGCTGATCTTCGTGCTGGAGCGTCTTGGGGTGTCGGCCACGGTGCTCTGGACCGCGTTGTCCGGCTTCGTGGCGGTGGCTGCCGTGGCGTTTTTCGCCATGTGGAGCGTGCTGTCCAATCTGTTGTGCGCGATCCTGATCTTCACCGTCGGCCCATTCCGAATCGGCGATGTGGTCGAGTTGGTGGACACCACCGACAAGCCGGGCGTCAAGGGCCGGGTGGTGGCGATCAATCTGCTCTACACCACGCTGATCGAAGCCGAAGAGCTCGGTACCGGCAGTGCCATGGTGCAAGTGCCCAACAGCCTATTCTTCCAGCGCTCGGTTCGACGCTGGCGCGGTACTGATGTATTTCCTTCAAACGGGTTCGAAAAGCAGGCTCGATAGGACGCTACCGCCGTCAACGCTGGTCGGCAGTCACTCTGTCCTGCAAAAAATCGGTAGTCATTGGTCGTAAGGCGCATTAGCTTAGACGTTTGTCACGAGTCTGAGTCGAGGTGTGCAATGCTGCTTCAAACATGGCTGGCATTTTTTGCCGCCTGCTGGGTAATCAGTCTTTCCCCCGGTGCCGGCGCCATTGCGTCGATGTCCAGCGGCCTGCGCTACGGTTTCTGGCGCGGTTACTGGAACGCCCTGGGTCTGCAACTGGGCCTGGCGTTGCAAATTGCGATTGTCGCTGCCGGTGTCGGTGCGATCCTCGCGGCCTCCGCCACTGCCTTTTATGCGATCAAATGGTTCGGCGTGGCTTACTTGGTCTACCTCGCGGTCAAGCAATGGCGCGCGCTGCCCAATGGGATGAGCGACGACGCTGCCATTCGGCAGATCGGCAAGCCGATGGCGCTGGTGTTCCGCGGTTTTCTAGTGAACGTCAGCAACCCCAAGGCTTTGGTGTTCATGCTCGCGGTGCTGCCGCAATTCATCGATCCCCACGCGCCGCTGGTGGCCCAGTACCTGATCCTCGGCGTGACCATGATCTGTGTCGACCTGATCGTCATGGCCGGCTACACCGGGCTGGCGGCCAAGGTCCTGCGTTTGTTGCGCACGCCCAGGCAGCAGAAACGCATGAACCGCACTTTTGCCGGGCTGTTCATCGGCGCGGCGGCATTCATGGCGACTTTGCGCAAAGCAGCGACATAAAGCTTCAGGCACAAAAAAGGCGACCTATTGAGGTCGCCTTTTTCATTACTACAGAGTGGCCAGTCTGAGATCAGTGCAGAATCACCGGCGCCGTATCTCGCGGCAGGTTATTACGCAGCGGTGCCTGCCCCGGCTGCTCGTAACCGCCACCACCGAGCTGTTGGCTCAGTTGTGAAGCCACGTCTTCACCCAACGCCTTGGACACGTCACGCACCACCCGTGGGCGGTTCAGGGAAACCCGGATGTCCCGGCCATTCACCAGTTTGGTGTCCTGACCTTCGCCCATCGCCGTGAAGGCCGAGGTGATCTCGAAGGTCTTGGTGTTGATCAGGCTGAAGTCCGCCACCAGCGTCAACGCCAGCACCGCCGAGTAACTGTCGGTGTTGGCCAGCTCGTTCATGTCGCGGGTGAAGTCGATGTCTGACACGGTGCCGAACAGCACATAGTCGGCACCCTTGAAGCTACCGGCCTTGATGCGCTTGATCACGTCATACACGTCGCCTTTGGACGATGCCGTGTAAGGCGTGCCCTGCACCAACTGGAACATCCCGGTGCGCAGGATCTCGCCCTTGATGTCGCCGGTGAATTTGCGCAACTCGCCTTGCTCGATGTAGCTGTTGGTGGCTTCGTACTCTTCGTAACTGGAAGAACCACTGGCGCCGTAATAGCTCTGGCTATGGTTACTCTGTGCCGAAACAGTGTGGACGTATTGCTCCACGCGCTCCTGGTACGCCAGATCCGCTACTGCAACTTTCGGGGCCGCTTGCACGCTGAACGCGCAAGCCAGGGCCATCATGCCAATCCATGTGCGCATCGATTAACGCTCCGTGGTTTTGCGGATCTCTTTTTCGTCCATCCACTCGGCCAGACCGCTTTCAACGTCGATCAATTGCAGGCTGAATTTGTAGAAGACGTCCTTGTAGTCGCTGCTGCGCTTGACGATCGAGCTGATCGAACCTTCAAGACGGTATTGGGCGGCAATCATGTTGCCGGTCTTGGCCACGGTGCTCTTCTTGTACAGGCCGCTCTGGTTTTGCAGCTTGAGCTGGTCGACCTGGCTCTGCATTGCGGTGTTGTCGCTGGCGAAACGGGCGACGCCGGACTTCATCAGCTGGGTCTTGATGCTGGTAGTGATTTCGCGGGTATCGATGTACTCGCTGGTCTTGTTCTTCACGTCGTAGACCTGAACCACCGGACGGCCTTGCAGGATGCCGGACTGGGCCAGGGAGCGGGTCATGGATTCGGCGATCATCTGCAGGTCGGTGGAGCCGAACTCGTTGGTCACGGTTTCAACCGCTTTGGTGTCGCCGTAGCTGATGTTTTTGCTGCCCAGCGTCGGCGAAGTGTTGGCGCAACCGCTGGCCAGGAGGGCGATGACGGCGATGAACGAAAAGCGTGCAAACATGGGAATGCTCTCTAGAACTGAACGAATAGGTGTCGGGCTTAAGGCGTTTTGATTTCGAGACGGAAATCCACGGCTTTGGCGGTTGGCGCAATGGCCTGGATGAAACTGGTCTGCTCGCCGTACATCATCTGGCTTTTCCAGGTTTCCTCTTCGGCAACCGGGAAGCCTTCAGGGCCGAGCCAGGCAAAGCGGTAGTAGAAGGTCTTGTTGTTGTAGCTGGTGTTGCTCAGCTGTGCGTTGACCGTCATAAAGCCGTTTTCCCGCGCCACGCGCATGGCGCCGACCACGATGTTCTTGAGCTTGCCCATGGCCACGACCTTGCTGGCAGCGCTGCCTGGCTCCGGTGGTGGCGGGGTGGCGCAGCCGGCCAGCAAGGCCAGGGCGACGACAGTGATGAGTTTGAAGCGCATGCAAAGACTCCGTTCTTAAGGTTGTTTGAGGCTGGCCACGGTGGTCGGGTTGGCGCTCGGGATCACATGAGCGGCCTGGCCGCTGGCGAATACCTGATTGCCCACGGCGCGCAGGCTGATGACCTGATAGCGCTGATCCACAGTGATCTTGACCACCGAACCGCCCACGGCGCTCGGCAGGGTGACTTGGTGCTCGCCTTTCTTCAAGCGTAGACGCACGACTTGAGTGGTGTCTGGCAGGGTACGCCATGTACGGGTATCGGCACCTTCGAGCACCGCTGAAGAGATCCCGACCGCAAGACCCGCCAGTGGGTTGGATTCGTTGATCTTCTTCTGAGCCACGCCTTTGGTCACGGCACGGACGGTGGTGCGCAGGATGATGCCCGGCATGTCATCACGCAGCGCGCGGCGGGACATGGCGGTGGTGCTGTTGAGTTGCGTCAGGTTCACCTGCTGACCGTCTACGCCGATCTGGGCGAAGGGAGCGGTCGAGGTGTCCGGCTTGATGACCGGGAACGACAGCGGTGTGATCACCACCTGGTTGCTGATCGGCAATGGCAACGGAATGCGGATCGAGTCGCGGGACGGCGCCAGGCCGCTTTGCACGACGATCAGGATGTCGCTGTCCTCGTCCTTGGCGGGTTTGTCGAGATTCACCAGCGCCTGTTCCAGCAGCGGGGTGTTCGGGCGCAATTCGGCGGCCTTGCGATAGCCCGGTGCAGCCAGGTCTTTCTCGCCCAGGGCTTCATAGACGAAACCGGCCAGGTAATGGCTGAACGCACTCTGGTAGCTGTTTTTCAGGCTGACCACTTCTGGCGCGTCGAGGCTGGCCACCGGATAACCCTGGAGATCCTTGTACTGGGTTTTGACGCCTTCCTTCTCGGCCTGCTCTTCGCTCTTGAGGTATTCCTTGTCGCGCAGGTCGGCGATCACCGCTTCACGTTCGTGAGTTTTCTTGATCGCGGTGCGCGCGCCGTCGAAGTCGTTCACCGCCAGCAGGTTGAGGGCCATCTGCGTGGTCAGCATGACTTTCTCGTAGTCGTAGCCTTCGTAGCGACGGACTTTGTCATTGACCAGGAAGCTGCCGAACTGAGCCAGGTACTTTTCGGTGTCGAGCTTGACCGAGTCTTCCCACTTGCCCACCACCTGATCGGCGCTGCTCCAGGCATTCTGGCTGCCGGACAAGTCGCCCTTGGCGCGCAGCAGTTCACCCTTCTCGAAGTAATAGAGCAGGTCTTTGTCGGCGCCGGTGTTGTTCTTTTCCAATAAGGTCAAGGCGCCGTCGACGTTGCCGGCAGCCAGTTGCTGGTTGGTTTGTGCCAGTTCGGAATCGTAGTTGCGAAAAGCCGAACAGCCGGAGAGCAAGGTGACAGCGCTGAGCGCGATCGAGGTAAGGGCGCGAGAGGCCATAGGGGGTACTTCTTCCCTGAGTATAAGCAGCCGCGCGTGCTGGTCGGGCTGTTGGGACCCATCGGCAGGGAGACTGGCGCCCTGCCAATTCCTCATAAAAAGAGGAGCTTAAATGCCGTATCGCGAGAACGACGGCGCGGCATTATAAACAGGGATGCTGGCTATGTAATGGCTTTTTAATTGTATGCTTTCACAACGTGCCATTACTTATTTCTGGCCTGATACCGGCGCTGGCGAGGTTTGCACATAAGTCTTTCCGACGACGAATGCCACGGTGTTTATTGTGCGCAGGTTGATGACTTGGAAGTCGCGGTCGATGCGCAGGGTAACCGGCGGGGTGCCGGGCGCGTTCGGCGCGCTGAACAGGTGTTCACCTTTTTTCAGCCGCAGACGCGCGACCAGGGTTTTGTCCGGCAAGGTACGCCATGTGCGGGTGTCGGCCTCCTCGAATGGGTCTTCGCGCGTGACCACCAGCGATGCTTTGGCCGGGTTGCGTTGGTTTTCCTCAGCCTGGCCGATAGCCGCCATGTTGGCGCGGAACATGGCCCGCGAGATGATGGCGGGCATGTCATCACGCAAGGTGCGCAAGGCCATGTCGGTGACGCTGTTGAGTGCGGTCAGCGGCCGTTTTCGACCATCGACGATGATGTGGTCGAATGCTGGCGTGATGGTGTCCGGGATCATCACCGGGAAAGAAATCGGGGCAACGATCACCAGGTTTTCGTTGAGCCGTACCGGAATCGGCACGCGCACCGAGCTGCGTGCCGGTGCCAGGCCGCTTTGGACAATGATTAACACATCACTTTCATCGGCTTTTGCCGGCGGTTTGTCGAGATTGCGCAACGCCTGCTCGAGAAACGGCAGGTTCGGGCGCAATTCAATTGCCTGGCGATAGCCCGGCGCGGCGAGATCGCGTTCGCCGAGGGCTTCATAGGTGAAGCCAGCCAGGTAATGACTGAAGGCACTCTGATAGCCGTTTTTCAATTCGATGACGGCTGGCGCATCGAGGGTGGTCACCGGGTAGCCTTGCAGATCCTTGTAACGCACCGAAATGCCCTGGGCCTTGGCCTGCTCTTCGAGCTCTTCGTATTGCCGCTCGCGCTGGCGGGCAATCAGTGCTTCGCGTTCGTGGGTTTTCTTGATGTCGGCGCGGGCGCCGTCGAAGTCATTCGCAGCCAATTGGTTGAGGGCCATTTGCGTGGTCAGCATGACTTTTTCGTAATCGTAACCTTCGTAGCGACGCAGTTTGTCGTTGACCAGCATGGTGCCCATTTCATTGCCAAACCGTGTGAGCAGTTTCATGGCCCCGGAGGGCACCGCTTCTTCGCGCTGGAATACCATCTGGTCAGCGCTGCGCCAGGCTTTCTGGCTCTCCGGCAGCGCATTGGCGACACTAAGGATGGCGCCTTTCTCGAAGTAATAGAGCAGATCCTTGTCTTCCCAGGGATTGTGCAGCTCCACTAGGTCCAACGCACCCTGGAGGTTGCCCACCAATAGTTGGTCATTGGTCTGTTGCATCTCCTGATCATAATTTCGGTACGCGGCACAGCCACTCAGTTGTAGGGCGAAACTCAGCAGCAAAGAGAACAACAGGCAGGAGCGCATGGACGATGATTCTTCCCTGATCGGATACCGCGAGGAGATAGCAGTTTGCCGCCCAATGTACACGCCGTTATGCGGGAAATACCAACAAAGCTTGAGCGAAACTCATTGGAAGTGAACAATGTGTTACTTCGTATTTCCATTTGAGATTTATTCATGACTGGCTTCTCTCGTTTTCTGGCGTGGCTCGTGCTGCCGATGATCGCGTTCTGCAGCTTCAATGCGCTGGCCGAAACCGCGGAGGGTGCGCCCAAGGCCCTGCATTTGCTCGATTACATTGCCGCCGATTACCCGACGGCGGTCGAGGGAGGCAAGGTTATTGATGAGGCTGAGTATCTCGAACAGCAGACATTCCTGGGGGAGCTGCAAGGGTTGATCGCCGATTTGCCGGCCAAACCCCAGCGTGCCGAACTGGAGCAGGGCGTCAACGGTCTGCGCACCGCGATCGCCGCTCGCAAGGACGGCGCGGACGTCACCCGTCAGGCGCGGCAACTGGGGGCAAAACTGGCGGTGACCTATGAAGTCAGCCAGGCTCCGGTCATTACCCCGGACCCGACCCGCGGCGCGCCGCTGTATGCCCAGCAATGCTCGGTGTGCCATGGCGATACGGGCATCGGTGACGGCCCGGCAGGTGTCGGCATGACGCCACCGCCGACCAATCTGCGCGATGCCGCGCGACTGGACCGTCTGAGCCTCTACGCGCTTTACAACACGCTGGGTATGGGCGTCGAAGGTACTGACATGCCGGCCTTCGCCGATCAGCTGGATGATCGTCAGCGTTGGGACCTGGCGACCTACATCGCCGGCTTCAGCGCCGATCCGGCCGCGGCAAAATCCGAAAAAACCTACAACATCGCCGACCTGGCGCGTCAGACGCCAGCCGAAGTGCAGGCCGTCGAAGGTCCGCAAGCGGCCGCGACCTTCCGCGCGCAACGAGCGCAACCGCCGCAGGTCAAGCGTGGCCCGGGGCAATTGCTTGAATACACGGCGGCCACGCTGGACAAGAGTATCGCCGCCTATCGCGCTGGCGAGCACGATCAGGCCTACGACCTGTCGGTGGCGGCGTACCTGGAAGGCTTCGAACTGGTTGAAAGCTCTCTGGACAACGTCGACGCCAACGTACGCAAAGACACTGAAAAGTCCCTGATGGCTTACCGTCAGTCGTTGCAGGACGGCTTGCCAGTGGCCCAGGTCGAGCAACGTCTGGAAGTGGCCAAGGCCAAGCTGAAAGAATCCGCTGGCCTGCTCGGTAGCGATGGCTTGAGCTGGTCGCTGAGCTACATTTCCGGTCTGTTGATTCTGTTGCGAGAAGGTCTGGAAGCCATTCTGGTGCTCGCGGCGGTCCTCGCGTTCCTGCGCAATACCGGCCAGCAATCGGCGGTGCGCAGCGTCAACATCGGTTGGGGCCTGGCGCTGTTGGCCGGGCTGGCGACCTGGGCGGTGGCGGCGTATGTGATTGACGTCAGCGGGGCCCAGCGTGAGCTGCTGGAGGGGGCCACTGCGCTGTTTGCCAGTGTCATGGTGCTCTGGCTCGGCGTGTGGATGCACGACCGTCGCCACGCAGCGGCCTGGCAGGATTACATCAAGAGCAGCCTGGTGAGCGGCGGTGGGCGTTTCGGGTTTGCGATCCTGGCGTTCTTCTCGGTGTATCGCGAACTGTTCGAAGTGATCCTGTTTTACGAAACCTTGTGGTTGCAGGCGGGGCCTGCGGGGCATAACGCCGTAATGGCTGGCGGCGCGACGGCGCTGGTTATGCTGGTCGGTCTGGCCTGGGTGATTCTGCGCGGCTCGGCAAAGCTGCCGCTGGCACTGTTCTTCGGCATCAATGCCGGATTGCTGTGCGCGTTGTCGGTGGTGTTTGCCGGCCATGGCGTGAAGGCGTTGCAGGAAGCCGGGGTCTTCGGCACGCGGCCGGTACCGTTCTTTGACTTCGACTGGTTGGGGATCCACGCTGACGCGTATTCGCTGAGTGCCCAGGCTGTGGCGATCATTGCGATCATCGTGCTGTACAGTCGCAGCCGGATGGCCGAGAAGCGGCAGTTGCCGGCTTCTTAAAAGCATTCGCTGCGCTCATATTCGCGGGCAAGCCCGCTCCCACAGGTTCAGCGCTAACCTTATGGGAGCGGGCTTGCCCGCGATGCTTTTCAATAGAGGAAATCCAATGCGCGTATGGATCGATGCCGACGCCTGCCCTCGGGCAGCCAAGGATCTAGTGGTGAAGTTCGCCCTCAAGCGCCAGTTCGAAGTGGTACTGGTGGCCGGTCAGCCGCAGATCAAGCCGGGCCTTGCGCTGGTGAAACTGATCGTGGTGCCCAGCGGCCCGGATGCCGCCGACGATTACCTGGTGGAACACGCGGTGCCGGGGGAGTTGGTGATTTGCAGCGATGTGCCGCTGGCGGATCGGCTGGTGAAGAACGGCGTTGCGGCGCTGGATCCGCGGGGTAAGGAGTTCGATGCGCAGAACATGGGCGATCGACTCGCGGTGCGTAACCTGTTCACCGACTTGCGCGAGCAGGGGCAGATGAGCGGCGGCCCGGCGCCGTTCGGCGAGCGCGAGAAACAGGCGTTCGCCAATGCGCTGGACCGGATATTGACCCGGTTGTCGCGTAAAGCTTGAGCAAGACGGTAATGATCGTTCCCACGCGGAGTGGGAACAATCACGAGTGTTACTCGTCGTTTTCGTGGGTCAGTTCCAGTACGCGGTCGACCAATTTGTTGATGCCGGAAGCGGCTTCGCTGATCGATTGCGCGAGCATGTACGCCGGCGTGCTCACCAGCTTGCGCGCCTTGTCTTCGACAATGTCGGTCACGGCGCACTCGGCGTGGGTGGCGCCCATCTTGTTCATCGCGGCGGCGGTATCGGCATCGTTGCCGATGGTGCAGGTCACGCCCGGGCCGTAGATTTTTGCCGCCAGGGCCGGCGAGATGCAGATCAGCCCCACCGGTTTGCCAGCCTCGGCGAACGCTTCGGTCAACGCCAGGACGTCAGGTTGAACGCTGCAGCCGGCGCCTTCGACGGCAAAGTTCGACAGGTTCTTGGCCGCCCCGAAACCGCCGGGAACGATCAGCGCATCGAAGTCTTCGACGTCCGCTTCACGGATATCCTTGATGTTGCCCCGGGCGATTCGCGCCGATTCCACCAGCACGTTGCGCGATTCGGGCATTTCTTCGCCAGTCAGGTGGTTGATCACATGTAACTGCGCGATGTTGGGTGCGAAGCACTGCACCTGGGCGCCGCGCTGGTCCAGCCGCAGCAGGGTGATCACGCTTTCGTGGATCTCGGCGCCGTCGTACACGCCACAGCCGGAAAGGATCACTGCAATTTTTTTGCTCATGGGCTTTTCTCCAGATTCATGGCGTTAAATGTCCACTAATTTGTCACTCGTTGCCATAGGGTTAATTCGCGGCTACACCTAATCTCTGCTGAACGATTCCGATCAGGTCGCGTCATGAACTTCATTCTGTATGCGGTGCCGTTTTTCTTTGGGCTGATTGCGGTCGAGTTGTTGGCCGACCGTTGGCGCGGGGTGAGCAATTACCGCGTGGCAGACGCGATCAACAGCCTCAGCACCGGCGTATTGTCGACTACCACGGGCCTGTTGACCAAAGGTGTCGGCCTGGTCACTTATGCCTTCGCCCTGGAACATCTGGCCTTGATCGAGCTGTCGGCCGACAGTGTCTGGGTCTGGGTGTTTGCATTCGTCTTCTACGACTTCTGCTACTACTGGCTGCACCGGATGGGCCATGAGCGCAACATCCTCTGGGCCGCGCATTCGGTGCATCACCAGAGCGAGGACTACAACCTCTCCACGGCCCTGCGCCAGACCAGCACCGGGTTTCTGTTGAGCTGGATCTTCTACCTGCCCCTGGCCGTGCTCGGCGTGCCGCTGCTGGTGTTCGTCAGCGTTGCGGCGTTGAACCTGTTGTACCAGTTTTGGGTGCATACCCGGCATATTCCCAAGCTTGGCTGGTTCGAGTGGTCCTTCGTCACGCCGTCCAATCATCGGGCTCACCATGCACAGAACGCTCTCTACATGGATCGCAACTACGGCGGGGTGTTCATTATTTGGGACCGTCTGTTCGGCTCGTTCCAGGAAGAGGACGATAACGAACCGGTGATATTCGGCGTGACCACGCCGCTGGCGAGCTGGAATCCGGTGTGGGCAAACGTGCAGTTTTACGCGCAGCTGTGGGATGACGCCCGGCGCGCCGAGCGCTGGTGGGACAAGCTGCGGATCTGGTTCATGCGCACCGGTTGGCGGCCGGCGGACGTGGCGGCCAAATACCCGATGAACAAGCCGGACCTGGCTCAGTTCCGCAAATTCGAGGTGCCGCTGGACGGACGTCAGCAGTGGTATGTGGCGCTGCAGTTCTGCGTCTACATCGCCTTGGGCAGTTACTTGATGAATTTGGAGCAGAGCCTGCCGACCGCAGCCCTGGTGTTGGGTTGGGGCGCCGTGGCGTTGGGGTTGTTCGTGTTGGGTGCAGCCCTGGAGAATCGCCCGCAGGCGTTGAAGCTGGAGCTGTTGCGGCTGGTGTCGAACCTGCCGCTGGTGTGGCTGGCACCGATGGTCGGGCCATGGCCGGGCAGCGCGGTGGGCTGGGTGGTGCTGCTCAGTTACAGCCTGCTCAGCGGCATCGGTCTCTACTGTTGTAGAAACCGCGTCACTCGATGGGCGTCGTAGGTTCGTTGGACTTGGCCTGTTCGGCTTTCAGTGCCTGCTCATCGGCGTAGATCTTTTTCGCCAAGCGGGCATTCTTGAAGCGTCGCCGCAGCCACAGGACAAAGCCCAGGACCAGCAGGGCGCCCAGCACCCACAGCTCGTACTTCTTGACACTGCCCAGCATACCTTCGAGCACCGCGCCGAAGTGATACGCAGCCGCTGCCAGCGCCGCAGCCCAGATGGCCGCGCCAATCCCGTTGAGCAGCAGATAGCGTCCCGGCGGATAGCCCGACAGACCGATTGCCACCGGCATCACGGTGCGCAAACCATAGACAAAACGGAAGCTCAGCACCCAGATGTCCGGGTGCTTGCGGATATGTTCCAGTGCCCGATCGCCCATCAATTGCCAGCGCGGTTTGCGCGCCAGCAATTTGCGCCCGTGCTTGCGCCCCAGGAAGTACCACAGCTGATCGCCGGCATAACTGCCGAAGAACGCCACGACCACCACCAGGTTGATGTCCATGTACCCACGGAACGCGAGGAAGCCTGCGAGTACCAGAATGGTTTCGCCTTCGAAAAACGTGCCGAGGAACAGGGCAAAGTAGCCGAAGTCATGTAGGAATTGTTGGAGCATTGTCTGGGTGCTGGCGAAATGAACGCGCAGCCTAACCCTTCGTGCACATTCATGAAAGTGTCCAAATGTGTCTCGACGTGAACATTTCCTACAAGGACAATGGAATGCGGCTACCTGTCACAGGGGTGCACACAACTGTCATACGTTGGTCATAATGGCCGCTTATAACTGTCACGCTCGCCCGCCAGCGCGGGCTCAGGAGTCTGCCGTGAGCTTTACCCCCGCCAACCGTTTGTTTCCTGCAACCCGCCTGCGTCGCAACCGTCGTGATGATTTTTCGCGTCGTCTGGTCCGTGAAAACGTACTGACCGTCGATGACCTGATCCTGCCGGTATTCGTGCTGGACGGTGAAAACCGTCGCGAAGCAGTGGCGTCGATGCCGGGCGTCGAACGCCTGACCATCGATCTGTTGCTGGAAGAAGCTGCCAAATGGGTCGAGCTGGGCATTCCGGCGCTGGCACTGTTCCCGGTGACACCACCGGAACTCAAGTCACTGGATGCCGCCGAAGCCTGGAACCCCAACGGCATCGCCCAGCGCGCTACCCGCGCTCTGCGTGCGCAGTTCCCGGAGCTGGGTGTGATCACCGACGTCGCCCTGGACCCGTTCACCACTCATGGGCAAGACGGCATCCTCGACGAAGAAGGCTACGTGCAGAACGACATCACCGTCGACGCACTGGTTAAACAGGCTTTGTCCCACGCCGAAGCCGGCGCTCAAGTGGTGGCTCCGTCAGACATGATGGACGGGCGCATACAGGCGATCCGCGAGGCGCTGGAGCTGGCGGGTCACGTCAATGTGCGGATCATGGCCTACTCGGCCAAGTACGCCAGTGCCTACTACGGCCCGTTCCGCGATGCGGTGGGTTCGGCGTTGAACCTGGGCAAGGCCAACAAGGCCTCCTATCAGATGGACCCGGCCAACAGCGACGAAGCCCTGCACGAAGTGGCGGCCGACTTGTCAGAAGGCGCAGACATGGTCATGGTCAAGCCAGGCATGCCGTATCTGGATATTCTTTATCGGGTCAAGGAAGCGTTCAAAGTGCCGACCTTTGTGTATCAGGTCAGCGGCGAATACGCCATGCACATGGCGGCGATCCAGAATGGCTGGTTGAGCGAAGGGGTTATCCTCGAATCCCTGACCGCTTTTAAACGTGCAGGCGCAGATGGCATCCTGACTTACTTTGCCGTCCGTGCTGCTCAATTGTTACGAGAGCAAAAATAGCCCTCCCAGGAACATTCGATGAATACCGAAGGACTCACTGAAGTTGCCGTAAAAGACG
>Ga0207655_1001600_pt1 | contig 20242 bp, 14 predicted proteins | sample KBSM44metaG_FD_184398 | JGI IMG/M metagenome (GOLD analysis project Ga0207655, IMG submission 184398) | Miscanthus rhizosphere microbial communities from Kellogg Biological Station, Michigan, USA - KBS M4-4 metaG (SPAdes) (version 2) | ecosystem: Host-associated > Plants > Roots > Rhizosphere >... | reverse complement strand
GATGTCATGACCCGGACGGTTGAACTGCGCCGCCAGCGTGCGCTCAGCGATGGCGAAACCGACCGCGTTAGCGATGCCCTGACCCAGCGGGCCGGTGGTAGTTTCAACGCCCGCGGTGTAGCCGTATTCCGGGTGGCCTGGAGTTTTAGAGTGCAGCTGACGGAAGTTCTGCAGTTCGCTCATTGGCAGATTGTAGCCGGTGAGGTGCAGCAGGCTGTAAATCAGCATTGAGCCGTGACCGTTCGACAGCACGAAGCGGTCGCGATCTGCCCACAGCGGGTTAGTAGGGTTATGGTTCAGGAAGTCACGCCATAGCACTTCGGCGATGTCCGCCATGCCCATCGGGGCACCCGGATGTCCCGAATTGGCTTTCTGTACTGCATCCATACTTAACGCGCGAATGGCGTTGGCAAGCTCTTTACGAGAGGGCATCTTCTACTCCAGGTCGGATTAATGCTCCGCCACGCTTAACTTATTGTAATTAATCAGTTATAAGGCGAAGCGAGAAAAAAGTCGCACATCAATGTACATGAACATAAGGGCAAAAGTACATGCATCAGGGTGCTAAATAGCGGGTAAACGGTTGCATTTCCGGGCTTGTCTGCTAGCCATTGCACAATATGCGAGCTATAACCAAAGCGTTTAAACATCTGCGACTGTTTCAGGTGTTTGTTTTCTTTACCTTGTTACCTAAAGGATGCTGATATGAAAATGAGAGCCACCATCGTTGCTCTGGGAATGGCTTCGCTACTTAGCGGCTGTGAAGGAATGGATAATAACGCGCTGCTGCAATCCGGTGCGCAGGCTTACCAGGCCTATGCATTAAATGACTCACAGGTGAAGGCGTTAAGCGACCAATCCTGTGCGCAGATGGACAAAGATAATCAGGTTGCTCCCGCCAACAGTGAATATCAGCAGCGCCTGAATAAAATCGCCGCTGCACTGGGCGACAACATTAATGGCGTACCCGCCAACTACAAGGTGTATCAAACCAAAGACGTTAATGCGTGGGCGATGGCAAATGGCTGTATCCGCGTCTATAGCGGTTTAATGGATATGATGACCGACAACGAAGTGGAAGGCGTACTCGGCCATGAAATGGGGCACGTTGCGCTAGGACACACGCGAAAAGCGATGCAGGTGGCACTTACCACCACCGCGACACGCACTGCAGCAGCATCCGTTGGCGGCGTGATTGGCTCGCTGTCGCAGTCGCAGTTGGGTGAAATGGGTGAGAAATTAGTGAATGCGCAATTCTCGCAAACTCAGGAATCACAGGCCGATGATTACTCCTTCGATCTGCTGAAAAAGCGCGGCATCGATCCTATGGGGTTAGCGACCAGCTTTGAGAAGCTCGCAAAACTGGAACAGGGCCGTCAGAGTTCGATGTTTGATTCACACCCGGATTCTGAAGCGCGCGCGCAGCACATTCGTGAACGTATTGCCGCAGACGGGAAGTAAATAGTGCTCGCGGTCCCCCATCCCGGCCTTCCCCTGTTAACGGGAGAGGACCGAGGTGGGGGGCAGCCAGCAAAGAACCATTAACGCTTAAACAACCCATCCACCATTGCACCCAGATCCTGGGTGTTCGATGTCTCGATGTGGCCTTGCGGCGACAGCTTATCAATCACCTGCGGCAACAAAGTGGCCAGCGTACCGGAAGCACCCTGCACATCGGTACCGAGCTTATCTGCCAGCGACTGCAGCTGATCCTGCCCAAGTGCGTTTTGGATGTCGCCGCCACCAATCGACTGATTGTCACCGCTCCCAATCCAGGTATTCAGCACCTGCCCCAGTCCGCCCTGCTGAAATTTTTGTAGCAGAACCTCAACGCCGCCTTGCTCCTGCACCCAATTCCAGATAGCCATCAATTGTTGGATTTGATTGCCCTGCCCGCTTCCGTTGCTATTTCCTAGCGATCCGACTAAATCGTCCAGTAAGCCCATAGTAGCCTCCGCAGATTAAATAAACGCCAGTAAGTGTAGCCGCAGTCAACAGGATTAACCTTTATTTGCCGCCTGCACGTGCAGCATGTCCAGCGCCAGCGTGGCTGCAGCCAGCGACGTAAGATCGGCGTGATCGTAACCTGGCGCCACTTCAACCAGGTCCATGCCGACGATGTTCATGCCCTGCAAACCGCGAATCAGCTTGGTCGCTTTATCGCTGCTCAGGCCACCAATCACCGGCGTACCGGTGCCCGGCGCGTGTGCGGGATCAAGGCAGTCGATATCAAAGGTCAGGTACACCGGCAGATCGCCGACGGTGCGCTTCACTTCCGCCAGGATATCGTCGACGCTGCGATCGTTGACCTGCGCCGCATCCAGCACGTTGAAACCCAGGCTCTTATCGAACTCGGTACGAATGCCGATCTGCACAGAGTGCTGCGGATCAATCAAACCTTCTTTCGGCGCGGTGAAGAACATGGTGCCGTGATCGAACGTTGGGCCGTTGGAATAGGTGTCGGTATGCGCATCGAAGTGGACCAGCGCCATTTTGCCAAAGTGCTTAGCGTGCGCACGCAGCAATGGCAACGTCACATAATGATCGCCACCAAAGGTCAGCATACGTTTGCCGTTAGCCAATAGTTTTTCAGCATGCGCCTGCAGTTTGTCCGACAGATCCTGTGAATCACCGAAGGCGTAAACCAGATCGCCGCAGTCCACGACGTTCAGACGCTGACGCAGATCGAAGTCCCACGGCCAACGGCAGCCTTCCCACGCCAGGTTGGTCGAGATTTGACGAATCGCGCCCGGCCCTAAGCGGCTGCCCGGACGACCCGACGTCGCCGCATCAAAAGGAACGCCAGTGATGACCCACTCAGCGTCGCTATCGTAAGGCTGGAAATTAAGCGGGAAGCGCATGAAACCGAAGGCGTTAGAAACCAGGGAGTTATCGTATTGATTGCCCAGGGTGTTATACATAATTCGTCCTCATTAAGGCGGTAATCGTTTCACCAGTTTAGGGTAAAAATAAAAAATCCCCTCCGCGTCGTTAACCCGACGAGGAAGGGATGGGTTGTGGAGATTATCGCGGAGATTTCAGCCCCCTGCAATCAGCGTTCGTTTTTCAGTCAGTAAATATACGCCGGTAAAATAACGTTAACTTTGGCCTTAAAAACATGAATAAATTTAATTAACAAACCGTCAGCCATAAATAAATTAAGCCATTTCTTAAATAATAAAAAGAATTAATAAGGTAAATACGTCAAATAAAAAACAAAACTTAAATCTATCAAGTGAATTAAATTGATAGCCAAAAACACTTAGTATTATTAAATACCATTATGTAACGTTATTTAAATAAAACAGGAAGGGATTTTTAGGTGTCAGGAAATGATGTTCACCGCCACTCGAGACCATGCTTTAAGAATCATCTGGTTGTGAGTAGGTTTGTGATTTATTTTTCCTCTACACATTTTACTCCTTTAAAAGTGAGATGAAGGCACCTCTTCTCTTACAGCCCTCTTAATATTTTTTCCAACATTACTGCCGCATTGTACTCAGCACATTGGTATCTGTTAAGCCAGGGGCGGTAGCGTGCAAATTATTTTATTTAGCCGATGAGAGAGTCAATGAGTAGAAGCGGATATGATGTGCAGAAATCTGCCATTAATGCATTGTTTTTTAGGGAAATACGCACGCGATTCGGCAAGTATCGCCTGGGATATCTATGGGCAGTATTGGAACCTTCAGCGCATTTACTTGTGCTACTGTTTTTTTTTGGTTTTATCATGCATCGCACCATGCCAGACATTTCATTCCCGCTTTTTTTACTGAATGGTATTATCCCCTACTTTATTTTCTCTAACATCACCCAGCGTTCGATAGGTGCAATAGAGGCTAATCAGGGATTATTCAACTATCGCCCGATAAAACCCATCGATACGATTATCGCCAGAGCTAAGTTAGAAACGGTTATTTACCTCGTGGTTTATATCATTTTAATGATTGTTGTGGGAATGACAGGAGAAACCATCACCCTTAATAATGTGCTGAAATTGGTTTTTGCGTGGGGATTGCTAATCCTGTTCTCATGCGGGATAGGGATGATATTTATGGTCACAGGACACTCTATCCCAGAAGCACAGAAGCTTTTCCCCATTGTGCTAAAACCACTCTACTTTATTTCAGGAATTATGTTTCCGTTACACGCTATTCCTAAAGAGTATTGGCCCTACTTGCTGTGGAATCCGATTCTTCACGCGGTGGAACTGAGTCGGGAAGCTGTTGTAGTGGGCTATGTCAGTGATGGCGTGAGCCTGGAATATCTGGCAATTGTTACCCTGGCCACACTCTTTATCGGCCTGGCAATATATCGCACCCGTGAAGAGGCAATGATGACATCATGATCAAGATCGAAAACCTCACCAAGTCTTATCGCACGCCAGCTGAAAGACACTATGTATTTAGAGATCTCAATCTGCACCTGCCGAGTGGTAAAAGCGTTGCAATAATTGGACGCAACGGTGCCGGCAAATCAACCTTGCTGCGGATGATCGGTGGCATTGATCAACCCGACAGCGGTTTAATTACCACAGATAATACGATCTCCTGGCCAGTAGGATTGTCGGGAGGATTTCAAGGCAGCTTGAGTGGCCGTGAAAATGTGAAGTTTGTCGCCAGGCTCTATGCCAAAAAAGATCAGCTAAAAGAAAAAATCGCCTTTGTAGAGCAGTTTGCCGAGCTCGGCAAATATTTTGATATGCCCATTAAAAATTACTCCTCTGGCATGAAATCACGTTTGGGTTTTGGACTCAGCATGGCTTTCAAATTTGACTATTACCTGGTTGATGAAGTCACGGCGGTGGGTGATGCAAGATTTAGAGCCAAATGCGCGAATTTATTCAATACACGGCATGCTGAATCGAGCTTCCTGATGGTCTCACACAATCTCAACTCATTAAAAAAATTTTGTGATATGGCCATTTACATTGGCAGAGACAACAAGGTTCTCCTCTTCGAAGATATTGACGAAGCCATCGACCAATATAGCCATGAATGGAAAAGTTAAGGAAATGGCAGCAAACTTAACAGCCCTTATTCCTATTGATCTGAAAAGACGTTCAAGAGACATAATAAATAAAGCCGTATTCATCGCGTTTAATGCCGAGAAATCAAATGTAAAAGTCATTTTTGGGCATAACAATAGAAACGCCCGGCAAGATAAAATATTTATAAAAAAAATAAAAAAATACAGCAATGTAATAATCTCATCGTTAAAGAGCAAATCTGAGGTTATTAATGTATCACAATTGAGAAACCTGGCTTTTGAGCAGGTCGATACAGACATGATTGTATTGCTTGACGTTGATATCTTCCCTGATTTTTCGTTGTTTACCAGTTGCGCAACTGAAATAATTAATAAATCAACGCCTTTTCATATTCTTCCCTGTCTCTACTTAACAAAATATGGCACTGACTATCTCAGGAAAAAAACAAGTATTGAAGCGATTAGAGAAAAATACTTTTCTTTTTCGCGTAAGGAATTTTTGCACCTGGCATGTCCATCATCAATCGTGGTGATGAAATCTGAGGATTATCGGGAGATAACGGGGTTTAATCCCGCGTTCAACGGCCACGGTTATGAAGATTTTGACTTTCTACTCAGATTGGCTGAGCGCTATAACATGATAAATAAAAGTGCTGATTTTTTGCTAGAGACGTCACATCGCTCTCCACTTTTATCAACAGGCTTTAGAAAAGAGTTGGGGATGCATTGCATAAACGCGCTGATTGAGAAAAAAATGGCATTCCATCTTTATCATGCAAAAGATAATGAAGAGAACTATTACCAACGTAGAAAGATAAATTATCAACTTTTTTCTAAACTACACCAACATAACGTTAGCGTGGACGAACACTATTCATCGAGTTTGCTGGAAGAATTCATCCGGATATGTAAGGACAAAAAAGTAAACTATCAAACATATTCGATCTACTTCGACAATAAACCCGGACATCTGGATAGAACGGACACATTAAAACGTCGCATTAAGTTAATATTTAATTTTTAATATAAGTTAACAATCATGAATATAAAAAAACTGCTCAAGAATACCCTAACCCGCATCAGGACGATTGGGTCAAATGTACGTAATCCAAAAAGCATTCAATACACTGATAAAATCTCATTTATAATTGCTGGAGAAGATCAATCGCTGATTGATATAACACTCACCAGCATCAGGAAATCTGAAAAGTCAGGTCTTTTCTCAGAACATACTATTGCCACCGCAGATCAGGTAGATCATCTAGCGACTCCGTACGTTAAGATTATTTCCGCTGGTGATAGAGTAAACGAGTCTTTTTTAACTGAGTTCTACAAAAATGTAAACTTCAGCACTGCAGACGACATCATCCTTCATGCCTATTCGCCAGAGAGCGCTATTTTTCGATTAGACCCCGTTTTTGCGAACATCAAAACCATCAATAAAAATCAGCACGTGCTCATGAAGGAGTACGCTCTCCCTTGTCTGGACAATTGTATTATTAAGTCAGTTTTGGTCACCAGAAATCTTGCTAACCCTGAAACTCAGGGATGGATTAACAATATCGTATTTGCCGTGGAAGCTTTAACGCGCAGCACTTCACAGCATGGCTATCAATTCCTGAGTAACGCCTATGTTGGTTCCAAAAGCGGCGAGCGATTTGATACGCATATCCAGCAATTAGTCAAATCAGGTTCAGCATTCCTTGCATTACTCCATAGCATTGACATCAATGTCAAAGATATGCAGAAAGATGCATATAAATTAAAGAGTGTGCTGTTCCTTGTTCATCAGATAGTTCTGGTATTATTAAAAAACAAAAAGGCCGATGAAATCCTCACTACCAAAGAAAAGGATGCCGCCCAAAAACTACTAATCAGCATATTAAGAACCATTGACGCTGACATCATAAAGTCATTTTCCTCATCTAATTACAACCATATCCATAAGATTGGTTATTCAAGGATAATAGGTTCTCATGTTGAACGTGACATCTGCTATCTCGAAGAGGGAGATATTGAACATACTTCACTGAAATTTAAGATAGCGTCTCACTCAAGCACCTATCCGCGTTGTTTTATCGATAGCGATGAAGTTATCCCCACCAATGCTAAAATAAAGATGCTTTCTTTATTTGGCTTAGAATTTAGCTATGAAATATACTTATGGATTTCATTCGAAAATCAGGAACAAAAAATATCATTTACTAATACCTATCAAACTGAACTATTCATAGCAGGAAAAAGGCTGAAATCTGAAGGTTATGGAAAATTAGTTGAGCTGCTTGAAAGAAAAAATTTATTAAAAGAAAAATTACCGGCAAAAGCAAAAATATTACGATATTTCGCCAAATCAATGGTATTTAGCAAAAAATTTGATGCCTGCTGGATTTTTGTGGATAACGAACTACGTGCTGATGATAATGCGGAACACTTTTATCGCTATGTGAAACAAAATCAGCCTAGTGTAAATGCGTTTTTTTTACTCAACAAATCGTCTCCAGATTGGGGCCGTCTGAAAAATGAAGGATTCAGACTGATTGAGTTCGGTTCTCTGCAGCATCGGCTTGCGCTATTGAATGCAAAATTTCTGCTTTCATCACACGCTAACCCAGCGATTACCAATTATCTGCCGCGAAAGCATTACTGCGACATTATGAAGTTTAAATTTGTATTTCTTCAACATGGTGTTACCAAGGATGACCAGTCAGAATGGTTGAACAGCCGGAAAATAGATTATTTGGTCACTGCCGGTACCCCTGAGTTTAAAGACATCGCCAACGAAGGACGTTACCGCTACACCTCCAAAGAGGCCGTGCTTACAGGGTTTCCGCGTTATGACAACCTGAAAAAAACGCACACTGATAAACAAATTTTAGTCATGCCAACCTGGCGGAAAAGCTTATCAGGAGAACTGATTGCTAAATCCAGTAAGCGCGTTAAAAACCCCAACTTCCTGACATCACTTTTTTGTCAGCAATGGGGCGGTTTTTTACAGTCAGATCGATTAAAGAAAATGGTCGAAAAAAACGGCTATAAAATACTGTTTCTCGCTCACCCTAATTTAGTGGATTATCTGGAAGAACTAGCAATTCCGGATTATATTGCAATAGAACGAATGGAAAATTGCAGCATCCAACAGGTTTTTAAAAAATCGGATGCTCTTATCACTGATTTTTCATCGGTGGCTTTCGATGTTGCTTACATGCGTAAACCCATTCTCTATTTTCATTTTGATATAGATACGTTTTTCTCAGAACACTCATATTCAAAGGGATATTATGATTATGAATGTGATGGATTCGGTGCGATTGCCAGTAATATTTCTACATTGCTTAGCAATTTAAATGATTTGCTGAAAAAAAACTGTCAGCTTGACGATTTTTACACTCAGCGAATCAATCAATTCTTCCCTTATGATGACAATAATAACTCAGCGCGGTTATATGAAAATTTAACAACTGTGCGAATCGGTTCGAGGTCCCTTGGTCTTATTCATCAGTATATTAAGATTCAGCTGGCTTCGTTCGATCTTGTCGCGACGGAAAAAAGCCTGGTTTTGTTAACAAAATCACGCATAAATCTGTTACCAATTGAAAGGGGTGAACTCACTAACACAATAAATGAAATAGTATTTTGGGCTAAACTGCAAAAACGTCATATTTTACTGGCCAAACTAATTGCACATGCCGACATGCTAGATCTTCCTATTATCAGCATTGATTCTTCAACTCATGAGAATAATGACATTAATCCACTACGGCGCATTCTCAATATGGCGGTAGCTTTAACTGAGGGTAATGTAAAACACTCATCCGGATTGCATAATTCATCTGAAACACTTTCCGCTAATAATTATCTCCTACCGCAGACTAAAACGGCCTGTGAAATTATCATCCACAGCGCTAAAAATAATGTTTATTTGGCGACAACATTACTTGCCAAAATGAGAAGCAATGCACTATTTAAACAAGCAGCCATGCTACACGTGTTAGATTCAGTCAATCTAATAAAATTAGGTGATTTCTCAGAAGCATTAACCCATTTAAAGAAAATAACGTTAAGTGATGCCCAAAAAGACAATCTGTTAAGCCACATGTTGGATTATCATGCTAATGAGAATTTACGCGCCTTTGATTTAAAGTTTTTACATAGTAATCAACTTAGCCCTCGAGCAAAAGAAGCCTATTTGCTATTAAACAAAGAAATAGCACCCGCGCAACTGAATGATTTTTTTGTCGCCGGAAACAAAAATGATACTTTGCTTAATGAGCATCTAAGTATGCTGTATGAAGGAAAAAAGTACACCCGGTTTATTGAGGCATTCGATAACTACCCTATCGATAAAACGCATATTGAGAATGAAAGTAATCTAATCAAGTATCTGGTTGCGACTTTCCTGACGCGTGGCGTTAATGATTTGAAGATTAAAATTTCTCGATTATATCCAAAAGAGAGTTACATCAATGCTTTTGAGGCACAGTTTTTAAATCGCAGCGAGGTAAACCTTGATATTTTGTATCAGATGATTGAACAAAGTATCGATAAGCAAGTTTATACTTATACCTGCTCGGAAATTTACAAGTACTCACTTCACTTCTACAAAAAAAACAGGCCGGGGCTTGCCAGAAAAATCACCACCATTTCAGTAATGAAAAAGCACGAAGACTATTACTCTGACAAGAAAAACTGGCATGAAGACAGTGATTACAGAACGTTAATTGATGCCGTTAAAGAATTAAACAATGTAGTGCAAGAACTTAATAGAATAGGATCATAAACATTAAACATGTAACTTTATTAGTGTTTCTGCGCAGAATAATCATCATGATTTTCCTGCTAATGCCATGCCCTCTTATTTCCGTTGTTTATGCTGCTGGTGATGCAACGAAAATTAAGAGTCAATTCAATTTGCAGGGAATATTTTACGATACGGATGAAAAACTTTTTACCCTTGAGCAAGACTATATAAATAACTTGTCCATGATTTTCTATAACCACAATGATTATCGTGAACTACTGCTAAAAGATGCGGATATTGGCCATCAAGGCTTTGGTATATCCACATTAGAAGATGACCCTGCTATTTATATTTACACTGGAATTAAAAATTCCGGATTACATATATTATTATTTAAATTAAAAAATAAAAAGGAATCATTAAAATATAGAATAAAACTGTTCCCCGATAGTTTCACACCAAAAAGTGAAACCATGCCTGCACTTTCAGGTGATGGCCGTTTTATTCTTGCCCGAGGACGGAGCAAGAACGGTCAGATGATTATCCGTGTTTTCGACACGGCAACGATTTATTCATCATTGAAGCAGAATACCAATATTGATCTTAGTGATAACTACCTTTATCAGTGGCGGATTTCATCCCGAATAGCCAGTAAAGCTATCGGTTCATTACAACCTCTTCAGGCTATCGCCTCGAATGGACATGACGTCGCTTTAATCTTCGGTAATGCGCGACTGACACCAAAAGTGATCCTTTTTTATACTTTACACGGCGAATTAAAGCGTATCGATACCCACGTAACTCCAGGCATTGAAGACGCAATGTTGTTCTCACAACAAAATTTTTATGAGCCGGAAGGTCTTTCTTACCAGAACAACATAGTGAAAATATTAATTACGTACGCTAAAGGGATCAATAAGCGAAACGTTATTTATAATTACATCAATTAAACTTAGATTAAGAACTACAAATGAAAATCATCCACTCAGCTTTCATTGAAAAAAACAGAGCAGATATCGACACCTGCATCGCAAAATTCGATATACTTTTGAATAATTACCAAACCTTTACCCCCGCGTCTCTGGGTATAAAAGGTGATGATTCAAATAAAATTCATATCAAAGGGAAATCTATTCCTGCTGGTATTGAGTTAATTTTCACTGAGAAAGCTAAAAATTGTAATGTTGTCATCAATGAAAACTTTACCGGTCGTGCAAATAGATTTTCTCTTAAAAATGAAAACAATTTTTTGTATCTGGGTGAAAATATTAATATCAATAAAGTTTCTGCCGTCGTTTTAGGAATCGGCGATGCTATTTTAATCGGTAATGGCGTATCTGTTACTGCTGACAACTCATGGAGTACCGGGTTTAACTCAGGCATGAGTGATAATGGATTGATAGTTGGCGATCACTGTTTAATAGCATCTGAAGTGGTGATTAGACCTGCGGACGGTCATATTGTGTTTGATATTAAAACCGGTCAACAGACTAATGTTTCTCACTCACCGATTGTAATCGAACCCTATTGCTGGCTGTCTCAACGCTGCGCAATTCTTAAAAATGTAAAAATTGGGGCGTGTTCAATTATCTCCTTTGCCGCGGTGGTAACAAAATCCTGCGCTCGCTTTAGTTGTATGGCCGGTATTCCTGGAAAAGCTTTTCCTTTGGATGGCAAGATGTGGCTTAGGGGACGTGGAAAAAAAGCAAAACAGATACAGGAACATTATCTCAAAAAATTCGGTCAACACTAAATAGCGAGATTTATCTTTGGCACATAGTGTAATCAAACAATATGTGCCGAGCCGCTTTGATTTTTATCCTTCTCATTTATCAATCATGCGATTTTTTCCCCGTGCATAAAATTCCATATTTAGCTGGGTGTTCTCCCTGATATATTTCTCAAATTTACTGATAAGAATCGCATCCGGCTGGAATTTCGCTAGCCAGAAATCATCTAAACACCCTTGATAAGTCATACCTCTAATGTCATACATTGCTCTCCCCAACACCTTTAACGGTTTGATTTTCGCTAATGCCTGCAAGCCAACAGTACTGTTAATCGTGACAACAGCGCGTGTATGAGACAAAAGATCATCGAGAGGCAGATCGTGAACATAGATTACTCTGGTAGAAACACCGCTCTTCAGGGAAACTGATTTAATCATCTGAGCGTAATTACGGTGTCCACGATCCATTGGATGATGCTTGAAAAGCAAATAGCTGTCTTGTGGTGCAGATTGGCAAAATGAAAGAATCACACTTCTGATATAATCTTCGATATCCGTATAAGGGCTGTGGTGAAAGATTTGACTGTCGTTATATACCTGTAATATTGCAAGGTAATATCGTCCACTCATCTCTTTTTTTATTTTATTTAACGCACTCTGCTGCTTTAATCTATACGCGACTTTTCGCCAGCAGGAACGTATCAAACATTTAGTTTCATACCAAATCGCGATGGATTTATGATGCTGGTAATTTATAAAATCATGTTGGTGATAACCACACATCAAGCAATACCAGACCGCATGAGCGAATCTCTTAACTGACGATGCCGCGATCTTATTAAATGCTAAAGGAGAAGACGCTGTTAATGCATGGTAAAATTCCGTATCACGCGGTAGCAAAGAGTAGGCGTTTACTCCGCCCTCTTCAAGGGTTATAAAGTTTGGCCGAAAATAACCTTCTTCAAAAACCATAAAGCGCACATGCTTATCCTGAGCCCAACATTTCGCAGCCTGATGTAGCGGCCTGCAATCACCAAAACACAAAATGCTATCAAAGCCTGACTGCTGATATATTTCTGATAGCCAGTCTGGAAAGGCACTCAACGGCTTAAGATAGGTTAGTACCTGGCGTTGACGACAATAGAATCGGTCACCGCCATTAAACACCACATTAATGGTTTCTCGTTCGAGGGAATTCAACCAACTGGCGAGTTCGCTAAAAAATGGCCCCATGGGACCCTGCAATAAAAGATATTTTTTACCGTTCAGTAACTTTGTGAATGCAGCGTTTTTCATTTCTCAAAGCATCGATATCTTAATGATGCGGAAAACTTTTCTGCATGTGCGTTTAATTTTATCTAAGCGGGTTCTTTCAATTTCTAACGTCGCTCTTGGTGTATTAATCAATATATCCGTTGCTTCTTCCGCCGTTATCGCAGTGCGCCGCGTCGGGTGAATATAAGTCGGATACTCGATGAGCGCCTGATAAATTAAGTCATTTAGTGTGAGCTTTCGCAAACGGCGAGCACAGTGATACTCATCGTGCGTTAATCCCCATCCAGCATAGAATGGCATTCCATAACAGCAGACTTTTTTACCATGCAATAATCCTTCAAAACCCGCCAGAGAAGTCATGGTATGGATTTCATCTACCACCTGGATGCATTGAATCACATCAGCATTAAGCACCTGATAGTCAGCCAGCAACGCGACATCCGATTGCGCCAGCTGCCCTTTTCGGTTACCCACCAAAACATCGGGATGCGGTTTATAAATGATAAAAGCGTCAGGATTGCGTTTGCGCACTGCGTGTAATAATTGGGCGTTGGTTCTTACTGCACAGGTTCCGCTTCTGATCGATGCATCATCTTCTACCTGACCCGGAACCAATATTACGCGCTTACCCAACGCCGCTGGCGGCAAAACGAAATCAGCGCCCAGATTATATTTGCTGATTTTACTCTGCACTAGCCGTTGCTGTAATCGTTGCGCCCGCTGACGCTGCATACGCGTTAACTCACTTTCATTGAGCATTACTTCTAAATCACTGCTACGCGAGGCATCGTAGTAAATTCCACGCTTATCCAGCACCAGCGATAGCGGCGGCATCAGATTTGACCCCAATCCCGAAGAACGTAAGAATCCATCTTCCATCCGCCAGATTGGCAAAAGTTTTGATTTGGCCCTCTCCTGCCATCGCTGTTCACCGTTATTACCCCAAACTACACAAGCAGTCGCTCGATTCTCTCTGCGACTGAAGCTGAGCTTATTGGTTCGCGTCTGCAAAAAGGGTTTTAAGATGGTGTATTTCCACCATGACAAGCCCGGTGCCCAAAGATATCCGTTGCGCTGCTGCTGATAGCGACGTTGCATTTGCATCCAGTTCATCACTTCAAACAGCGTCGCCGGCTCGCCGGTTAGCGGATTGATATAACGGCTATAGCGGAAATAGGCAGCAGCGAAGAGTTCATTAAGCGTTGCGCATCCCCGGCGCCGGCTAAGCTGTTTAGCCTGAGTGTGACGGTCGTCGGTCAATCCCCAACCTGCATACCAGGGTTGGCCAAAACAGATGACAGGTTTGCCTGCCATCAGCGCCTCAAAACCGTACTGCGATGTCACCACGTAAACCCGTGATACGTGGCGAAGTAAGGATTGCGGACTGACGTTATCAGCCAGCAGTCGAACACGCGAAGTTGACTTCAATTGATGGTAATAGCCCGCTTTTTTCCCCTGCAAAACATCCGGATGGATTTTAACCCAGATGATGGCGTGAGGATTTTCACCCAACGCCGCCTTCAGCATTGAAGCGAAATCATCCGCACCGGCATTGCCATAGGTCACTGACATATCACCATAAGTTTGATCTACGACCAGAACGATATCATCGGATGGGTGGTTGTCGGTGACGAACGCGGGCGCATGGTTATATTTTGATAGATCTTCGGCAACGATAGTCTTAATGGCATATTCTGCATCTGCCGCCAGCGCCTGATTTGCTTCACGATCGCGGATTAATGTCTCAAGTGCGCTGGGATGGCTGGCATCGTAATAGATGCCGACGTCATCCAGCACCATCGACAGCGGCGGCGCACCGTTGATACCTAAATCCAGCGAACGAATAAAACCATCTTCCAGACGTAAGATGGATTTACCCGCGCCCTGAGCCAGCGCCACAGGTTTATGCACGCTAGGGCGATGCCCCCAAACAGCAATCGAGGCGATGTCATCCGCAATTGGCATAAAGGGGCTGAGCTTCTGGCACGGCTGTGCCAGAAAGTTGCTTAAATAGGGAATACGCCAGATACCTGTGGAGAAAATACCGATCATCGCGCATTACTCCTACAGCGTCAGAACCACTTTCGCCGCGACAGCCAGCTGATAAAGGATGGTGGAGATACCACGCGTCACTTCGATGTTCTTCGACTCATACTTCGGCAGTACCATCAACTCATCACCGGGATTGAGGTAATCCACATCATTCGCATTTTCTGCCGCACCGTTCTGGCGAATGACAATAATGCGGGCATTACTCGCTTTCTGCGTCAGGCCACCACATCTGGCGATGTAATCTTTGGGACGCAGGCCTTTCTCCCAGCTGACGGCGTTAGGGAACAACACTTCGCCATGCACCAACACCAGCGAAGTTTTCTGCGGAATGCTGATGACATCGCCATCCTCCAGCAAAATGCCGTCGAGGTTCTTCTCGTTGATGATCACTTCACCTTTCGGCACCACATTACGTGCTTTCGCCACAAAGCGGCTAATCAGTTGCGCTTCCTGGTAACGTAAGCTTGCCTCTTCTTTCGTTGAGGATTGCACCGAAAGTGACGCTTCTTCGAGCTTCTGCAGCGCGAGATTCATCATCTCTTTCTGCCTTGCTGCCACGGAAGGACGATACAGCTGAATGGCATTCATCTGCGACATGCTGTTAGGACGCACTTTTGCCAACACTGCGCGCATGCTGGAACCGTAAGGCAACACCATGGCATGCTCACCGGAGTGCGCGCCCTCGATGCGAACCTGAATGGTGCTGGCGTAGCGATCGGTGCTGACAATCAGCGCGTCGCCATCCTGCAGGATGCGGCCCGGTGCAGAACTGATCGGATAATATTCACTGCGTTTAGCCAGACCTTGCTGACGAACAATGGTTATATTGGTGGCGCCTGGCTTAGCGCGCGCCCAGCTGAGTGCTTCGCTGACATCGATCGTGCTCTTCGCAAACTCAAAGTCATAACTGTTGAACACATCACCCCGCACGCTAAAGGTGTGCTGCCGTGGTCCCACCACAATGGTGTCACCATCGGCAAACTGGCTTAATCCGAGCTTACCTTTAAGCAGGAAGTCATACAGATTTACGCTGGAACGCACGCGGTTGTCGCGCTTAACCACGATATCAACGTAGCTACCGCGTTCAGGATCGATACCACCGGCTTTAATCAGATAGTTCAACAGGGAATCCGACGTCACACCGCCGTACAGGCCGGGACTGCGCACAAATCCGGTGACATAAACTTTGACCGGCTGCGCCTGCAGCAGTGACGCATAAACACTGACATTCGCCTGATAAACCTGTTTCACTTTGTGGGTGATCAGCGCGTTTAGCTGACTATTGCTGACGCCAGCAACTTTGACCGGACCCACATTCGGCAGGAAAATATTGCCTTTAGGATCAACCTGTAAGCTGCCGTCAAAGGTAAATGCGCCCCACAAGCGCACCTGAATGCTATCGCCGGGATTGAGGATATAGCCGGGATTGAAGCCCACTGTTGCACCACTGTCGGCGCTGGTGCCAGTAAACAGCTGTGCACCAAAGATGTGGCTCACCGGCACAGCGGCCACGGGAATGGGCGTATTGTCGAACCCCGCATTATCGACAGCGGGGTTCGACTGGCTATTGAGGAACGGTAACGCTGCGGCGCCAGTCAGATTTTGATCGGCATTGATAGCAATGCGGGCACTGGTTGATGCGGAATAACCGGCCGCAAGAAGGACAAATAATTTTAATATTTTCATGGCATGCTCTTTATGCGACAGCATTAATCCCGGTGATCTTCAATTACCGCCAGCAGCAATTTCAGCGTGCCATACATCAGGCAGCACACCAGAAGCCAACAGGCGATCAAATAAGGCGTATTAGGGAAACTCGTCTCCTGTGGCTGCTGAGGTGAACTGATCACCGACAGCACTTTCAGTTTGCGCGCGGCTTCCACACGTGTTTTTTCAATTGAGCTCTGCGCTAAGGTGAACAATTCGTTATCGAATGCGACCCTGGATTTAATTTCGTCAAAATCCACCGTCATACGGTTCAACTTGTCGCCCTGCGGAGCGGTGATTTTGCTTTTTTCGTTATCGATCTGCGCCTGCATTGCAGCAATAGCATTACGCAGGCTCACCACCTGGGCGGCATCATCACGAAGGTAGGTCAGCAGATTGCGCAACTCCGCTTCCATTTGAATCTTCTGCGCCGTGAGCGTATTCACCAACGCGCTGGCCGCTTGCGCCTGCGCTTCAGGATCCAGAATGTTGTGGCTGTTTTGATACGCCAGCAGCTCGGCGGTGCTGGCATTCAGACGCAGACGATATTTCTCCAGCTCAGCCTCGGCGAAGGCGAGCTGATCGCGCGCGATACGGTGTGACATCTCATTGATAAAGCGCTCAGACTCTTTCAGTAATGCCGTATTGAAACGCAGGGCAAACTCAGGCGTAAAACCCTGGGTTTTGATATCCAGCAGCCCGGTTTTGTCATCCCAAATCACATTGATGCGATTGCGGTAATACTGCAGAAAGCGCTCGGTCGAGGACTTTTCTGCCAGGTGGTTGAAGAAATCCAGGCCGCTGTGGCTAAAAGCCTGGCGAAAATTCAGCTGTTGATCGAGTGCGAACAGCATATCGGGCGAGTTGATGTACTCTTTCAAATAGAGCGCATCTTCAACCGAACCCGGGTTCGCCGCGCCCAGTAACAAGCCAACATTCAAACTATTGCGGGTGATGTCATCAGAACGTTTGATGGCGATTTTGGACTCACTCATGTAACGCGGTTGGCTGAAAATCACCAGATAGATAATCAGCAGCGCCATCGGCAGCAGAATGATAATTTTCGCCAGGTGCTGCTGAATGCCCGCCAGTGAAACGGCAGAGAAGCAGTGACGCATCCTGGATACAGTGAGATTCGCTTTCATCAATATGCAACTATCATCAAATGTTGTTGGGTGGGTGGGCTGGTGTTGCCTATGCGTTCATCATTCGATACAAAAAATGAAAGTCACTTAACGTCGGCGTGATTTCTTTTTAAGAACTAAATAACGGCAGGCAGGATATAAGGATTGTGCGGGGAGCAATTTAAGAAACGACTTGATTTAAAAACGATAACATTCAGCCTGCTAAAGACGATTTTAGCGATAAAAAAACCGCTGAGTTCACGTGAAAACAGCGGTTTAGCGTTAGCTTGCGTAGCATCAGCGTTCGCGCATCGCCTCTTTGCCTTTATTAAACGGTTTGATCAGATAATCCATCACCGTCTTTTCGCCGGTTTTAATATCCACGGTCGAAACCATCCCCGGACTGATAGAGAAACGCTTGCCGGCTTTATTTTGCACGTAGTCGTTATCGGTGCGGATAAACACGCGGTAATAGTAAATCTCCGGCTTCACTTCGTCCTGAATGGTATCCGGGGAGATGCTCTCCACGACTCCGTTCAGGCCGCCATAAATCGCGTAATCGTAGGCAGAGATTTTCACCACCGCACGCTGGCCGGGGTGGATAAAGGCGATGTCACGCGGTGACAGGCGCGCTTCAATCAGCAGGCGATCGTTCATCGGTACAATATTCATTAGCTCACCATTCGGAGGTACCACGCCGCCAACGGTTGAGACTTTGATGTTTTTCACGATGCCACGCATCGGTGAGCGGATAGTCAAACGCGTCACCGTGTCTTCACGCCCTTTCACCACTTGCGCCATGCTGTCGGCTTCGGCGTTGGCTTTCGCCAGCTCCTCGCGCGCCTGCACGTAATATTGCGAACGCATATCGGTGAGTTTCAGCTCCAGATCCGATTTATCGCGCTGTAAACGCAGCACTTCCACGCTACTGGCAGCGCCGGTTTTCGCCAGACGCTGCGTGATGGCCAGTTCGCGGTTGGCCAGCGCCAGCGACTCTTTGAACTGCGCGGTGGCATCGGTCAGCTGCGCGCGGCGAGTTTTGTACAGCCGCGTTTCCGACGCAATCAGATCGGGAAACTTATTCAGCTCCGCCGGGAAACTCAGCGGCTGATCGTTCACTTCCGCATTGAGGCGCGAGGCGGCAGCCAATGCCGCACGATAGCGCGCCGCACTTTCGCCGACGTTAGATTCCGATCGCGTGGCATCCAGACGCGCCACCACTTGCCCAGCCTGCACCTGATCGCCTTCATGCACATACAGCTCGGTGAGAATGCCGCCTTCCAGCGATTGCAGCACCTGATCGCGCGAGCTGGGAATCACTTTGCCGGTGCCAGTGGAGACTTCATCCAGCACGCCAAACCATGCCCAAATCACCGTAACGAGGATCAGTGCGGTGCTGATCACGATCAGCCGCACTGCGCCGGTGTAATGGGTTTCGGATCGCAGTTCACCCAGCAGATCGTCAGATGAATCCACTTCTGCCGCCGTTACTAAGCGCAGTCTTGCCGGTAATTGTTTGATCATGATTGCGCCTCCGGCGGAATGCCGTTAGCACGCGGTGCCGGTAAGGCGTTCTCTTTCGGGCTATCCATCACCAGTTGTCCCTCCTTCAACACCAGCACACGATCCACCAGCGCGAGGATCGCCGCACGGTGCGTCGCCACGATCAAGGTGCGGCCGTTGAGCCACTGACCGAGCCGTTCGATAAACTCTTTCTCGGTATGATCGTCGAGCGCCGCCGTCGGCTCATCCAGCAGGATAATGTTGGGATCGCGCAGCAGCATGCGCGCCAGCAGCAGCGACTGACGCTGGCCACCCGAAAGCCCAACGCCGCCTTCCATGATCGGATGGTCGAGGCCGAGCGGCAGACGACGAATGAAATCTGCGCCGCCGCTGACGGTGAGCGCGCCAAAGATCGCATCATCGGTGGCGTGCGCCGCGCCCATGGTGAGATTTTCCCGCAGCGTGCCGTGGAACAGCCGCGCGTTTTGCGTCAGCAGGCCCACGTTGCGCCGTACATCCGCTACATCAATGTGCGGCAGGCTGAGGTTATCCAGCCGCAGTTCACCGCCGACCAGATCGATGCCGCCGATCATCGCCTGCAGCAAGGTCGATTTACCCGAACCGTTGCGTCCCAATACCGCAATGCGCTCGCCCGGTTTAATGGTCAGGCTTTTAATGCGCAGCGCGATATTCAGCGAATCGGTGTAGTAACGGAACATTGCGTCGGTGAATTGGTAGTGTCCAAACAGCACCGGCGTGTGAATGCGTGTTTCGTCTTTGCTGTTCTCCACTGGCAAATTCATCAGCGCATCAAGGCTGCCTTTCGCCGCTTTCACCTGTTGCCAGCGCGCCAGCACGCCGCACAGCGTGGCCATCGGCGCAATCATGCGTGAAGAGAGCAGCGACGCCGCCACAATCGCACCGGTGGTGATATCACCGTTGATCACCATCGGCGCACCGATCACAATCACGCTGGCATACACCAAACCTTGTACGGTGACGCCCCAGGTAATCAGCGAGTGCATCACTTTGCGCATCTCCACGCCGGATTGCGCGGTAATGCGAATGTAGCTGTTCCACTGTTGCAGGAAGCGATCTTCCGCCTGCATCAGCTTGATATCTTCC
>Ga0207655_1001594_pt1 | contig 20321 bp, 21 predicted proteins | sample KBSM44metaG_FD_184398 | JGI IMG/M metagenome (GOLD analysis project Ga0207655, IMG submission 184398) | Miscanthus rhizosphere microbial communities from Kellogg Biological Station, Michigan, USA - KBS M4-4 metaG (SPAdes) (version 2) | ecosystem: Host-associated > Plants > Roots > Rhizosphere >... | reverse complement strand
ATGTTCATCTTGTGCCTTTATCGCCGCAAGTTGTGGCCGTGCTTGAACAGATCCACACCCTCACTGGCACATTCGACCTGGTATTTGCCGGTGATGCTAGGGCCTGGAAGCCGATGTCAGAAAACACAGTGAACAAAGCGTTGCGCACTATGGGGTACGACACGAAGACAGAGATTTGTGGTCACGGATTCCGCTCAATGGCCTGTAGCGCACTGGTCGAGTCAGGTCTGTGGTCTGAGACGGCCATCGAAAGGCAAATGAGTCATAGAGAGCGCAACAGCGTTAGAGCCGCCTACATTCACAAGGCAGAGTTTATTGAAGAGCGTCGGTTGATCATGAACTGGTGGAGTCGGTACCTTACGGCGAATCTTCGGGAGCATGTCACGCCTCATGAATTTGGGAATCAGGCCGGCCGGAATGCCACACGATTAAAAGTCAAACGTGGTGCGATGAAGTAGGGGGTCCGCGAATGCTTCGTAGGGGGGGGCTAAAGGTTGTTCGCCCTCGATCTAGAAAGTTTTGCTGCTCCCTCGTGTGTCGTGCTCCGGGGCTCAGCACTGAGATGTTAACTTCGAGCAGTGACTACGGGCGTACCACCATGCTTGAGTGTTCCTAATGAGCGTTCGGCCCGTGGCCGGGTGCGCGACCAAGGAGGCCGATATGCGCACTGTGCGGATCGAGATTCCGGTGCAGGTACCGTGCAAGACGCAGGAGGTGGCGGTGCCGCATTGGGCCGCCGCTGGCTTGAAGAAGTCTGACAGCCTGGAGCTGAAAGTTCGGTTGCTGCAGGCCGAGCGTCGGCAGAGGATCGGGTACGAGCGACAATTGGCTGCAGCGATTGATGCCTGCGAATAACCGAGCTGGAGAAAGTTGTTTGTGCTAGTGGCGCTGTGCTATTTGTGGAGCCTTATTCAAGGAGATCAACTATGGCAGCTCGCTTCTTCACGAAATCACCTAGCATTCTACTCAAGGCTTTTGACGAAAAAATTGCACAAAAAGAAAGGGAAGGATCAATAACCACTTGGGTGAAAAATCACCAAGGCTATTACACTCACGTATCACCTCAGTGGGGGAAAAAGGCATACTTCAAGGCAAATCCAGACTTCAAAGACAGGCTCGTTTTCAATGTTGTTCCGCCCGCCGGGGAGAAAGTCGAGTCTGACGTTTATGCCTATTATCACGGCCATCTTATCTCGACCTTTATCAGTCATTTTGCAGATAAGTTCACGGTCGGCGCGGCTGGCGCCGAGCCGACGCCTCAGGATCGACTGATCTCAAAATCAGCCTGACCACTAGGGTCGTAGATTGCGACCCTTGAGGCCTATGCTTGATGCCCAGCGCAGCCGGGCTAATCTGCTAGATCGTCTTGTTAATGCTGATGTTCGGCTGCCAGCCCTTCTCGACAGCACGGATACAGCCGGTGGCTGCTCCGTGCCAACCGGTACCGGCGCCGGCGGCGTGGTTTATGGCGCCACAAGAGTTCAACTTGACCCTGTGCATGCTCAACGAATTATCGGAATCAACGGAGAGGGCGACCAAGGACTGGTAGCTCTGGCTGCATGCCAAGCGTACGCGCGGGAGGTTGCGCACTGCTCTACTTTTTTCTTCGGCAAGAGAGCTTGAAAACGGCAGGCTTGCCTTTGTTGCTCATCGTTGCACCGATAACGTATCTACTGATGGCCGTCATTCCCGCCTCGGTCAACACGTTGTACCCGCCTCGGACTTTCAGAAGGTCGCCGTTAGCGATGAGGGCATCCAAGTCTGGGGGCGGAGGAAAGTTGTCGATGGTTTCTTTTATTTGCCTGTAAAGCTCTGGATCAATCTGCATATTTGTCCTCCTTGGCGTGCTGATAGTCTTCAATAACTAGCTCTAACCAGCTCAGATGCTATCTGGAATCTCATAAAAGGCAGAAGAGCCAATATTTTTCTGTGTCTAATTTCTCGGCCCAGATGACAGTCGAGGCTTCAAATCCAATGATAGCTTCTCGCTACCTTTTCGGAAAAATGTTGCCATCCCCTCGAGCCAATCTGCTACAGCATTAGCAGCATCTGGCCGGCTTTCTGGCTCCCAGGACATCACGTACTCCTCAAGCAGATCCTGAATATCCACGTCGGTGCCCGCCTGATGCAAGATATTGAGCAGCTGTGAATGATCCGGAAGACCGAGATCGACTGCCGTATCGACGATATTCATCGTGTCGATGCAGATGAACGGACGCACGCCGTCTTCAGTCGAGTGTTGCTCAGGAACCTCAAACGTGACACTTATCTTTCCAGAAAGCATAGCCTTTCCATTCATGATTAGGTTGATGGTCGTTGCGACAATGCTGTCATTAAGCTGATATTGCCAGCCAAATAAATCATGTTAGGCACAAAAGGCACTTGCAATAAACGCTGAGTGCCTGTCTCTACTGCCATGATCTGGGCTCAACAGATTAATGTGGGGCCTTGAGGGTCGTGGCTGGGTTAATTTCATTATTTGCTGTAGTACTGGCAAGCGCGGCCGTAAGGGCCTCGTACCCGATGGTCATCAAAATTGCCATCAAAAATGCTCCCGCAACCCCCATGGTCCATTCAGCGCCAGACTTCGCCTCTTGAAACTTTCTCTCGTCGTCTCTTGCACGATTCCACTCAAACTTGAGTAAGTCTCTTGAGGCAGAGGTCAGCGCATCTATATCGCTGTAAACTTCGGAGAACTTGTGGGATTCAAAGTTCTTGTAAATGCTATCGATTAGATCTAGAAATTTTCTGTTTCGCTCAAAATCTTCCGGTTTCTTTTCTTTGTCGTTAATTCTAAGCAGGATACTAATCCTTGCTTGGAGCATCTGAGTGTAAAGTTCGCTATGTTCGAGCTTCTTCTCCATATGCTTTGCAGCCGGAAACATCATTCCCGCGTTGTCTTTTCTAATGTGTTCAATTAGTGAGTCGACGCAGGAAATGTATTTTGAGATTTCGTCTCTCAGGTTGTTGATCCAGTTCTGGCGGAACTCAGATACTTTTGACTCTTTCGTAGAAATGAAACCTGCATAAGCGATAGCGCCTGCGATCAAAGCCGCTGTGACAACACCGAAGGGAACGAACATGTTTTCAGGGAATGCCATTTCCTGCACCGATTAGAGATTAATCGCGCAGGGTAATTTGCCAATGTCCCGGAGTCTACTGCGACTTTTAAACACCTCTTTTCTCGTACCAATTTTTGTACCAATCGTGCGTTTTTGAGGGGGATTTAGGGGGTGTGACGCCCCCTGAAACCCTTTAAAACCCCCGGACGAAAAACGCCAGCTAATCCGCACAGTTTTGCTTGATCCCCGTGATCACTCTGGAGACATAAGAACTGCGAGGGTTAGCTTGATGAATTCTTCGTTCTTGTCGATGGTGTCCAGAGCGCGACGCACGTTCTCGGCGACTTCGGCCGCTCCGCGTTGCTCGACACAGTTGGAGAGCTCCATGATGGCGGCCTCGAGGGCGAGTTGGTTCTCGTGGATCTTGTAGAGTAGGGAAGCCAGTAGGTCTGAATTTGGCATTGGGTTTCCTCCATGAATGAAGAAAACGTAGTAGGCCCTAAGGTAGGGTGGGTTTTGCCTTCAGAGAGGCGTGGTTGTGGCTCGGGGCGGGCTGGTGTCCGTGCTGTTTTTCGCAGTGATGTTTGGGTTGAGCCTGTCGAACCTGGGGTGAGGAACGTAAGGACCCGCTCCTGGCGGTGTTGCGTTCAATCAGCGAGGTGTTGTCATGGTCTCGTCGATGATCATGGCGTACTCATCCAACGGAGGGCGGGATGATAGCGGTGACGTGTGTAATTGCGCGCATTTGACCACTAGCCAATGGCATTGCGTCTGGCTGCTGGCCGCACAACTGGTGGGTACGTAATTGTATTCGTGCCAGTCACCTAGCCGCATCCGACTGACAGAAAGTCGGAATATTAAGGGGCGCGAAACCAGCCCGTCGCAACATCTGGTTTTAGTCTGGCGTATCAATATCGCTCAACTATGCTGTGACGAACGTTGACTTAGGATGGTGCTTAGACGTTTTGGTTGCCACGTTCTAGTCTCAATGAGATTGATGCCTCGCGGAATTTGAATAATCCGATGCTGCTCTAACAAGGAAGGTCTTATGACTCAGCCAGCGTTCAATATCTTCGATGCGCTGTCCGGTTGGGGTAAAACACTTTCCAATTGGCAGCACTTCCTCCTTAGCCGGTTGGTGGCAACAGCTGAACTCACCGATGAGTCCTTGGATGCAGTCTTTGCCGAATACCTTATCGACCAAGGCCTAAGCGGGCCAGAGGCGGTACGCGCGTCTTGGGACATGACCCTGCCGCAATTTCAGGTCGACACATCGACAGCGGTCAGCACCTTGGCCTCAATGGAATCGGTATCAGGGGTCAATGCATTGGCTGCCGGAGAAACATTAAGTTTCGGCCCCAACCTCACAGTGATCTATGGCCCCAATGGCGCCGGAAAGTCTGGATATGCACGGGTGCTGAAGTCCGCATGTTTCACTCGTTCAAAGGACACGGGCATCCTTGGTGACGTCAGGCTCGCCAAGGGCAAACAACCTAAGCCAACGGCAACATTCCACTTTGACGATGATTCGAACATCACCTTTGTGCATCAAGAAGCATGCCCTCGATTGCGTGATGGCTTTTCCGTCTTCGACTCGACTTGCGTGCGAGTACACCTTGATGATCGCAACGCATTCCAAGTCATGCCGTATCTGTTCGACGTTTTCCCGCGAATGGTGGCAACGTTCGGCAAGCTGCAAACCAAGCTGCGCGACGAAATCACCAAACGGACGCCGGTGGTGGATAAGTTCGCGATCCAAGACAGCACGTCAGATGTCGCGAATGCCTTGGCGACGCTCACCGCGCAAACGAACCTGATCCAGTTGAAACAGTATGCGGTGTTTGGCGATGTCGAGAATGCAAGGTTACAGGCCATCGAGCAGCAATTGACCGAGCTGAGGACAACCGATCCCAAGGAAATCATCAAGAAGAACGAGCAACGTATTATCGATCTGAATACTGTCAAAGCGGCTATTGCAACTTTGGCCGTTGGCATAAAACCGGTGACAGTGACCAAGGTCGGCGAGATAGCGAGGCAGATTGATGCCCTCATCGAAAGAGGCGCGGCGTTATCAGCTGCCCAGTTCGGCGAAGAGCCTGTTCAGCCCGTAGGGACTCCCGCGTGGCGAGACCTGTTGTCGACCGCGATTGCGTATAACAGTGAAGCCTACCCGGATGACACGTTCCCACCCCAAGCCAAGGATGCGCGCTGTGTGTTGTGTCATCAGGTACTCGACGTTGAGAGCGCAGATCGTATGGCGCGGTTCTATCAGATGGTCACAAGCGACATAGAAATACAGCTGGCTACCGCCCACAAGACAATGACCCGTTATGGCTCGGACTTAAGCGAAGTAAGTACTGCTTTCTTCGCCCAAGACAGTGCTGCTCGGCGTACGCTGTTGGAGCTCGACACAGCGCTGGAAGCCGATATCGCAGCCCATGTGGAAGGCTTCCGTCATGTCATAGGAGCCTTGGCTCTAGCGGTAGCAAACGTCTCCGACCCGCTGTTGTCCTTGTTGGAATATGACGCAATTTCGGCGCGTATCGTCGCTCTGGTTGAACGCTTGCAGCAGGACAATGAAAAACTGCGCCTAAGTGATCCTAAGGCTTTGATTGACTCGCTCTTGGTGGAGCAACAACTTCTGAATGACCGTCATCGGCTTTCAGGCCAATACGATGATATTGCCACAGCAGTTGAGGATCTCAACTGGGTAGTTAAGGCCAACCAGGGGCTTCGTGGTTTCTCGGCCATCCAGCGTGACGTCACAAGCAAACAAAAAACCCTTGCTACAACGTTGGTCGCGAAAGGTTTTATCACGCGCTTCACGGAGAACTGTGAGGCGCTAAAGCTGGAATTACCCGTGCAATTCCGCTTCGCCGGCGATGCAGGTAATACAGATCGAAAAATTGAGATCAGCAACGCAGGTACGGCGGGTATCGATCCTTCTCGCGTATTAAGTGAGGGGGAGCAGACCGCAGCGGCACTGGCGGATTTTCTGACGGAGATTGAACTCAACGGTGCTTGCGCGGGCGTCATCTTCGATGATCCGGTTACGTCCATGGACCATGTACGCAAAGAGCTAATCGCTCAGCGTCTGGTGGACGAAGCTGCGCGACGGCAGGTTATTGTGTTCACCCATGACATACTTTTCACGAACTACTTGGCATCCGCGGCTGAAGACAAGGGTGTGGCATTTGCTGGGCGCACAGTGTGGCGCGACGACTCCGATGCACCTGGCGCCATCGATCGATTGGCTTTTCCCCACGAACACTATGAGGGTGCCGCGTATGACCGAGCGAAAAAGCACTTCGAATCGGCGCGCATGCTGACCGGCGACCCGCAACGAGACGCTCTGGAAAAGGCATGTGGAAACCTCAGGACAGCCTATGAGGATTTCATCCAGAAGAAGCTTTTCAACAATGTCGTACGCCGGTGGCGAGAGAATATTACGTTTACGCTGAACCAAGTTTTCTTCGATGATGCGATTGCCCTGCGTGTACATGATCGAATGGCTGCGCTGTCGCCATACATCGATGCACATTCGCATTCCGAGGACTTCCACGAAGTGCCACTGACGCTAGAAGTCGTGACCAGTGAGCTATCTCAGTTTGACAGTATCAAGTCTGACTACAGCAAGGCGCGCAAGGAATGGGAGAAAGCCAAACCCAGGGCCGCGATCGTATTCAGTTGAGCGTTACAGACATTCAAAAAGGGAGTTGTTATGTGGATTTTTGGTTACAGGTTGCTAATGACAGACGGATGACACAGATGCGAGAGCAGTTATGCAGAGCTCATCTGCACCAGTAATTACAGATCAACATGCTGATTTTGCGGTGCAGCTGCGACAAACCCTTTGAAAGAACACCGAGTTCACTGGCCAAGCACACTTCCTTGTTGGCTGATGGCGTGTCTTGCAGCAGTTTGCGCTTTTACTGAGTGCTTGATCTCGGCAACTGAGTAGGGGGTATGCGTTGATGGACGACATGATGACAACTTGCGCAAAGTGGGATCAAATCGCGTATGGGATCTACTTGATATTCCTCTCTGATCGAGGCTAGTGGTGTCACATGATGAACATGAATAAGATTTGCACCAATTGCACCGTACTTATCTTCATAGCTCATTCCGCATGCTTGGCAGCGTAGGCCGTAGTGTGCGATGCAGAGACGACGGGCCGTAGCGTTACGTTCATGTAGTGTCAACTCGACGGTTTTTAACGCGCCCTCTAACAACATCGAATTGCTCGAGGCTTCGACCGTTTCCTGGTGGGGTTGGACTCACCCCAGCGCAAATCTCCCAGCGACTCCAGTGACTTCGATATTCCACGCCCCCCACTCTCCGATTGAAAGGCTCGACTTCGGAGGGTTCTTGTGAAATTGAGAGTTCATCTCGCCCGTTACAGGATCTCGCCACATTTCTTGCACATCGGTATTTCGTTCGTGCAAATACCACGCTGGCCACTCTCCCAGTTGGCCTAGCCATGACTGACCTTTTTCATAACACCTATGAGCGAGATCTAGGCAGTATTGTGGAGTCGGAATCGCGATTGAGATCTGAAATGGTGGTGAGGTCTGATCCAGCGGCGGAATAAGATAGGCGTAATTCTTTGTGCTCTTGACGAGCGTCCAGCCTCTCCTAGGCAAAATGACGCTCAATGTCATCGAAGCATTAAATTGATACGTCCCAGAACCATATTTCTTGGGAGCTTTTCCCCTAGGTTTGATTTCTAAGACCTGAATAGGCCAGCCTTGAGGAGTATGAGTATTCGCTGCTGGCTCGTCTAAGTCATAATGGTTTTGATAACTTTGCATCCTACTGATCCTTCACTCAGTTGTTTAGGTCCACAGGGCACCACTTAGACTTTCTTCTTTGGTTTGTTGGTCTTTGGGGATAACGAGGACGGGGATCGCAGATTTCCTGGAACTCGGAAAGTGACAAGGTGGCGCGTCACTTGGCTGCCATGGGGAACAAACGACTCATACCAGACACACTCTTCAAGACTGGCAGGAGGATCGCTACGCTCCACGATTTCCAAAATCCCCAGGAATCCCAACTTCACGTTAGTGTTCTGATAAGCGCCAGCTTGGTTGCAATATTTCCGAGCAGCATCCTTGTCGAGATGGCCATGGTGACGCTTCATTTCAATGATGAGCCGATGGGTACCGAAGCCGGCATAGATATCGGCTCTGCCCGTTGCGACTCCTTCAACCTCCGTTTTCAGGTCGCAGGACGGAAAGTTACCGGCTAGCCATTGCCACAGGTCATTCTGTAGGTCGAACTCGGTAGCATCCGGATCACGCAAGTACTTTCCGCGGTCACCAAGTTCTTTGACTCCTGCATCTTGTCTGCTTTGGCAGAACAAGATGATTTGCAACATCAGCTCGTCGAAATCTGCGCGAACCTCATTTTCGTAGTCAAGGCACTGAGTCAGTGCCGTGCCCATACCGCGAAGCAGCTTCTGCACGATGGGGTTGGTGATACGACGTTCTCGCCCATTTCGCGTACATAGCGCTTGCTCCAGAGCTTCCGCGGCTGCAACGGAAATTTCTGGAGGGAGCCTGTCATAGTTGAGTGCCCTTAGCAGCTGCGGATAGGGAGAGGCACCTGACGACTTTCCCGCGGGCACACTGCCATCCTTCAGCTGGGTGATGCGTGCGCGCAGCAAGTTTGATGTGTCGGCGTGTACCTGCATCCAGCTATTTTCACTGAGCAGTTCGTCGAGATGTCCAAGGAGCCCACGTTCTCTAACAAAACTGGCTTCTATTCTGGGCTGGAGTAGCCTGCCTAGACCGCCTTGGGTTTGGAATGAGCGGTCTGCGTCGTACACGATCAACAGCTGCTCCATTACTGACCAAGCTTTTAGCCAGCTTGGTTTCTGCAAATCCGAAGCCGCGCGCTGTGTGGCTCTAACCAGTCTAGTCCACTGGATATCACGATCACTTCGAGTCTCTAACCAATCTGGGAGCTGGTAGCGATTGAACTGCCGTGCTCGGTCGGAGACCGCGTTCGTTAGCCCCTGAAGGGAAGGGCGTAGCTCTAGTTCAGAAGCCTCACGCCAAAAACCTCGAACCAAATCAATGACGAAGCAGTACGCGGTCGCGTCAGAGCGATCGTCGTCAGTATGTTGAGCTCGCTTGAACAATGTGTATGCAGTTTCCAGCTCCAAAAGCACTGTGTCGGTAGATTCAGCATCTAAGGCTAGTGACAGGCGGGCAAGTCCAAGCTCAAAAGATGCTTCCCCTTCGGCTTCTGGCGTATTGCGTAACCGATCTAGCGTGGCAAGTAACTCATCGTCACGCCATACATGGAAGGCGGCCCCAGTAAGCTTTGCTGCATGCACCGCAAAAATTCCATCGGGATCAGAATCTAGACTAGCCATAATTCTCAAGGGCGAAAATTTGCTTATGACACCTGTCAATGCAAGTCGAAATAGCGCCTCTAGCGCGTAGGCAGCAAGAAGATTCTGCATTGGCTCGGGGCGGTTCTCTACCCGCAGTTCCAAAGCTTTCGTCAGTCGAGCAGATATCCTCTCTCGCAGAGAGGAGCTGCTGATAACAGTGTTAGCGGCGTCCCTAAATGAGCAGGCGTTGTCGCTTTCGGCAAATCCACGAAGCAGTAGTGCATCGAGCACCTCTATATCCTGGGGTTCGGCTTCACTTGCTAAGCAGGCAAATACATCCAGGTAAGGTGCTCTTGCCACAATGTCAGCTTCGGATTCAATGGCTCTTACACCTCCTAGAGAGGAAACGGATATTGAAGTCCCCGATTCAAGATGATGCTCGATGAGGCTTAGGACTGATACGGTGGTGTGGCCCATGTGACTACCAGACATAACCACCTTCCGGGGCGACACGACATCTCTCATCTCCCAGTGCACTGATAACAGAAGGAGCATTGGCGCTGGCGACCAGTATCTGCAATCCAGGGGTTTCATCTGCCACCTTGCGCAGCTCCTGCAGTAAGCTTGCGAGATCACTTTCGCTGGTTTCCTCTGCGCCGGGCGAATCTATGATCAGTAGCCCCGGATGGCGACCAACTCCGCACTCTTGACCGATGCGCAGCAGTGCGATGGCTGTGGCGATACGTAGCCTGAGTCGTTCGCCAGGCGTTAATTTGCTGAATGACGTTTTTTGGCCACCCTTGATAACGCTCATCCGCGATTCTGAGGTGAGTTGAATGTGTTCCAAGCCTAGCGCTCCGAAAGCATTTCCCAGTCGAAGGATTTCTTGGTTGAGTTTTTCAAGGAGATCTCCTTTGCTGGCATCGAAGGCTAACTTGGCTTCATCGTGTGCGATGCTGACCAGCACTATGTCTTCTGGAGGTTGATGCCCGACAGGTGGAATGTTGTACTCCTGAAGTGCGCCTTCCAGACGTGCTACTACCAATTCCGCATCACGACGTTGTTGGAATGCGTTGCTTTTCGTAGCAGCGTCTAGCTCACCTTTTGCGCTCTTCAAATCTGTTTCGACTTTCTTGTGATTGAACTCCAGCTGTTTGAGCAACGACTTGGCATTGGTCAGGGCGTTGCTTGATAAAGCAAAGCGGTCGTTAGCTTCCTCAATGGCATCGCTGGGATCATCCGAATCCAGCATGATGGGCTCGGAGCAAAGAGAGCAGCTCTGATCTTCACCTTCCCGGCGGATCCGCTCCTTGGGAACGGCTGTCTCACAACGGGGGCAGCAGCTAGGTAACAGGCCATTGAAGAATGCGGTTGTGACCAGATTTTCTCGTAGATTTCGTAGTGCACGCTCATCGGCGTCTGCTGTGTTCTGAAGGGCTGAAATTTCTATCGTCGCGTTTACGAGGCTCTGCTCAAGAGCAAGTGTCTGTGTGGATAGATGAGATATTTTGACGGAAAGTCTGTCCAGTGATTGCGCCGTGACCAACGCTGAACTGCTTGTCTTAAGCACCTCACGCGCGTTCTTTAGATCGGAGGCGATTCTTTCTCGTGACAGGCTTGTTCGGTCTGAGGTGGCAGCCGTGATACGGCTGGCATGTTCGAGCTGTTGCTCCAGTTCTTTCTTCACGGTTGCCGCCTGCATGACGGTACTCGCCCATGGTAGGCCCACAAAAACCTGGAGCATTCGCGCGGGAAGACCACCCATGACGACATCTCCCAGCAGAACCTTGTGGTCACCGCCGAAATAGAGACCACCGGAAAGAGCGGTCCATCCATGAGAAATGGTGATGCCGCCTTCATCATTTTTCTGCCTGGAGGGAATGGGGTCTAGATCGAAGGTGTTCATCATGAATCTGGACATCGCGGCGGCGAATCCCTCGTCGCTGCTGAACCGGTCGACCTCGTCGAATGCTCCATCCGGTCGGCACTTTATGAGTGCGCCGTTTGGCTTCTTGTTCGTGACATCAAATTCTACGGCGTATTGCCGTTCATCCAGGTTGAAGCTGACCCGAACCCAGTCTAACCAACTGCGCACGTCGTCCTGCAGGCCCTTAGGCTCGCCGCGCAAACACCAAAGAATAATTTCTAGAACGCTGGACTTACCAACCAGGTTGGATTTCCCTGTGTTTCCGTGACTAGTAACCGCCCAGACACCGGAGGAAAGGTCCGACCAACTGAAGTCAATCGGATCGGTGAGCTTCCCTTGCTTTTTCCCCCGGAACTTGACACTAGTGATAGTCAGGGTTGGCGTCGGGCGAGTGGCCCTGTCTGCGGAGATGCCTCGTCGATGCAACGAGGCTTCGGCCTGGTCAACGGAGAGGCCAGCACGGTTGGATACAGTTTCAAGCCAGCTCATGGTCATGCGGTTTGTCCTTGCATAATTTCGTTCAAGCGTTTGCGAACACGATCCGTTATGGGCGCGATAATGTGCTTGAGTTCAGTGTCGGCGTACTCGGCCTGAAGGTACTGACGATCCTTCAGGGCTTTCCCCCCGGTATCGCCAGCAACTCTTGCAACGACCGTGGCTCGCTCCTTGTACCAAGAGATTTCTACAGCCTTTTCCGCCAAATCAGTCATCGCTTGCCGTCCCTGAGCTGTCAACAGATAGACATGTTCTCGAACCTGCCCAGGGACACCCTGTCGGCGAATGCGTACGAGTCCTGCGGAACAGAGGATGGATAGCGCATTGTCCAGGGGTTCAAATGCGCCAAAGTGGTATCGAATCATCGGTAGACGACGAAGATCCGGTTCCCGCGAGTCGAGTATGTTTCGGGCGAGATCTAGCAGGGATTGTTCGTTTGTGCTCTCGAACTCAATGAGCAATTCGTTCGCAAGGTAGTCAGGATTGCGCATCCAGAAATCCAATGCTTGCAATCGCGACTGCGCGCGTAGAATTGCTACTACGTCAGCTCCCCAAGCGTCATTGGTAACATTGGTGGAGGCGGCATCAATACAGGCGAGAAGGCGTACCGCACTTTGGCGATCGGTTGCTACTGGGAGTAAGCTCAAAGTTTCACTTCCCCATAGTTTCTGCACCCTTTGAAAGGTGCCTTGATGTGTGACTGAGCATGAGATTCCTTGCCTATGCTGAAAGTGACATTAAGGCACATTAACATCATCGGGCGGCCACTTGCGACGAGGGATCTTGGCGGCCTTAGTCACACAATAGGGGGAAGCGACACATTTGAGCGGATGCCTAACTGAGACCAAGTCAGCGTAGCTTTGGAGTGGGCTTTGACGCTACTGACGCTACTGCAGAGTGAAAGACTGCGTTTGGCCGAAAGCGGATAACGCCGCGGTACCGCGGAAATTTAATGTTCTACGATTTTAAGAAAAGGATTATCTGGTGGTATCCATTCAAAAAGTAACTTCGGCTCCTCAATCAGATACCCCTTCAAGGTAGCTTTCTTCCTGGGACCTTGCACTTGGCACGCCCAGATGTTCAGACCGTTGCCTCGCTTCTTGTGGACCTTCAGTTTTTCGAACTGCTTCTGCACCCAGCGCCATTCTTCAATTTCTTGATCGGCCCCCTGTGAGATACCAGGAAACTCCTGCGCGTAGCGTTGGAAGAGGCCAGGTGTGACCAGAAATACGCTGCCACACACCGTGTGGATTTTGGCTTTGCTGTCATTGATGATCAGCTTATGGCTGAGGATGCCTTCCTTGAGCCAATTCAGGAATGCTTGACCAGGGTTGTCCGATGAGGGATTTGAGATTTCGAGGATGCCTGCTGACGATGTGTCGCTGACCTCAGGCTCTTCCAGCTCGAACATATCCAACAGCGTGCCGAGGTAGTCGGCATCTTCCATCGCCAGTGGCTCGGGCTGCGATGGGCTTTGAGTTGATCTTGTACTGACTGTCTCGGGCGCAGGTGGTGGTACCGGAACGTCAGTCGGGTGGTCATCGGCCGCAATGCTCACCGTTCCGCTGAAAGCTTCGGGGCGGTCCTCATTTCCCCAGATCAAAGCCGGTTGGAGTCGCAGAAAGGTGAAGGTTTGTTGCCAGTTTCCATGGGCGACGAGTGCGGTCCAGATGGCTTTGCCTTTTGGGGTGGACTCAACCAACCCATGGGATTGCAATTCGTCGAACACCGCTATGTTGGACGTGGGAATACCTTCGATCGATTGCGACAGCAAGTAGGCTCGCAACTTGTCGGTGATCGTTTTGCTGACCAGCCACAGTGCGTCCTGGGTCAGCCATGCTGCGGCACCTGGCTGGTTGAGTTTCAGCTCGTGCTGAACCAGATGACGCAGCCCACTGATCAAGTGATGTTGCAACGAATGAATCGGCGCTTGCAGCGCCTTGCTTGGGTTGCCACCGATGTTCTGTGCGGTGGAAACACGGTCGGCTTGAATGACCAACTCGCCCAGCACGCCGGCACGCTCGTATTGGCCGGCCAGGACATACAGCAGGCTGGCCCACAGCGATGGAAACCCACTCAGCCAGTCCAAGATAGGTCGGTCGAGAATTTGGGTGTAGAGCAAGCCGGCGGCGGCGCCGTGCAGGTGGTAGTCGCGGCCTTTGAGGTAGCGAAAACGGTAGGGCTGATCGAGGGAGCCCTGCCAAGGATGCCAAACACGGCCATCCTGGCGTTCGACCAGCAGGTCCACGGCGATCTTGCCGATGTCATGCAGCAGGGCACCATAAGCGATGCCGGCGGACCAGGCATCGGTCTGGGCGGCTTGGTCCTCGGGTGCGGCACCGGTGGGCAGCAGATAGGATTGGCGCAGTTTCAGACTGCAGGCTACCAGTTCTAGGCCATGGTCGAGCATGCCGCCGAGATACGCATGATGGTGAGTCTCGCTGGCGGGCAGTTGCTGGACCTGTTCGGCGTAACGATGGATCGGATTTAAATAGAGCTGGGTGAATTGGGCGTGGGAGAGGGCGGTGTACTGCCAGATGCGATCGAGTAACTGGCGGCGGTGCTCCGCGGCTAACAAGCTGTGGGCCGACTCGATCGGTAGGTAGCCTTCGGCGATGCTCACGGTCGGTGGCGGAGGGGGCTTCTGCCTTTTGGGGCGAAACAGACTGAGCATCGTGACCTCCGGGAAGTGGCTGGGTCAGTGGCCTTTTAGCCTTTTCGGATAGGGCTCTTACCCTTGAGTCCCCATTCCCTTCCAACCCTTACCCGTCCTTTTGGCTGGTGTCCCTTTGTGCGGCAATCGGAATATGGATACTGCTAGGCATCGTTTTGTTGGGGGGCTAGTACGGAAAAGAAAAGAGTCGGTACACTGCGGTGCATATTTTTTGGGTCTTGCCATGAATCTCACTGACGCCACGCTCGTGCTGCTGCTTGCGGCACGTATCCATGGGACCGACGAAGCCGTTAGAGCTTCGGCGAAGAGCGTGGTCAAGAAGTTGCCGCGTAGTAAACGCGATCTGATCTACAAGGTGATCGACAGCCGAAGTCCGCTCGAGCTGGTGGATTTTCTGGCGCAGAATCTGGATGCGGAATGACAGGCTGCGGATGTGTGCGCATCTCTTGTAGATTGCGTCAGAGTCCCGCAGCATGCGGATTTTTCTGGGTACAGAAAAAAGGGCTCAACTCGCGTTGGGCCCTGTGAAGCGATTGCAGCGGAGAGGTAACGATTAAGCTCCATCGTTCATGCCTAGCGAATCAACTAGGATCGCTTGCCTCAGTTGCTGCTCCAGGTTGAGCACGTACTCCGAGGCGCTTCGGGCCTGGCCACTGGCACGAAAGATTGCGCGCTTGTCAGCCTTGAGCAGGCTGAGCCAGGAGTCGATGTAGCCCTCGTGCCTCAGCTCTCCCTGTATACCGGTGTAGGCACATAAAAACGCCGCGCCCATTTCGGCGATCAACTCCTCAAAGGCGTAGCCTGGCGAGCCGAACGGGCAGGGTGACGTCACACCTTCGCGCTGCAACCGAGCGTGATGCCCGGTCCAGTGCGTCAGCTCGTGCAGCGCGGTCGCGTAATACCCACCTTCATCGTGAAATTGCGCTTTTGTCGGCAGTTGGATGAGATCCCTGATCGGATGGTAAAACGCTTCGTCGGCAGATCGATGAACGATGTGTGCACCCGAACTTAACAGTAGATTTTCCGCAGCGCTGTTGGGCTGGAAGGGATCACTCTGCTCCGTCTCGAGCAGGGTTTCATTGAGCATTTCGACCCCCTCCGTTTGCTCGATGTTGAACAGAAAATGCGTCCTGAGAATACCGAAGTGAGCGACCTTGGGCTGACCGTTTTCATCGAGTACGGGTTGGCCCGACTCGGTCTGTTCCTCGCGCTCCATCGGCTTGTAGAGCACCGCCAGGGTGCTGTGCTCACCCTTACGGATGTGCCCGCCGGCTTTTTTGGCTTGATTGAAGGTCAGCCAACGATCTTGAGTGAATCCCTGCAACCTGGCCTCGGCCCAGAGCAGCGGCAAGTTGATCCCCGAATAGGGACGCCGCGTGATGGCGTTAATGGGGTAGGGGTGATGATGACCGACGTTACTAGCTGAGCCACTTGAGGACCAGGGTTTGATCCAGGGGGCTACGCCTTGGTCCAAAGCGGTAACGATCTTGTCAGTCACGTCTTGGTAGATATCGCGCATGGCATTTTCCTCGAGAGAAAACGGAGGAACGCCTTGCCCGTCGGGGAGGGTTCCCCGATTGGGTGATGGGTGGATTGATGCAGGTCTTGCATGCTGTCCGAATGTGGATTTGAGAGCCGAGTACGGTTATGTGTGTTTAGCGTTGGCCTCTCCTGCAAGCGCTATCAGCAAGGCGCCAGGCTGACCCGGATCTTGGAGTAGGCTGAGACTCAATTGCAGCAACGGGTCGTGGTCTAAGTGATCTGTTGGTTGAATGTGGACTACCTCGAACAGTACATAGGGCTCGTGTGGAGAGGCCAGGTGAGCCTCGAAGGCTGCGCGCAATACGTGGCTCAGCCGATCGACCTTCAGCTTCTCAGCGTGATCGGAACGCTCGAGCAGTACTGCGCGTTGCCACGCGCCAGGAGTGAACACGATGGGCAACCGAAGGGTGTTCAGTGTTTCCGGTGTAAGTGAGTCGGGCATGGTATGTCTCCGTTGAAAACGCGAAGAAACCTGTCCCGTGCGGGGAAAGATTTCCCCGCAGTGGGTTGAAGAAAATCAAGAGGGCTTACCTCACGAGCAGAGCTCGAAAGGTGCTCAGAAGAGCAGTAGGCGTTCCTCACCGTAGAAACGGTCACCGTGCGAGCCACCGAACGCTAATCGCACTTGGGGGAACCATCACCGAAGTGATGTAGCCTTGAAGGCTCTGGCTACCTGGGCAGGTGCTGTTGATAACAGCGATCTGTACCTTGTATTTAGCCGGACGACTTATATGGGTCAATCACTGTAGATAGGCTCTTTCACAGGGCTTGTCTTCTGTCTTCCAGGGAAGATTTTTTCGGCTGGGCAAACTGATAAACGGTCAGGCACGGGTAGTTTTCAGTAGTAGGCTGTTACTCCTGTCTCAACCATGAAAACGCTCAGAAGAGGGCGAGAGCATGCCGACTCAGCAACCTGTTCAGAATTCACGTGCCCACCGCTGGGCGTACGCATGTGGCCTGTCGGTAAAGCGTGTTTATCGCAAATTGAAAGCGTTTGAGTACCGCTTGGCTGAGCGTACGGTGACGGCAGGTATGCCCGCAGGTAAATTACTTGTTCGCGGGTGTTTTCTGACTGCCAAGTTGGCGTTGGTTGGAGGGCTGCTCTTTATCGGTTTCTGGCTGGTCGCTTCTGTTGTGGTGGTGATCGCTGTGATTGCTCTTCTGCAGTCCAAGGCTGTCATTGACACGGATCTTGAAGAGGATAATCCAGGTCCAGACTATCTTGGGGCTAACTCCTATCTTGGCAACTACGATGACAATGGCCACTACATAGGTCATTTCAAATCATCTGAAGACGTCAGATGAGTTTCTTCGTAGCACCCATCAACTGATCTGTTCCTTTGCCCGCTGCTCCATGTGCGGCTTTGCTTGCACCTCCTAACATCCCCTCAAGGCTGTTGCCGATTGAGTAGCCAGCCCAGCTCATGGCGACCAAAAACAGTCCAGGCAGCACCAAGAACATTGCCCCCATCACATACTCGATCACCTGCGCGGTGACAGTCCCATCCATAAGCCCGGATGTGGGCAGCGACAACAGCACCTGATTGGAAGCCGAAACCTGGTTGTACAGGGTATCGAGCATGCTGGAGTCGACCCAACGCGCCAGTTCCCACCAGAAGGTCAGCATGTGTAAGGTGAACAGCGCGAACGTCACGGTCATGACGGTCTTCAACTGATAGGTACTGACCAGCAAGATCAGCGGCAAGCTGATGATGATGCCCATGATCAGGAAAGCCTGCACCATCGGTAGGGCGGCGCGTAGCGCATTCATCGCAGGGAAGTTGCTGAAAGAGCCGAGGGCCAAGCCGGTATTGGTGGCCAGGTTATTAAGCCCCTGATTGATCGAGCCGCCACGAGCGCTGGAACCATAGTCCTGGTACACCTGTCCGGGCGACATGGACATCGATTGCTGGCGCGGACTGACCAGTTCGCGCAGGGTGGCATCCTCGATCTCGTTGCTCGAGCGGCCAGTTAGCCAACCTTTCAGCTGAGTCAGCAGAGAGGGATCAACCTGCTGGATCAACCGCTCGCGCAAGCCAACACCGCTGTCGCTCCACCACTGCTTGCAAGTGGGGTAGCCCGCGCCATTCTCCAGCCGCGGCAAGGAAACATCGCGGCTTTCGTCATACGGCCAACTGATTCGCGGTGTGCGTGAACGATCCGTGTCGTAGTAGCCGGGCGTGTCGAGAAGATAGCTTGAGCCGATCCAGGACGCGTCGTGACTTTGTGCCTTGTCCAGTTGCGGGCGATTGGTAAACAACCGAGAACGGGAATAGCCATAACAGTCGCGGGTGAAGTCGGCGACTTCCTGCAGCAGTACCTGGCTGTTGATACGCGAGTTGTCGATCTCCATGCGCATCTGCCGAATATCCGGTGCGCAGGGAATGGAGGCGGTGGCTGCGGCGGTTACCCCTTTGCTCAAGGCATGCACCAGAAACCACCAGATCGGTACGTTGGCGGAGCGTTCGCCGATAGTATTGAAGGTCGTCCCCCAGGCGGTTTCCGCCGGTTTAACCACACTGACACCGCAGCGCTGGCTCGCCGCATCATCGAACGCCATTGAGGCGAGGCTCAGCGGAAAGACGGGCGCGCAGCCGAACAAGACAACGATATAGGCGAGCCACAACCGGTTCTCGATTCGAGGCACCGAGAGCAGCCCCTTGTTACCTTCATCCGCACCTTGCTGACGGGCCGATAGCCATTCTTGCAGGATGATTGCACCAAAGGGCGCGGCGAACAGTCCGGTGTCGGACAGGACGCTCCAGAGGCCGTTGTTGATGATCCAGGCCAGCAGGGAGAGGTAAAACTCCAGGTAGCTGTTGGTGCTCATGAGCATGGTGGTGACCTCACAGTCGGGTGAGTTCGACGCAGGTAAAGAGCACGAGCCCTAATGTCCCGATGCGCTTCACGCGCAGTCGATCCTGTGGTCGATGTTGGTAGCGCCGAAGTAGATCCCACCAGAGCGCGAAGAGGGCGCCGTAGAGCAGGGCACGCCACCACCGCAGATAGGGCCCTACGGACTCGAATGCCTGCTGCCAGGCCTCGAAACTACCCAGCGCAGCGCGGCCGATCCATGCGACCAGTGCGGCGGTCAGGATCATCACTGCGCCAATCCCCAGACTCGAAAGCAAAGTGAATAGCCGCGAGCGTTTCATGGCTCACTTGCGCCTGGCGTCAGCATCATTGAGTCGACCGGGCTCGGGGTCGCCTTGCTCGACAGTACGCGAAGCATCGGCACCACCGGCATGCCGATCGAGCACTAGGCTGGCGGTATTGGTGGTCAGCATCTGCCGTATCTGCAGCTCGGTTTGCAGCAGGCGAATTTCTCGCTCCAGGGTGTCGATGTTTTTCGTCAAGGCGGTTTGGGCCGGCTCGGCGGAGGCGATGTTTGGTTCGTGACTGCCCGCCAGTAGCGTGCGCAATAGCAATAACGCTTTGTCGAGCACACTGGACAAGGCCGTTTCACTGGCCAGGCGCCGCGCCAACAGATCCTGATCGGGATCGTCGCGCAGGGCTTCAACCACGCCACGGGTCACCGGCAGCATCGGGCTGGAGGCTTTAGTCAGATTGTCAGGGGTAGGCGGTAGAGAGCCAGACAGCAACCCTTGCAGGGCCTTGAGGCGTTCGCTGTAGGCCTCCTGGATCAGTGGCGTCAGCCCGCTGCCAGCGGTCGCACGCAGAGTTTCGCAGGTGTCGCAGGTCGCGACTTCGGTCTCGCCCAATACGCGAACGGCCCATTCGGATTCCTCCTGGGGCGAAGCCCAGGTCTGGCAAATAGCCCCACCCAGGCAATCACTGCTACTGATCGAGGCACTGTCATCCACCGTCCGGTTATGCAGCAGGTTGTAGCCCGCGCGCACCACGTCGGCGGTCACTCGAATGGGTGTCTGCCCATAGCCTCCTGCCTTCGAACCGCCGACCCAGGACACTCCATTGTTGCCGTTACGCGCCTCGGTGTTTTTCACCGCGGCCACTGCATCACCGCCGGTTTGCTCCAGATTGCCTTGCATCTCCTGGTTCTTGGCCAGCGCACCCCAGCCGGCTTGACCGACCTTGTCCGCCATCTTCTCGGCCATGGCCTGGCAGGTCAGCTTGGAGCGGTCGAAGTCGATACGCCCTTGCATCACTCCGTTACTGAGCAACTCATAGAGGCCGGGGTTGGCGCGCTGGATAATCAACGCCGGCAGCGACATCACCGCTTGGGTCGCGTTCTGCACGATGCTGCCCATGATCTGCTGGAAACCTTCGGTGACGCCGTTCAGCTGGTTTTGCAGGGTATTG
>Ga0207655_1001592_pt1 | contig 20337 bp, 23 predicted proteins | sample KBSM44metaG_FD_184398 | JGI IMG/M metagenome (GOLD analysis project Ga0207655, IMG submission 184398) | Miscanthus rhizosphere microbial communities from Kellogg Biological Station, Michigan, USA - KBS M4-4 metaG (SPAdes) (version 2) | ecosystem: Host-associated > Plants > Roots > Rhizosphere >... | reverse complement strand
GCATGCCGCTGATGCGTGTCGAAGGCGATCAACCGGTGGAAGGTTTGCTGTTCGACCTGATGCAGGCCATTGCCCGGGAAGTGGGTGTACGCCCGGAGTATCACGTACTGGCACGCCTGCGCCTGCTGGAGGCCATGGAAAGCGGCGATATCGACGTGCGCTGCTATGTCAGCACCCAGTGGTTTCAGGATCGGCCGGGCAATTTTGTCTGGAGCATCCCCGTGATCCACCAGCGCGACGTATTGGTTGGCGGCGCTGATGCAAGCAACCCTACCCGCCCAGAGCAACTGGCGCCGCAAGCCATTGGCACTGTGCTGGGTTATGCCTACGGCACCCTGCAACCCTTGTTCGAGCAGGGCCGATTGCACCGCGAAGACAGCCGCAGCCAACTGCTGGCCCTGCAGAAGCTGCACGCGGGGCGGTATCTGCATGCGGTGAGCAACGAGTTGTCGTTGCAGTGGTTCAACCAAGGCTTGCCGGCGGGGCAACAACTGCAAACGCTGGCAGTGCTGGAAGAGCAAGACTTGGGATGCATGGTGCGCACTGACCCGGGGGTACCGACGCAAGGGGTGCTCAGGGCACTGGTGCGCATGAAGCAGTCCGGGGAGATTGAGCGGATCAGCCAGCGGTATGGGGGTGCGGGGTATGCTGGGAATGCCGCGGCGCGGACGCCCTAAATAGAGACGTTTCGCACAATTTTTGCGAGCCCTACAGATGCAGCAGGAAGTCGTCTAGATAGATGTATGAACCGTCCTGGTTTTAGAGCGCGTTGGGGCTGACAGGTGTCCGCCGGAAGCGCTATGGCGCCTTCGAGATCGAGCGCCGCCCGCGCGGCGCTTCGCAGCACAAGGCTGCTCCCACATCTGTTTCGGGCCAGTCACGCCTGTGCCAGCGCGCGCGACCGCCTTTTTCGTACGACACGATATTGAGGCGGGCGCCAAGGGGCGCGCGACAATCCCTCAGGAATAATTGGCCCGAAACAGATGTGGGAGCAGCCTTGTGCTGCGAAGCGCCGCGCGGGCGGCGCTCGATCTCAACAACCACTCAAGACTCACGCCATGCGCCTGGCCCCAGGCGATTTGCATGGCGCGCAGGCCGTGCTCCAGCTTCCACACCCGATCGCTGAACCGACAGCGACCGCAAAAGCCTATTGGGTGGGGTTTCCAAGGACAATCAGACGGGAGTCGACGGGATGCGTAGGATATTTCTACGAGCCTTACAAATGCAGCAGGAAACCGCCTATACGAGAGTAGGATCCTTCCTTGTTGGAAATTGGACTACGAAATCTGGTGTATACAGCGATTCCGACCTCTCGCCTGATGGCGCATAATTTTCGCCACCCCTCAAAAAGACACCTCCCGATGCTCCAAGATGATCGAGACAATCTCGAACTCGACAGACTACAGATCGAGAATCGCAAGCTAGCTGCAGAAGCACTCAAATTCATGGCTGAAGAGCGCAAGCTTAGACAAGAGGCGTTCTGGCACCCCTTCGCAACCGGCTCGGTCATACTGACTGCCATTGCGGGTATCATGGCCCTGCTGGTTAAACTCTAAGCACGCTCGTTTATGGCAAGAGGAAAGATCATGCCCCGTTCCACTCAAGATAGGGTTGAACAATCCCATCGCGAAGTAGAGGCCCTGGCCGAAGAAATACGCAAGGCAAGAGCCTTTTCTCCTTGGTCAGCGCTTTTGCCGTTCAGCCTAGGTGCGGGCTTTGCTTTGGCGTTACTTCTCGCCGGTCTCTTGATCTTGCGACTGCTGTAATCCCGAGCGCTGTCTTCAACCTGACGCAATCAAACCGGCACTCAAAAACAACCCAACCCCAAACACCGTATGGGTCACCAGACTCTTCAGGCAGTTACGCCCAGGCGTCGGCGTCCGCGAGGCAAAGAACCCCGCCCCCATCACCGGCTGCATGAAGCACAGCGGCGCCGCCACCGTCGCCACACCCCAAACCAGCGCAGGCCACAGCGTCGGGGCACTCAGCCAGCCTTCCCCGACCATCCCCACCAGCATCACCGCAAACAGCACACCGATCACGTAGTGGATAAGCCAACCCAAGGCCAGTTCGTTCGCAACCGGTTCGGCCTTGGCGATAGCGTCGTGGCGCACCCGCCCCTTCATCACATGGCCCGCCCAGCGCCCCACCATGGCGAAATTCAAGGTAGGGATACCCAAGCGCCGCAGCAACATCCCCCACAGGTCCATGATCACGGTGGCCCCTACCCCGATCAGCAAAGCGGCTTTTAGCATGGCAAGCGTCATCGATTCAGCCCTCTAAGATTGACGTTCAGCAACATGCCGCGCAGCATAGAAGTTGAAGTCAACTTCAAGTCAAGGCCTAGAATGGACATTGCCGATGTCGCCAAGCGCACAGGCGTACCCGCATCAACGCTGCGCTATTACGAAAAGAAAGGCTTGCTCAAGTCCCTCGCCGGCCGCGGCCAGCGGCGGCAGTTTGCTGCCGACGTGGCGGACCGGCTGGCACTGATTGCCCTAGGCCAGGCCGCAGGCTTTTCCCTGGATGAAGTGGGCGCGATGCTGGTGGACCTGCAGGTCGATCGGCAAATGCTGATAGCTAAAGCGGACGAAATCGATGCACGGGTCAAGCGCTTGCAAGCAATGAGCAAGGGGCTGCGGCATGCAGCGCAGTGCCCGGAGGACGATCACCTGGCCTGTCCGAAATTTCAGCGCTTGATGAAGCTTTCAGCCGCCGGGGCGTTGGGGGAAAAGCACCTACACCAGGGCGGGCCTGGAAAAACGCGAAGCCAGCCACCTCGCCGTACTTAGCCCAACAATCAAAAGCGCAACGCCCTCAATGCTCAACATCATCGCACTGACGCCTAGCTGCGTGATCAATTGACTGGCTACGAAGGGGAACCCGAACACACCGATGAAATACGACAGGCTGAACAGCAGCAGTGCTTGCGCGGTAAGGCCCGCTGGCGCCTCATTGGCAGCCAGCCCGTTGATTACCGAGTAGTTCAAGCCATAACCCACGCCCAACAGCATGGCCATCGCCAGATAGCGTTCGGCGCTGTGCACCCATTGATCAAAGCCCACTACGGCAGTGGCCATGATCAAGGTTAAAACCCACGAAGTCGCCAGCGGCGGTTGCTTCACAACCCAGCCGGCCAGCAAGAGCCTGCAGGCGATCGCAGCGCCCATGAAGCCAATGAAGAAGATCGAGTAATCAAGCCCGAGGCGGTCGGCATAGCTGGTCTGGAAACTGCCCATCGTGCCGAAAATCGCCCCACCCAGCCCTACCATCAAAATCGACAAGCCCGAACGCGAACGCATCACGTTGAGCGCGGACACCAAACCGATCTGCACCTTCTCAGCCGGTCGTTGCCCCAGCGAAGTCGAACCCAGCCAAGCAAAGTACAGCCCCGCCAACCCTGCAGCGCACGCCGCCACCCAAAAAGCGAGCTGGGTAGGCAGCGCCACGAAGGCCGCGAACTTACCCAGTAATGGCCCGGTACCTATGCCAGTCAACATGCTGCCGGAGAGCAATGCAAAACAGTGCGTGCGGCGTGATGGCTCGACCATTTGAGCAACCATGATCGGCCCTACCGTGTAGAAGAGCCCCCAACCAACCCCAAGCATCAAGCCACACGCCAACAACGCGCCGCCCAGGCCGGGCACCACGGCAAAACCCACTGACGCCACGACCAGGCAGAACGCCCCGACAGCGATAGCGCGAGCAGCGCCAACGCGCTGCAACAGATGCCCCGAGCCCACCACAGACATCAGCGTACTGAGCATCGCGACTGCAAATACCCGCCCTGCATCGCTCGCAGTGCCGCCCAACGTCTGCACCAGCATAGAGAGCAGAAACGTCGTGCCATAGCTGATGGAGAGTAGGAAACAGGCGATGCAGAACACGGTAAAGTGCTGAAACCGTGGCAGGGGTACAGACGACTTCATGTAAGCAGTCCTTGCTGAAAGGTACTGCTTTCTATCACGGCAAGGCACTGGCAAAGGCATGCATTTGCTGACGTTGAGATCGTCACTTCAGTACCTAAACGACCGCCGCCCTTTGACGCCACTGATCGCGGCTCAACTCCCAGATCTCTTTGAGCACGGCGCCACAGACGAAATGCCCCGGCTCAGTCCCGACCAGGCGCATGCCTTCGTGCAGGGAAACACTGCGCGACCTGTCATTGCTCGCCGCCTTGGGCACCTGCATGACGCAACGCCCAAGCGTCTCGAACCAATAGTCGTTGATGACCACACAGGCCTCACGGATGTAGCCGTTTTTTTGCCATGCAGGTGCGAGCCAGAAGCCACGGTTGTTACCCGGCTGGTCATAGAGGCTGATGCTGCCGATGATCTGCGTTGGCGTCGTCTTCAGGCGGATCATCCAGTGCCATTCGCAGCCAGCGTTCATGGCAGGCAATGCGATGTCTCGGACGTAGACGAGTGCGCCGTCTTCGGGATAGGGCCATGGCACTCGGCTGTCCAGGTAGCGAACAATGTCCCAGCAGGGAAACAATTGCTGAATAGCGGGTGCGTCGCCAAGCTGCAGCGGCGTGAGTATCAGGCGCGAGGTTTCGAGAGTAGGAAGGCTGTCCATGGCGCAGCGTCCGTTCTGCAGGCGGTATGGCCTTCTGGCATTCTCACAGAGCAGAGGTTGAAACGTCGAGACGTCATGCGCTTTCGCACATTGACTAAGAGGTATTTTTGAACGAGATATCCTTGAGAGCTCAAGGATTTAAAGAATGGAGGCAGCCCCACCAGCCACACCCCGGCACTCGATGTTCCCGCTATGGCTGCTCCCTTCCGGGCCTGACCAGGTGGCATGCAAGCATGCTCGGGAATCAATGCAGGCCCTATGGGGCAAGGGTTTCAGGCTGATGGGGTAGCAGACGCTCTACCCGTGCAGACACTCAGCACGGTCGCTCAAAACTTGGGGTGTAGCCAGCACTGTCACACTTTGCTGTCACACTTTGGTGTCACACCCATGGCCTATCTGATCAGACGCAAAGCCGTCTACTACCTGAATCTCAAGCTACCCAAGCACCTCTTCCCGAGGTGTCACACTTTGCGTTTGAGCCTGAACATCAGGCACCGGCAAAGCGCCTTGTTTCTCGCCGCATCCATCGTCCAACGGCTACATGGCCACCTCAGCGAACACCCGCTAACAGACCTTCAGACGCTTCGTGCGTTGTGTTCTCAGTGGCGGGACTCAGCCCCAACACCAGCTATTCCAGTGGCACCACGTGCGACCTCGACTGCCCCAGTGAAGGTCGGGAGCGACAGCCCAACCCTCGCCACCCTATCGAAGCTCTATATAGAAGAAGGGAAACGCGGCGGCACTTGGCGACAGGTCAGTGCGGATGAAGTCGAGCGTGCGTTATCTGACCTGTTCGAGCTAATGGGTGACATGCCTGCCCTCGCTTTCGATGCCCAGCAAGCACGCCTGCTGAAAGAACGACTCAGCCGCTGCCCCCAATACTTCGGCTTACGACCTGAGTTCAAGGGCAAGACACTGAAGCAAGTGGTCGAGTCGGGCAGCATGTACAAGACCATCACTGCCGTCACGGTGAACAACCGTCTGCGTAAGCTCACGGCCTTCATGAACTGGTGCAAGGCCAACAGCTATATAGAAGCGAACCCGCTAGCCGGCATGAAGGTCATGACGGGATCAGCGAAGGAAGCACGCCTGTCATTTGACCGCAGCGATCTGGCGGCACTACTGGATCATGAAGCGCTGCGAAAGGAAGCCCGCAAGCACCCATGGCGATACTGGCTACCGCTGCTTGGGCGAGCTACCGGGGCACGACTGGAAGAACTGTGCCAGTTGCGGGTTGATGACTTCACTGAACAACAGGGGGTTCATTGCATCCGCATTGATGACAGCCGTGAAGGACAGAACCTGAAGAACGCCAGCAGTCGTCGCATACTACCTCTGCACCCTGCCCTGCTCGACCTGGGCCTGCTTCAGCATGTTGAATCCGTCAGAGCCAGTGGCGCTGATCGGGTGTTCCCAGAGCTGGATGCAGTGCGAGGAAAGCTGGGCCATGCTCCGTCGAAGTGGTTCGGTCGCTACAAATCGAAGCTGGGCATCACCGATCCACGAAAGACCTTTCACAGCTTCCGTCACACGCTCATTGATGACCTGCGGGATGCTGGGGTGCAGGACTCGCTGATCAAGCGTATCGCTGGTCATGAAGATGGGGCTGTCACATTCAGCATCTACGGGAGTCGAAGTCCGCTGAAGGCGATGCTCGAAGCAATGGCGCACATCAACCTGTAGACGAATGCTCTTTAGGGTGGGCATTAGTGCCGCGTTAACGGCTGGTGCCCACGTGCATACAACTGATAGTCAGTGACTGTCTGGAACAACGAATCAGCCAAGATCCGCAGACGCTCGACTTCATCAGGACGTGCACCGTTACGCTCTGCCTCGTGATAACACCGCTGGGCTTCTATTGCTTGCTGGATCAGCGTCACACCAGCAAGCGTCATACCTTCTAGAGTTCTCTTCAAACTCGTCACCTGTGCCTGCTCAGCCCCAAGTATAAGCCCTACTCACCAGGCTACGGCAAAGAATCTGATGTACGTCTGAGTGTGGCATACACGGAACGTGTCAACCGCGAATGGGTGCAGCGAACTTACGCCGGTTTCCTGACTGACGAAGAGTTTGTAGCTATCTTGGACAACGGTAAGGACTTGTATTTCTTCGCTGATGATCTGCGTGAACGTCTTCCTAAGTACGCTGAGTACCGGGCAGCACGTGAAGCAGAGTATATGGCAGAGATGCAGCAATACCTTAGCGATTTGAACGAAGCAGCGTAAATAATAAGGCGCCTACAAAGGTGGGCGCCATTCATGCCCTGGAGGGCGATTTGAGTAACACCGAAACAATTACAAGCCGTGATATCACAGAGATTACTGGCAAGCGGCATGACAACGTTCTGAAAGATATTCGTAACCTGTACGCCAAACTTGGCCTGCACCGCTCAAACTTCACAGCGGAGTGGACTGATAGCAACAACGTTGTTCGCACTATGTACGCTCTACCCCGCAAACTAGGTGAGCAGCTGCTGATGGGCTACGGCCCAGCTATCAGAGCAAAGGTGATCGACCGCTTGAATGAAGCTGGTCGAGTAGCAAGCCCAGAGCCGGTTGTGCTCTCTGTACCGTCCATCGGCGTAAGCCACCCGGTGAGTACTGGGGTGGCGCGGATTACCAGCCCTGAGCAGCTGACTATGAGCAGCGTTGAGATTCACAAGCTCACCGGTAAGCAGCATGCCCATGTCATGCGTGACATCAAAAAGATGCTCGCAGATATGGGGGAAGATGGCTCCAAATTTGGAGGCATCTATTCCGACTCCTACAACCGCGATAAACCATGCTTCAACCTGCCCCGCCGTGAGGTAGACATCCTGCTCACTGGCTACAGCACGCCCATGCGTGCAGCTGTGATCGACCGTTGGCGTGAGTTGGAAGCCCAGGTTGCAAAGCCGGCGACCGTGGCCAACCTGAACGATGCAGCACAGCTGCGTGGCCTGCTACTGGGTTACACCGAACAGGTGATGCAGCTGGAACACAAGGTCGGTATCCAGGCGGCCAAGATTGCCGAGGATAAGCCGAAGGCTGACTACTATGAACACGTTCGAGAGGCAAAGAACACCGAGACTATTGGCGACTTCGCTAAGATCCTTGGTTTTGGTCGCAACAAGCTATTCAAGTGGCTGCGTGAACAGAAAATCTTGATGGGCGACAACATGCCGCAACAGAAGCATATTGATCATGGCCACTTCCGTGTGTTGGATAAAGAGCATACGACCGACAAGGGTAAGAAGATTACTTACAAGCAAACAGTTCTGACCGGCAAGGTAAGACTTACATTCAGAAACGCCTGAAGAAAGCTGGCAATCCTCACTTGGGTGAAGATTGATGATTAGTGTTGGTGACAAAGTTCGCGTTGTAAGCGAATGTTGGTGGTCTAATAGCCAGGGTAAGTTCGCCTTGCATGGCTTGGAAGGGCAGGTATATGACGTAGGGTTTGGTGATGATGAAGATGAACTTTACGTCCTCATTCCATCGGTCGGGCATGTGCTTCTGATTATGAGTGACGTTGAGGTGATCAAGTGATCGACTTTGTACTAGCAAAATGGATGGCAATTGCAATTGCCTACGGCATCATCTATGCCGTGTATGTGATCTACGCCCTGTTCGCACTTCGTTTCAAGCGTCAGGAACAAGGTCGCCGCGTTACAGATGATGACTTCTATGAAGTGTTGGGCGAAGCTTTCATCGGTCCAATCCTGCTGCCATACCGCGTGATGAAGAACTTCTTCAGCGGTATCAAGACTTCAGTGTTGGCGATGGTGAATGCTGGGTTGCCTAAGCCGGGGAGCATCTGATATGACCTATAATTGACACAATGGCAATTAATGGGTATTAAACAAAACCTCTTGACACATACCGATTGGGCTGTAATATCGCCACACCTGTCCATAGCAGGTATCCGCAACACCTCACCTTAGACCAACACTTCTCGCTTGCTCAAGCCAATAGGCCACTGAGCAGAGCGGGTTTCGTGCTGCCTGCAAAATGGCTACTGCGAAGTCAATCAGGAGGTCTACCAGCAGTTAAAATATAGAGATACAAAATCATGCCACACGCACTTGAGTTACAACAAGCAACATATGAAGTACCTAACAGCCAACCTTTACCAGAGTACGTTCGCACATCAAATATCGCGAACTACAGGGTAGATAAGAGCACTGGCGAAATCTACGGGCAATACATCAGAAGCGCGAACAAACCAACACTTAAGCTAGTGGAAGTTGACCAACATCTCCCACCGAGACCTGTCGCGAACCACCGCGACCTAACTTGCTCAACGTATGCCAACCCAATAGTAGCAACTGACTTAACCGACAGCACAACAACCGTACCCATTATAGATTCTGCATCCATCGCCACAGTGACGAGACGAGGGCCTAAACCTAAAGTTCGGCTCAATCCATATGCCGACATTATCCGGCAAGCCGTCAAAGAGCGAACCCATTGGATCGAGAACGCAGTAATGGCTGGGGCGTATATTGCAGTCGGAAGTAGCAAAGGCACGCTGAACATCAGGCCAACCTATGTGTGGCATGTAATTGCCATGCCAGTAATCTCCACAGAAAAGATTGCCCTTAACTCAGTCTTCCGCAACCATGACTTTGAGCCAGTGAGTGATCGGTACGCCCGGTATCTTGCATCTGCGGGCCGAGTCGCTGTTGGCCATATTGAGCGCTATCTTGAACAACACCCTGACGAGCTAGCAGACATACAAGCCCGACCGAGCCTCGAAGACACATGGGGCGATGAATTCGATCTAGATGAGAATGAGTATTCAGCAGAGCGCACCTGACCTGCCTGGAATTACGGCAGGATATAATAAGGACAGGATCAAAAACCCGAACACACAAATACGGTGCTGAATCAACGCCATAGAAGCAACACCACACCAGAACATTTTGGCGTAGACGCCACAGCGGCACCGCACGTGCCTGAAGCACGGATAACATTCTATTCAGCAGGGGAAGAAAGGGGCCAACCCTTTCCCCGCTCTTGATCTTGCTTCTAACTCTACAGTCATCTTGTGCATCACAACCTAGTAACGGTACGTTACATCCAACCCTACTACTCAAGCCTAGAGGTCTGGGGGCTCTCGCCTCTGCCCCCACTACAACTATTACCGTACTTTAAAGAAGTTATAACTCTATAAGTTTTGAGCAGAGTGGTGCACCAGCACTCCCATCACCAGTGCTTAAACTTCAGATCAGTACATCGTGACGAGCCGTCACACATTAACACGCACCGTGCAGGCTGATAACACTGTAGAGCCAGCTACTGCCTTACCACCCGGTCTGGCACTATGGGAAAGACACCACTGCCGCACGCTACTGTAAGGCATATGACCATAACTCTAATACCGAACAGCAACATGCAAGCCCACCACAAGAGCACCTTGAAAATAAAGTTTGAAAATAGGGCCAAAAACACTTGACACCCATGCCAGCGTGTTAAACTAGGTATTAGTTGAGCGAGACTGGCCACCAGCTCTCATCATTGCCTGCAACGGGCAATAGCGTACAAACACCCAGTACGCAGCTAGACAACTTTATAGAAGCCCAACCCGAAGCTCGCAAAGAGTGACGGGTTTTCTATTGCCACAAATAAACACCTACACAAACAAGAGCACATGTATGCAAAAGAGTTACCCATTGCAGCGGAAGTCTTGCGACCACTGCAACAAGACCTACTACAGTCGGTCACACCGCTCCCGCTGGTGCAGCTCGGCCTGCCAGACGAGAAACCACAGAGCAAATAATGCAATCAGCCAAGAACAGCTAGAACAACAGTATCTTGTTCAGGAAGCAACAACCAATGAACCACAGCCACAGGAAACATCTCAACAATGAATGACACAGAATACACATACGGTGAAAAAGTCATCGAGTTCTTCAAGCACGATGAAGCAGAGCTAAGCCAGCTGATAGAGCAAAAGGTGGCACGCTACAACGCCAATGCTCAAGGGCTGTACTTTAAAGACCCAGCTGCCAATATCGAGTGGGTGAGCAAGAAGCCTCTTCATCTCGCCCTGCTCGACTTAGAGGAAGAATGGCGAAAGGGCTACACCCTTGTCAACGCTCGATACGACACCCTCGACTTCAAAGCCCAGTTGCGAAAGCCAGACAAGGTGATTAAGTCAGAGCTTCGTACGCTAACTGACCAAGCACAAGCCGACTACAACAAACTTCGATATGAACGGAATGCAGCGGAAACAGCTCGCCAAGTTGACATCACACTGTCTATTAATCGTCGCCGTGAAGAGAAAGCCCTAGCCGCCACCAAAGTAGCCACAGCAGAAGCTGAAGCCGCAGCAGCCGAGGCGATGGCACTAGCAAGAATCCAACAAGACCTACTAGATGAAGCAGCAGCTTTGGCTGATCTAGTACGCGCCTACTCAAAATCACAAGGGGCGAGCTAATCGCCCTACCCACCTGGAAACACCCTTGAACTATTTCGCAGTACACAAGCAGTCGAACACAATTCAACGTGTCATATCTTCAAGCTTTACGCCCACCAACACCGACAACACTACCTTCTATCCAGCAACCGATGGTCGATTGAGTCAGTATTACGCCAGGCTTAAATTTGATACCCCTATCGACATATACTCAATCATCGGCAAACCAAAGATTCCAGAGATCCTGCCGCTGACACCAGAAGGCAAGATCGCACTTACAGACTATGTACTGAAGCATCGCCAACATGAGACAATCGAAGCAATGGCATCAGCATGGCGGGTGTCAGAGCGGACCATCAGAGACATCTTGTCCAAGCTTACCACCCCCCTACCCTTGACTACCCTACAGGGCTAGGGGGTGGTATCCCCGTGGAAGCCCCGTATATCATGGCTTGTAGAAGCACTGTCGGACGAGTCTGAGATGCTGGCGGCAGAGTTACAGACCCACCATTCAATGTATATACCCAGCTTCATCGCCGTGGCATTACCACGTACTACTTCAGCTTGTTAAAGCACACACAAAACCAAATCATCAGTAACAACCATGACAGCAGGACTACAAGTATTCGACGCTCAAGGCACAATACCACTTGCATCGCCACCAACAGCAATGACGGTTGACGTGACAGGGCTTCGATTACTGCACATCTAGCGGGTTACATCAGCCCGTATCAGCACGCTGTAGCCGGTGATCAGGATGTCAGTCTCCCGATGCCGCAAGGCGTAGCACTCTTCCGTGCGGTAGCCCCCACGAGGCATTGGCAATTCCATGTGGGCTGAAAACTCAGCCGACGTATGAGGCTGAAAACTCAGCGCTACTCGCTGCCCAGGGCGAGCTTGGTAGTCACGTTGGCTGCCAGAGGGCAATGCTCCTGCATTGCAGGAACTTCACGCTCCAGCGGGCAAACCAGCAGCCGCCAGATAACTAATGGGAAACTGACGGGATAACTAATCCAGCTAGCCACCTTCCCGGCCTGTCTGGATGCCACTACACGGCCACAGCCCAGTATTTCCGGGGACTTGCACTACACGGGGTCAAGCGAACAGCCACTTCACTGCATATTCCACAGTATTTATGTGGAAATATAGCTAGGCCACAGAACTGTGGGCTGCCTCACTCCGCAACTGTAGGACGCAGCAGATTTGCTTTGTCCTATTTCGGTCGCCTAGTGCGGGCGTTTTCATAGGCCAGTATCAGCAGCGTCAGTCGGTATCAGCAAACGACCGTTAAACGATGCCATCAAATCCGGGCCCTATTAGCATCATTAAAATAGGGTTTACAACACATGGTGATACCGATACGATGATCCCACGTTAAGTGATCCCTTGGGTGATGCCGATGTCCCGTACCTTCCTTTACTGCCGTGTCAGCACTTCCAATCAATTCACCGAAAACCAAGTCCAGGACGTGAAGAACGCTGGCTTCGATGTACAGGCCAGCCGGGTAATCGAAGAGACTATTTCCGGCAGCGTCCCCGCCAGTGAGCGTCCCGGCTTCCAGAAGTTGTTGGAGCGGATGGAATCAGGTGATGTGCTGATCGTCACCAAGCTGGATCGCCTTGGCCGCAACGCTATGGATGTACGGCAGACGGTCGAGCAACTGGCAGCAACCGGCATCCGTGTTCACTGCCTCGCCCTTGGTGGCGTAGACCTGACCAGTGCAGCGGGCAAGATGACCATGCAGGTGCTTGGTGCAGTAGCAGAGTTTGAGCGGGATTTGCTGATCGAGCGTACACAGTCCGGTCTGAAGCGTGCCAAGGCAGAAGGTAAGAAGTTGGGACGCCCTGAAGCGGTTGATACCACCAAGGCGGTGCAGAAGGCCAAGGCCAAGAACATGACACAGGCGGAAGTGGCAGCCGAACTCCACATCGGTATCGCCACGGTCAAACGCCACTGGAACAAGCCGCTGTAAGGCCCTACGCTGCGGTATCTGCCCACAGCGAGAACCCCTATATGGAAGACCGGGACGCGGCAATAGCGGACGCCATAGAGCTGCTGCATATGAACCAGCAGGCTATACGGGCGGGTGTTGAAGAGATTGCTCTATGGCTACGGGCTAGAGGCTCAGAGAACACGTTCGAAAACGCCATGGTGGCTCTTCAGGCTTTAGATGCCAACGCTGATGCCATCACTTCAGCGATAGAACGCCTTCGCACGTAGCCGCCTACGGGCGACTTTTTGCCTTCGTGATATTCGGCAATTGTACTGTGCAGCTCGCTGCGGGCGGGCCTGTAGCATTAAGCACCGATACTCACTTGGCCGACTTTGGGCAACCTGCCCAGCTGTGAGCGATGTTGAAAGATCACCCGCAAGACAGTGGACAAGTGGCTGGGCTGGGCTGGGCTACAGTGTGGTCTGAGTCGAGAATCCCCGCCTGCTAGCAGAGAATTCCCCTCGACTCCGGTATAGGGGTGTTGGAAGCACCGCCCGCACCTTCAAGGCCCCGCCATTGGCGGGGCTTTGTCGTATCTGGGCCACCCCCAGCTGATATTCCCGACCCGGCTCATGGATGATATTCCGCTATGGGCGAGGGTCCGTTTAGAAAAATTTGGGGTAGCGTCCAAATGGAAAACGGTCACTGAACCGTCAAAAGTGCTCGCACCATCCGAGGTACACGTCATCGTTGTTCAGAAAGATGAACGGCTTCTGCGCCTCGTCTACGTATTCGTTGATCGTCAGGACGAACACGCTTGATCCCTGCCCAACACCCTCATCCTTCCGCATGGTAGTCACAACTTTGTAACTGTTCTCGGTAGAACCGAAGTCGATGACCTGCGGCTCTGTCAGGTATGAGTTCTTCAGAGCACCAGCCATCACGCCTGTCTTACGCTCGACCGTGAACTGCTTTCCGATGAAGATATGGCTTATCGAGCTTTCGGAAGCGGATACGGCCCGGTCTACGGTACAGCGGTAATCGGTCAACGCCCAAGCGTTCCCCATCCCCGCCAAAGTGACAGTCGCCACTATCCCTGCTGATTTCATTAAAATGCTCTCCATGTGACATCACTCATGTTACCTGACGACCTTCAAAATCGAACAGATGGTCTACCTACAGCAAGGAGCCGCTAATGACCCGACATTCCACTTGGATGCCCGAGGTAGCCGACGCCTACGCCATTAAATACGGTGAAGTGGTAGAAGACTTTCTCTCACTCGTGATCATTCCTTCGCTAGCCGCCCTGGCTCAAAAAGGGGTAGAGATCGCAGCGCAAGAAGATCAGGTGCATGCCGCCTTCCACCTTCATGACCATAGGAGCCTGATTACCAAGACGAGGATGGCACTGTGCCTGGGCGTCCAGTCGCTGTGGGAACAACAGCTACGCGAGTACCTCTGCAATTGTCCACGAAAGAGTGAAAGGACATGGATGGACATTCAACGTGCCCACTGGGGCGCCTCGGGTAAAGTCCTCTCGCTCAACCAACTGTTCAGTGAAATACGCGGCTTACGCATTGAAGACTTTGAGTCTTATAGGCGCCTCGACAAGCTCCAATTACTGGGAAATGTCTGTCGCCACGGTGAAGGGAAATCAGCGGAAAAGCTGAGGATGGAATATCCCGAGCTATGGCCAGGCGCGATAGTCGATAGCAGGGAGTTCGGGCTAACCCCACCAGCTTTCATGGTCCTAGACACGATGCATATTTCCACCACACTACTACGCGACTTGGTGAATGCGGTCCAATTGTTCTGGCTGGATTTGCGTATCGCTTGCACTGAAGCCTTGCCCCCCCAGAACACGACGATGATAGAGGAAGTGGCGAGACTGACAGCCTTAAGGCCTGCCCTACTATGACTCAGGCAACACCCAGCTGGAACTATCACTCCTCAAACGGATGTGAAGCTACCACGCGCCTAACGTTTCCCTGATCGCGAATGCTGTCGTTCTGATATGGGAAACCGCCATGAGCTGTCCCACGATGTTCTCAGCCGGATTGATGCTTCTAAACATTGAACTGCTACATAAGATTATGGCACGATCTTAAAAACACACGAAGATGGTACTAAAATGAGTGATCACGAAAACGACTCTGCCGGTGAGAATAAGACAAGGGATGTGGTCGAAGCCGTTACCACACTAATTCAGACCGTACCCATCTATCAGGATGTTGCACAGCCAGCTGCAAAAGAGATAGGAAAAGCCTTAGGCACCGTTGCCAAAACTGTAAACGTCGCGCTGGCCCCAGTTGCAGCCTTGGTTTGGGGCTACGATCAATTTGCAGCTTTTATATCTGGAAAAGTAACAGAACGCCTCTCGACAACACCACCGGAAGACATCGTCACGCCCAAGCCAAATGTAGCCGGACCAGCGATGGAGGCCCTACGATATACCGGACACGAAGAATCACTTAGTGATATGTATGCAAATCTTCTAGCATCTGCGATGGATAGATCGACTGCTGAAGAGGCCCACCCTGCTTTTGTCGAAATAATAAAGCAGTTGACCCCCGACGAAGCAAAGATACTAAATTTATTCATTTCAGAAAGAGCCCACCCGCTTATTAATTTGCGATCAGAATTCACGGAATCTAATGGTGGCCACGACCGACTCATCAACTACTCTCATCTATGGAAAAAGTGTGGAATACCTACCGCCAAACAAGTTCCAGCGTACCTAGACAACTTCTGTAGACTAGGACTCATGCACATACCCGATGGCTACTCCATCACACTGGACGGTTTTTACGACGAGCTAGAAAATGATCCTGTGATACTAACATTCAGAGACAATATCAACAACGAACAAGGCAAACGAGCTGTAATTATCCGCCGCTACGTGATTACCACACAACTTGGGAATCAATTCATTGAGGCCTGTATAAAACACAAATCCAGAACAAGCCAAGCAGAATGTCGCGAATGATAAGAAAAAAGATAATAAACCCAGGTGAGTTTTCTTTGCAATTAGAGTTTAGGGATAACTAATGGACGCAGGTGATATTATTAGTACGGCTGGTCTCGTGCTCACCGCAGCCGTTGCAGCGGGAGGTTGGCTATGGCAGCGGTGGCAGGAGCGGACAAGTGTACGCGTAGCCATCGTGGCCGAAGTACTGGCACTGAAGAATATTGCCGAGGAACGGACCTACCTGCTTGGATTGATAGAGATAGCGGAAGCCCTGAGGGCCTTACCCGAGGGGGAGCGCCCGGTAGCCAGTTTACAGGTGCGAATTCCTGAGCACTATTGCCGGGTCTATGTCGCCAATGTCGGGAAGCTGGGCTACCTACGACCAGAGGATGCTCAGTTGGTAGTCAGCTTCTACCAGTACGTCGATAGCGTCGTACAAGATGTGACAGAAGGTGGGCACATCTACCAAGGGACGAACGACCCAGATACCTTCACCGAAGCGGCAACCGTTCTTCAGTTTGCACTAGATGCCGCCCAAAAACTGGCAGATCGGCATGCCAATAGATCATGGCTGGGATGGCGGCGGAAGAGCTAACGAAGTAAGCTGCCCAGCAAGGTGCACACTTAGGTGTACCTAAACGCTGTCACACTTCGAGATTTTTAGCGAGAAAAGTCCTTTAAAATTAAGGACTTGCGTAATGGAGGCGGCCCCACCAGCCACACCCCGGCACTCGATGTTCCCGCTATGGCTGCTCCCTTCCGGGCCTGACCAGGTTAACGGGTAATCAATGCGGGGGGACCGATGGGGCCACCACTGACGCAACTCGCTAAGCAGCGAGCCGCGCCATTGTACCGGTCTGAGGCGAAGTTACAACCTCTTCGGGGAGAAAAAGTCATCATTTCTCAATGACTTGTTTAAAGGTGGGTCAGATTGCGATGCCCTGCTCCGCCAGGAAGGCGATGAACGCGTCTTCGTCCAGCACCTTCACACCCAGCTCACTGGCCTTGGCCAGCTTGGAGCCCGCGCCAGGGCCGGCGACCACGCAGTGGGTCTTGCCGGAAACGGAACCTGCCACCTTGGCGCCGAGGCTTTCCAGTTTGTCTTTGGCAATGTCGCGGCTCATGCGCTCCAGGGTGCCGGTCAACACCCAGGTCTGCCCGGCCAGAGGCAGGCCTTCGGCGACTTTCTTCTCGCTGTTCCAGTGCATGCCGAACGCCAGCAACTGGGCTTCGATATCCCGCGCCAGCTTCTGGTTCGCTTCGTCCTTGAAGAACTCGCGCACGGCCTCGGCCTGCTTGGCGGCCAGGGCCTGGCGCAGATCGATGCCGTCGGCGGCGATGATCTTGTCCAGGCTGTCGAGCTTGGCCACCAGCTTCTCAGCGCCGGTCGGGCCGACCGAGGCGATGTCGAGCTTGGCAATCATCCCAGCCAGGGTGGTGCTGGCGGCGAACTCGGCGGCCAGGTCGCCTTCGTCCTGCAACTGCATGCCGCAGGCGAGCAGTTGCTCGATGACTTTGCGGTTATGCTCGTCTTCGAAGAAGTTGTGGATTTCGTATGCCACTTCAAGACCAATGTCCGGCAGGTAGGTCAGCACCTGTGGCAGCGCCTGCTGCACCCGCGCCAGGCTGCCCAGCGAGCGGGCCAGGACCTTGGCGGTTTCCTCCCCCACATCCGGAATGCCCAGGGCGTAGATGAAGCGCGCCAGGCTCGGGCGCTTGCTGGCTTCGATGGCATCCAGCAGCTTCTTGCTGGAAACTTCGGCAAACCCTTCCAGCCCGACGATCTGGTCGAACTGAAGCTTGTACAGGTCTGCTGGCGAGCCGATCAGCCCTTCGTCCACCAACTGCTCTACGCTCTTTTCGCCCAGGCCGTCGATATCCATCGCGCGGCGCGAAACGTAGTGGATGATCGCCTGCTTGAGCTGGGCACCACAGGCCAGACGACCGACGCACCGGTACACCGCGCCTTCGCTGGTGGTTTCCTTGCCTTTGCTGCGTTTGACCAGCTGCGTGCGCTCGACCTGCGAGCCACACACCGGGCATGCGCTCGGCACTTCAACCGGGCGGGCATCTTCGGGGCGGCGCTCGAGCACTACTTGCATGACTTGCGGGATCACGTCGCCGGCGCGGCGGATGATCACCGTGTCGCCAATGCGCAGGCCCAGGCGGGCGATTTCGTCCATGTTGTGCAGGGTGGCGTTGGACACGGTCACGCCGGCCACTTTGACAGGCTTCAGGCGTGCCACAGGCGTCACCGCCCCGGTACGCCCCACCTGGAATTCCACATCCAGCACCTCGGTCAGCTCTTCCATGGCCGGGAACTTGTGGGCAATCGCCCAGCGCGGCTCGCGCGCGCGAAAGCCCAGCTCGCGCTGGGATGCCAGGCTGTTAACCTTGAACACCACGCCGTCGATCTCGTACGGCAGGCTGTTACGGCGCTCGCCGATGTCGCGGTAATACGCCAGGCACTCTTCGATGCCGGCGGCATGCCGTAGCTCACGGCTGATCGGCAGGCCCCAGGCCTTGAGCTGCTCAAGGATGCCAATGTGGCTGTCGCCGATACTTGCGGACACCTGGCCCACACCATAGCAGCAGAACTCCAGCGGGCGGCTGGCGGTGATTTTCGAATCCAATTGGCGCAGGCTGCCGGCGGCGGCGTTGCGCGGGTTGGCGAAGGTTTTGCCACCCGCTTCTGCCTGGGCGGCATTGAGCCGATCGAAACCGGCCTTGCTCATGTACACCTCGCCACGCACCTCCAGCACCGCAGGCCAACCTTCGCCCTGCAGCTTGAGCGGGATGTTACGCACGGTGCGCACGTTGGCACTGATGTCTTCGCCGGTGGTGCCATCGCCACGGGTGGCGCCTTGCACCAATTGGCCGTCGCGGTACAGCAGGCTTACCGCCAGGCCATCGAGTTTGGGTTCGCAGCTGTAGTCGACCGCACCCGGCTGATCGAGACCATCTACCACACGGCGGCCGAATTCACGCAGGTCAGCTTCTTCGAAGGCGTTACCCAAGCTGAGCATGGGCACTTCATGACGTACCTGGCTGAATGCAGCCAGGGCCTGGCCGCCGACGCGCTGGGTTGGCGAGTCCGGCGTTACCAAGTGCGGGTGTTCGGCTTCCAGCGCCTTGAGCTCGTTGAACAGGCGGTCGTATTCAGCATCGGGCACGCTGGGCTCATCGAGCACGTAGTAGCGGTAGTTATGCTGGTCGAGCTCGGCGCGTAGGGCGTGGATTCGGGATTCGGCGGTCATTCGTTTGTCTTCTCTTGCAAAGCAAAAGAGCAGCCTGAGGGACGTTGCCTGGGGCCCTGGATCCTTTATCCCTGGTCTGGCCCCTTCGCGGGTAAACCCGCTCCCACAGGTACGCCACTGGGCTCAAAAACAGTGGGGTACCTGTGGGAGCGGGTTTACCCGCGAAGGGGCCAGATCAGACAACCTAGGAGCCCGAACCGGCCAGCACGCCCCGCAGGCTGCTCTTTCGTCTGGATCTATCAGCGCTTCTGGGTCAGCGCGCGGCGCTCGAACTCGACGATGCGCTGGCGGTAATGCTCGATGGTCTGGGCGGTCAGCACGCTGCGCTGGTCGTCCTTGAGTTCGCCATTGAGCTCATGGGCCAACTTGCGCGCCGCCGCGACCATCACGTCGAAGGCCTGCTTAGGGTGACGCGGGCCTGGCAGCCCCAGGAAGAAGCTCACCGCACGGGTGCTGAAGTGGTCGATGTCGTCCAGGTCGAAAATACCGGGCTTCACGGCGTTGGCCATGGAGAACAGCACTTCGCCGTGGCCGGCCATGCTCTCGTGGCGGTGGAAGATGTCCATCTCGCCAAAACGCAGGCCGCTCTCAAGAATGTTCTGCAGCAGTGCCGGGCCTTTGAACCCCCCCTCGTCGCGGGAGATGACGCTGATCACCAGCACTTCTTCAGCGGGAGGCAGTTCCTTGACCGTGTTGTTGCTGGACGACGCACCGCTGTTGCGGTTGTTGTCGGCGGCAAAATCATCATCGGCATCGGCGAACAGATCAGGCTCGCGTGCCTCTGCGACCAGGTTCAGGTCACCTTGCGGCACTTCTGCGGCACGCTTGCTACGCTTGCTGGCCTTGACCGGCTTGGGCTCGCGTTCGCGATCGCGCGACGACGCACTGAGCGAGGGCAGGTCGCTCTCGTCCAGTTCTGGCTCCTTGTGGTTATCCAATACCCGCGATGGGCCAAGCACTTCAGCGCCGCCCTCTTCGTCGGGGACATTGGAATAACTGCGGTCCAGACGGAATTTCAACTTGCCTTTCCCGCCGCGCATGCGGCGCCAGCCGTCGAAAAGAATACCGGCAATGACAATGATGCCGATGAGGATCAGCCACTCGCGCAGACCGATTTCCATGTAATCCCGTGCCTCTATAAAAATATGCTTGAAAACAAAGGGTTCAAAGCCCTTTAACACGTGGCGCCAACTCTATGTTCT
>Ga0207655_1001589_pt1 | contig 20358 bp, 17 predicted proteins | sample KBSM44metaG_FD_184398 | JGI IMG/M metagenome (GOLD analysis project Ga0207655, IMG submission 184398) | Miscanthus rhizosphere microbial communities from Kellogg Biological Station, Michigan, USA - KBS M4-4 metaG (SPAdes) (version 2) | ecosystem: Host-associated > Plants > Roots > Rhizosphere >... | reverse complement strand
CTGCGCGTTGTCCAGGTCGGTGCCCAGGGCGAAGGTGATGGTCAGGGTGATCTTGCCGTCAGCGGTGGATTGCGAGGACATGTACAGCATGTTCTCGACGCCGGTGATGGCTTGCTCCAGAGGAGCGGCCACGGTTTCACCGATGACTTTAGGGTTGGCGCCGGGGAAGTTGGCACGGACCACCACGGTTGGTGGCACCACTTCCGGGTATTCGCTGATCGGCAACTGGAACAGCGAGATAGCACCGGCGATCAGGATCAGCAGCGACAGTACCGCTGCGAAGATCGGCCGTGAAATGAAGAATTGGGAGAAATTCATCGGAGTAATTGCCCCTTAACCGCGTGGAGTCGCAGCAGCCAGTTTCACAACCGTACCCGGCGCGACCTTGGCAGGTGCGACTTGGGGCAGGTTGCTGGCTTCCAGCGCTTGTCGTTGTTGAGCAAGGGCCGCGAGGGTTTCCTTGCTGGCCATCGGGATCACTTCAGGGCTGACCGGCGAACCAGGGCGAACCCGTTGCAAACCCTTGACGATGATGGTGTCGTCTTTGTTCAGGCCGCTGCGCACGATGCGCAAACCTTCGATTTTCGGACCCAGCTCGACGGGGCGATAAGCCGTTTTGTTGTCGGCATCCATCACCAGCACGAACTTTTTACCCAGGTCGGTACCGACCGCTTCGTCGTTGATCAACACCGCGAAGTAGGTGCCGCTGCCCACCAGTTTCAGGCGTGCATAAAGACCCGGGGTGTAGCTGCCGTCTCTGTTGTCGAACACCGCACGACCGCGGATGGTGCCGGTCTTCGGGTTGACTTGGTTGTCGACGAAGTTCATCTGGCCCTGGTGCGGGTTGCCGTCTTCATTGGACAGGCCCATGTAAACCGGGGTAGTGGCGCCGCGTTGACCCTGGCGGGCGAGCTGGTTGTACTTGAGGAACACACGCTCGTCGGCGTCGAAGTAGGCGTAAACCTTGTCGGTGGACACTACGCTGGTCAGCGCGGTGGTGTCGGCGGTCACCAGGTTGCCGGCGGTGATTTCCGCACGGCTGACACGACCGCTGATTGGGGACGTCACGCGGGTGAAGCTCAGGTTCAGTTTGGCCAGGTCCAGTTGCGCCTGGAGTGCACCGACGGCGGCGCGAGCCTCTTGAGCGGCACTGGTGCGCGAGTCGGCGAGTTCGGCGGAAATCGCGTTGCTGGTGCGCAGGCGCTCACCGCGCTGGGCTTCGTTTTCACTGCGGGTAGCCGTGGCGCGAGCTTGCGCCACCAGGGCCTCGAGGCGGCGGACCTCAGCCTGGAACGGACGCGGGTCGATCTGGAACAACAGATCGCCTTTCTTGACCAATGCGCCTTCGGTGAAGGTTACGTCATCGATCTGGCCGGAGACCCGTGGACGAATCTCTACCGTTTCCGGCGCTTCCAGGCGCCCGGTGAATTCGTCCCACTCGTTGACCGGTTGCTCCAGCACCTTGGCCACGCTGACTTTGGCCGCGGGCATGGTGGCGGCAGCGTCCGGAGTCTTGCCGCAGGCGCTCATCACCATCACGGCCAACAGGGCCAAGGGGAAGCGCAAATGTTTGAGTGACTGTTCCATGGATGCATCCGCCAATGTATTGAGATGGGCGGATAATGCTTGGCGGGGCGGTATCAAACGAATCGAACGAGGCAAAGGTAACTATCATTCGGAATGATATAAGCCAGAAGCAAGCCCTCTAGCATGCACCTTTCGTTAGCGGGCTATCAAATGAAATGATGACAATTGTGTGTTGCGGGGAATGCAAAGGTTTGGCTTGAAACCGTGTAGTGGCCTTCGCTGAGGATGGATGGGACCCCGCGCCCCGGGAATTTTTGCGAACTGTTTGTTTTCGTCACACGAAGCTGCAACCAACGTATGCTCGACTCCGTTCAGCAAGTCTCGCCGCGGCTGTTACAAGGCAGGATTTCCTGAGCTCGCCATTCCTTAATCAGCCCGCGACGATTGCGAGAGTAGCGTTCGACAAGCACCTCAGCGTGTGCGACGTCATCCAGGTCTATCACCCGGAACTTGCTGTCAGCCTCGCACCATGCCGCCAGGGAACGCTTGGATTCGATAAACCCCAGCATGATCGGCCAGATAATTTGCTCATCAACAGGCGCATGAGCAATCGATAGCGTGATACGCAACTTGCATTGGTCGCGCAGTGCACGGCGGATTTCGCTTAAGTCGATCGGTGTGGAAAGAGTGGCGGGCCTACTTACGTAGAATGTCTCATCGTCGAAGGCCGGACGCAATTCCAAAGGCAAGACGGCGTTAATCTTGGCCAATGCGTTATTAACAGCGAAGGCAAACTTGTCGTCCATCTGACGACTGATCCATTGGGCGCCGGCTACAAGCGCTTGTATTTCTTCTTCTGTAAATGAGAGAGGGGGAAGAAGAAATCCAGGCTTGAGAACGTAGCCCAAACCAGGTTCACCCTCGATGTCGGCCCCCATACCCTGCAGTGTCAGTACATCGCGACGTATGGTGCGAAGTGACACCCCCAACTCCTGGGCGAGTGTCCGTCCCGATACCGTTCTGCGATGTCGACGGAGAACTTGCATCAGTTCAAACAATCGGTCACTTCTGGACATTCCTACTCCATTTCGATGACGCCTTTACCGCCGAGCTTTCGACCTTTTTCGAGTTCCCCGATCAGTTGAATAGCGTCGCTTAGGGAAACGGTTTTTCCTATCGGGATCCTGAAGCTTCCCTCACTGGCCGCTTTGGCAAGCTTATCCAGAATTTCAGCGCGCGGTGATCCGATGATTGGTTTGAGTCTGCGATCAAAAATAGCTCGAATAAACTTGCCAGGGCCTGGGTTCAGATCCAGAAACACGCCTCCCGCTCGCAACATCCCAATGCCTGTCGAAACCGGTAGCGTCGCCGCAGTGTCGTAAACCAAATCGAATCGTGTGGCGATACTCGATACCTGCGTGTTCCGATAATCATAGACGGTCTGCACCCCCAGCGACTTTGCTCGCTGGATGTCCTTGGCGCTGCAACTGCCCGAGACGACAGCGCCATGTATCAGCGCTATTTGTACGGCTGCTTCGCCGACGGCACCGGCACAACCGTTTACAAAAACGTGCTGGCCGGCTTGCAGCTTCGCTTTGTCGATTAGTCCGTTCCAAGCGGTTATACCGGGCGTGCCCAGACACGCGGAATCCTCGAATGAAACATCATCGGGCTTATGCGCTAGAAATGCTTCTTTTGTGATGACGGCTTCGCCAAACGCGCCGCTTTCTTTGAATCGGGCCAGACCGAAAACCGCATCGCCCACCTTCAGCCGCTTGACGCCTGGGCCGACCGATAAAACTGTGCCGGAAAAATCCATACCCATTGCTCGAGGTAATGTCCTCCCGGTGACGATCTTCATCTGTCCACTGCGCAGCTTCCAGTCAATCGGATTGATCGCAGCAAACTTGACCCTTACCGCTACCTCACCTTCACTTGGGGGGAGCAGGTCAAAGTCATCGACCCGCATGACCTCCGGCCCGCCGTACCTGTTGTACTGAATGCGTTTCATCATGCGTCTCCAAACTCCAACTAACGATTGAGGTAGTCACGGAGACGACTCTATAGCGCTATGTGGACAGTTTTTGTCACCATTCGATCGCTGTACAAGGCGTGTACTCATCGAGACAAATCATGGATGAAGTTCTTCAATGCCGGGCGGGCCATTACAGTTTGTCATCCCACGCAACGCTGCTGTGGAGTCGGCGTAAGTGTCAAAAGCGTACCTCCTTGCCGAGCTGAATCGTAGGCAGCGTCCATGACCTGCATGATTGCCTCGGCGTCGCGTAATGATGCAATTGGCTTGGCCCCGTTACGGCACTCAGCAAGCACTTGTTTGACGAACAGTGGGTAATAGACGTCTGTGTCCAGTTGTAGTCGGCGGCTTCGAGTGCCGGCCGCAAGGTTCTGTCGATCCCTTATTTCGATTCGGTCGGGACCGGATTTGGCATACATGTGATCAGATGAAAGGGTGAAGGAGAACTCGCGTTGCTCGTCGGCGGTGCTGGGAAAACTGTATCCTGTTTCCACAACACCGATCACGCCATCCTCAGTCTGCAGGGTCAATACCGAATAGTCTTCGACGGCACCCCGATGCGTGAGTGAATTCATAACGGCTGAGACTCGCGAGACCTCCTTACCGGTCAATAGTCTGAAGAGATCTATGAAATGCGTAGCCACGTTGATCGTGGATCCGCCTCCTGAAAAAGCGGGATCGATGGCCCAGCCTGAGCCTGCAGTTTCATAACGAGCGGGTGGACCTACGATGAAACGGAAAGACATGTAGTTGAAGTCCGCAGGCAAGCGTCCCTCAGTATCTTGCAGTGCGCCAAGCAGTTCACTCATGCGGAAGATCAGCGGTACAGCACAGTAGAGATTGGCTTGCTCGGCTAGCTCACGTAGCCGTGTGACCTGTGCCATGTTGATGCCGCAGGGCTTTTCCAGGGCAAAGGGAATGTTTCGTGCAATCACGGCCTCTGCCAGCGACGGCATTTCCGAATGCCTGCCGAACACGAAAGCAAAATCGACCTCCTCGCGCTCAAGCAACTCATAGGATGAGCTATACAACGCGCATTTGAATCGCTCGGCAATTGCTTCACCCTTCACGTGCTCCGAATCCGATACGGCCACCACTTGGACCCCGTTGGTCTCAAGAGCATTCAGATACAGCGGGACATGCCAATGGCTGACCTCCAGTAACGCAACTTTCATGTGTACTCACTCCTGGCGCGGTGCTGTTACGTTATCGGGGTGGTAATCGAACCCAAGGAAGCGTAGTGCAAGCAACGCCTGACCTTTGTGCATGGGGCCCCCGTCCTGGGTGCGACAACTTCTTTTACGCGCAGCATCGCAAAGCGGTGTCGATTCCGGCGAGTTGATGATATCCACGACGAGGGTGCCGGGTTCGAGTCGCTCGGGATCCACAGGCATAGGATCATTTTTGTTCATGCCAAGCGGCGTAGCATTGATCACGATTTCATAGCCATGTGGGTCGGGTGGGCCAGAAAGCGTGATGCAACCTGTTTCGGCAGCAACGGCTTTCGCCAGATCCTCGGCTCGGTGTTCGTCGACATCGGAGATAGTGAGCGATCGAGCTCCCGCCGATGCGACGGCAAATGCGATCGCTCTGCCTGCGCCCCCAGCTCCGACCAAAAGAACGTTCTTGTTCGCTGGATGATAGCCTTCCCATTGCATGCCAAGAACACAGCCGAGGCCATCGAATACGGCACCGACCCAGCGTCCGTCTGTCTCGCAACGAATGACGTTGATTGCACCCACTTGACGAGCAGTCGGATGAAGTTCGTCGACAAGAGCCAGCATCCTTTGTTTATGAGGCATGGTGACCAGGATGCCGGCGAGATTGTTCAATGCTCTGGCACCGACCACGAACGAGGACAGGTCATCGGCCTTGACCTCCAATGGAATACAAACCGCGTCTGCCTGTTGTTCTATAAAGAGTCGGTTGAATAGTTGCGGAGACTTGGCAGCCGCCAGCGGATGGCCGACCAATCCATAAAGCCGAGTTGTTCCTGTGATATGTGAGGCCATGGTTGCCTGATATTTGATGTTGACGGGAAGAGGAGCGCTGGCTGGCTTCTTGGGCATGCACAGCGTCGATGGCTATGCATTGGCAAGTGCCGACCGCATGATGCTGCTCTGCCCATCGGGCCTGTGGGTCGCGAAAACCTAATGGTCGCACCAGTGTCATCGTCGAAGGTCGTTACGAACGCAGTTGGCTAGCCAGGTCATCCGGGACGGCTGTCTGAGCTGTGCCCCGCATCGCTTCGGCCCGCATACGATCGTATTCTTCTTTGGCAATAGGCACTGCGTTGCGCTTGCCGAGATCTTCAAGGCGAATCCGGTATGTTTCGCGTGTAGTGAACGCCGCGATCGCAGCGATAACACAGATACCTAATGTAAGAGAGCCGATTCTTAGCGGGATATTGTCAGAGCCGGGGGGCGCAACAGTGACGAAGATTGCCGGGAGAAACGCAGTCATCGCGGTCCCTATGTTCTGTCCGATGGCCATGCCGGTCACGCGCACCCGCGTACGGAACAATTCGGGAAAGAGGCTCGGAAATACACCGTTGAAACCCTGGTAGGCGACGCCCCACATGAGTACGGAGAGAACCAGTGAAAGCCACAGGTTATGGATGCTGATAGCGTACAGATACGCGTAAGAGAGCAGTCCCGCGCAGAGAACGCCAATAATGACTGGGGGCCTGCGGCCGATCTTGTCTGAGAGGTTACCGACGAAGGGGATCAGGATTACCGCACACATGTTGCCCAGCAGAGGAATCCACAAATAGACGCCTGCAGGGAAACCGATTCCATAGGCCGGTTGAACCGCATAGGTAGCGCCGAATACCGAGGCGACAATGGCGATCACCGCAGCAAGTGCCATGCAGATCACACGCAAGAGATCACCCCAGCTCTGCCGGATGACTTCGACAACTGGCAGGACAGTAGCTTCGCCTTGCGTTTTTTGTTTGGCAAATACAGGTGTTTCGTCGACCTGGCGGCGAATGATATATCCCAGGATGACTACGATGACGCTGAGCAGGAACGGAATCCGCCAACCCCAGGAAGAGAACTGATCCGCAGGCATAAAATGAGCGAGAGGCAAGAAGACTGCTGCCGCGAGCAATTGCCCGGCCTGAACTCCTTGGAGGGTAAAGCTCGCGAAGTAACCACGGCGGCCGGACGGGGCGTGTTCGAGAATCATGGAACTGGCGCAGGAGATCTCCCCGGCCACCGCAAAACCCTGAATCAGGCGCAACGTCACAAGCAGCACCGGCGCCCAGATCCCGATCTGCTGGTACGTTGGCAGAAGTCCGATACACATCGTCGAGAAGCCCATCAGGAACATGCAGTAAACCAGAACCGTTTTACGGCCGTGGCGATCACCCAAATGCCCTAGGACAACAGCGCCTATCGGCCGGGCGATATAGCCCACACCAAAGCTGGCCAGAGAGGCAATGATGCCGACCGCAGGGTTATCAGATGGAAAAAAGAGCTGTGGAAACAGCAAGGCCGCCGCGGTCGCATAGATAAAGAAGTCGTAATACTCCAGTGCTGAGCCGATCCAACCGCTAGCTGCGGCTTTCTTTGACTGGCCTTTGGAATGAGCGTCGATCGGTATGCTCTGATTCATAACGTGTCTCCGGTTTCTCAATTGTTGTTATTGTAACTGCGTTCCATCAGAAATTCTGTTACCAGAATCTCCGCCTTGTCAAGGGAGTCGTTCCTTGCTCGATCAAGGCGTGACGCTGGTTATTTGTGAGGTGCTGAATTCGTACGTCTGACATTGTCGCCAAGCCGAGCGAGCACGCTAAAGCCCGCTCGTGCAATTGAGCGAATAGGCTGTAAGAGGATGAACAGGCTCCGACGCGTCAAACGCTCAGCACTGTTGCTTCATACAAAAGGCAATGAGGCCAACGACAGGTTCTAACGTCGTAGTACGCCGTCTTGCCCGTTTGCCAACCTACAAGCTATCTCGCGAGAGATGACCGTCGACGAGCCTCGAAATGTTCAACGGATTCGCGTTCTTGAGAGCATCGGGAAGCAATGCATCGGGGTAGTTTTGGAAGCAGACGGGTCTCAGGAAGCGGTCGATGGCCAAAGTGCCGACCGAGGTGCCCCGACTATCGGAAGTCGCAGGATAAGGGCCGCCGTGGACCATTGAATCGCAGACCTCGACACCGGTTGGGTAGCCATTGATGAGGATGCGACCAACCTTCATCTCCAACAAAGCAGTCAACTCTACGAATTGCGTAAGGTCTTCTGGCTCACCAATCAAGGTAGCGGTCAATTGTCCGTGAAGGGCATTGATGGCAGCGTTGAGTTGCGCCTGGTCAGTGACCTCGATGAAGATCGACGTGGGGCCAAAGATTTCTTCTTGAAGGACCTTGTCGCCTTTCAGCAGCAACTCTACGTCGGCTTTGAACAATTGTGGCTGCGCCTGGTGACCCTGTTGGTTACTGCCAGCCAGGTGCACGATGCCGGGGTGCGCGTGCAGGTTCTGCAATCCAGCCGCATAGCTGCGCAGGGTGCCTGCGTTGAGCATTGTTTGTGCCGGTTGGTCGTTTATTAACGCCGCCACTCTATTCTGAAAGGCACTGAATGCATCCGAGCGAATGCCAACCACCAGTCCGGGATTGGTGCAAAACTGCCCGCAACCTTGAACCACCGAGGCGGCAAGATCGTGAGCGATACTGTCGGCCCGACGCGAGAGGGCATGGGGCAGGATCACGACCGGGTTGATGCTCGACATCTCAGCGAAGACTGGAATGGGCTCGGGGCGAGCAGCGGCCATATCGCACAATGCTCGACCGCCTTTGAGCGAGCCGGTAAAACCAACACCCTTGATGAGCGGGTGTTTTACCAAGGCTTCGCCTACGCCACTGCCATAAATCATGTTGAAGACACCGTCAGGCATGCCACTGCGCTCGGCCGCCCGGATAATTGCGTTGGCGACCTGTTCTGCAGTCGCCATGTGGCCGCTGTGGGCTTTGAATATCACCGGACAACCCGCCGCGAGCGCGGAGGCGGTATCGCCGCCGGCCGTGGAGAAGGCCAACGGAAAATTACTGGCACCAAATACAGCAACCGGACCGATGGCGGTGCGGTACTGGCGAAGGTCAGGGCGCGGTAACGGTTTGCGAAGTGGTAACGCTTGGTCGATGCGAGCGCCATAGAAATCACCGCGCCGCAGTACGTTTGCAAACAGGCGCATTTGACCGCTGGTACGTGCGCGTTCGCCCTGGATGCGAGCTACAGGCAATGCTGTTTCACGGCAAACCAGGGCAATAAACTCATCGTCCAAAGCCTCTAGCTCTTCAGCAATAGCATCGAGAAACTCAGCCCGTTTGCTCGCGCTCAGGATGCGGTAGCTGGAAAAAGCGTTGTAGGCTGCATGGGCAGCATCCTCGATTTCTTGCGAGGTCGCCTGGTGGAAGGCATAGGGTAGGGTTTCCCCCGTGCTGGCATCCACACTCTTGACGATGATAGTGCCGGCGGCGCTGCGCTGACCGCCGATAAAATTCTGGCCGGTGATGAGGGACATCGTTGTCTCCAGGTTGAATGTGCAAGAGATAGCTGGGCAAGGCATTCCCAGGACTGAAAATCAGGTGACGGCGCCGATCTGCCAAGGCACGAACTCATTTTGTCCGTATCCGTGTTGTTCGCTCATGCTGCGCTCGCCCGAGGCAATGCGCAGCATGGTTTCAAAGATTGCTGCACCGCACGCCTCGATGGTCAAAGTGTCTTCGGCAATTTCGCCGCAGTTGATGTCCATGTCTTCTCGCTGACGAGCCCACAAGGCGCTATTAGTCGCCAGCTTGATTGATGGGGCAGGGGCACAGCCATAGGCCGATCCGCGCCCGGTGGTAAACGCAATCAGGTTGGCACCACCGGCGACTTGGCCGGTTGCGGAGACGGGGTCATAGCCAGGGGTGTCCATGAAAACCAGCCCGTTGGCAGTGACGGCCTGGGCATATTCGTAGACATCCATCAGGTTGCTCGAGCCAGCCTTTGCCACAGCGCCCAGCGACTTTTCCAGAATGGTGGTCAAGCCACCTGCCTTATTGCCGGCAGAGGGGTTATTGTTTAATTCGGCCCCCATACGCTCGCAGTAGCGTTCCCACCAATGAATTCGAGCGATCAGTTTTTCGCCGACCTCACGGCTGACAGCCCGTCGTGTCAGCAAGTGTTCGGCACCGTATATTTCAGGGGTTTCAGAAAGAATCGCGGTACCGCCGCAGGCGACCAGGCGATCCACCGCATTGCCCAGTGCAGGGTTGGCGGTAATGCCGGAATAGCCATCCGAGCCACCGCACTGCAGCCCAACCGTCAGGTGGCGAGCGCTAACCGGTTCGCGCCGAATCTGATTGGCCTCGCCAAGTAATTGCTTCACGTGATCAATGCCACTGGCGATGGCCTTGGACGTACCGCCACTGTCCTGGATGTTGAACGTGCGCAGGGTATTACTACGGGTCAGTCCTTGCGTCGTGAGTAATGAGTCGATTTGGTTCGTCTCGCAGCCCAACCCGATCACCAGCACGGCGGCAAAGTTGGCGTGGGTTGCATATCCGGCCAATGTCCGGCGCAACATGCTCAAACCGTCGCCCGCAGGGTCAACGGCGCAGCCGGCGGAATGCGTCAGAGCAACAACACCGTCGACGTTTGGATACGCTTGCAGTGCGGCGGGATTGATGTCCCGACGAAAATGGTCTGCGATGGCCCGGGCGACTGTGGCAGAGCAATTCACTGATGTAAGAATGCCGATGTAGTTGCGCGTCGCGACGCGTCCATCCGGGCGCACGATACCCATGAACGACGGGGCTTCACTTGGCTTGACGTTGGGTTTCGCATCGACGCTGAAAGCATAATCTCGTGTGAATTCCCCCATGGCCAGGTTATGCACATGGACATGCTCGCCTGCTTCTATGTCGACAACCGCAAAACCAATGATTTGCCCATAGCGCCTTACCGGTTGACCGGCTTCGATACGCCGGGAGGCCACTTTATGGCCCGCCACAATCGCTTGCCGGACAGTCACGCCTTCCTGCTCTAGGATTTCGCCAGCGAGTAGCGGTCGGCGTGCGATGAGCACATCGTCCAGCGGGTTCAAACGCAGCACAGCTGCTGCGCCGGTTTTCATGATCAGTTCCATCGCATCCTCACGGGCTGCTGGGTGGTGCGCGGTCGCTAATAGCGCCGCACTTTTGTGCTGGCACTATAGGATTCATAGAGATGGCTGCCTAATGAGAGCTTTCGATTGCTCGATAACTTTGCCTCATCGACTTTTTCTGAGTTGGCTGCTTTGCTTCTCCTCTGTAGCCGTTTGCCGCTGTCTGGCGAACGATAATAAGGTCGCAATAAACCTCCGCGTCGGCTCTGAGAGGGGTTCATCCTTGCGAGTGATAACCCCGTAATCCTGAGATTCAACTTTGAAGGGCGTGTTGAGGATTTGAAGCTGCCCATTTTGCAATTGCGACTGGACCATGGACTCGGGGAGCATCGCGAGCATTGGCCCAGACTGCAGCAACTGCAGGAAGGTTTGCATCGAAATGGTCTCAACGGTGTTGGTTGGCGGGGCGATCTTGAACAGTGTGAACGCGCGCTCCATGCGTTGTCGGATCGGCGTATTAAAGGGATACATGACCCATGGCCATTCGCTGAGTGCTTCGGTGGGGACTTCCTTCAGTCGGCACAGAGGGTGTGTGCTGTTCACGACAAGACAAAAGGGTTCAGGTCCCAGCGACGTAAATTCGAAAGGCTGACAATTCTCGTCCGTGAAGCGCGCGATGATTAAATCGAGTTTTTTCTGTTCGAGCATTTCCAGCAAGTGGTTGCTGGTTTGTTCGATTACCTCAATAGAAAGGAGGGGGCGCTCACGCTTTATGCTGGCGATCGCTTCCGGCAGCACCACTGATGTTGCGGCGAAAATGGTGCCGATTTTTAAATGGCCATGCCCGCCTTTACGCAGCTTGTTGACTTGGTCGACGAACGACTCCGTGTCTTCCAAGGTAATACGCGCATAACGGGCTACGAACTCTCCTAGTTCAGTAAGCACCAGGCTGCGGGTTTGACGTTCAAACAGTGGGAAACCCAGGAGTACTTCCAGATCGCGAAGCAATTTACTGATGGCCGGTTGGGTAACATTCATCTGTTCTGCGGTCGTGTGCATATTGCGGGTCTTGGCCAGGCTATTGACCAGTACCAAATGTTTGATCTTCAGCCATCGGGTAACACTGCCAAAAGTAATTTGATCGTTTTCCATCGGATAAGGCCTTGTCTGTCGATAACAAAACAGCATTGATCGGTGAGATTCTTTCATTGGGATTTACGGGGGAGGTCCATTACTTTTACGGCTCTGATGGCTGACTGATCTGGAAGCTCTATGTCGAATCTGAAACTGACGCGCGAAAACACCCTGCCAGTGGATGGCTTGGCCGGAACACTGATCGGCCGTGCCTGGATCCCGGGTGCGGTTGCAGGCCCCTCGCCAGTGGTGCTGCGCGATGACGGTGTGTTTGATCTTTCTGAAGTCTTTTCGACAATGAGCGAACTGTTGGAACACACCTCGCCGTTGTTGGCGGTTCGTCAGGCGTCTGGCAGGTACGTCGGGACTGTCGAGGAATTGCTTGGAAACACTGGCAGCCATGCCGATCCCGGCAAGGCATCGCTGTTGCCCCCAGCAGATTTGCAAGTCATCAAGGCAGCCGGGGTGACGTTCGCTTCCAGCATGATTGAGCGGGTAATCGAGGAGCAGGCCCGAGGCGATGCTGCAAAAGCGGAAAGTGTTCGCCGCTTGGTGCAAGAAGCCATCGGCGATAACTTGCGGGCAATCAAGCCGGGCTCGCCAGCAGCGATGCGCCTTAAGGCTGTGCTGATCAAGCAAGGCATGTGGTCGCAATACCTGGAGGTCGGTATCGGCCCGGACGCGGAGATTTTCACGAAGGCACCGGTTCTGGCCGCCGTGGGCAGTGGCAGCGAAATCGGCATCCATCACAAGTCTGAATGGAACAACCCAGAGCCGGAAATTGTGCTGGCGGTGAACAGCCGAGGCCAAGTGCATGGCGTCACCTTGGGCAATGACGTCAATTTGCGTGATTTCGAAGGCCGCAGCGCACTGCTGCTGAGCAAGGCCAAGGACAACAATGCGTCCTGTGCGATCGGCCCATTTATTCGTCTGTTCGATGAAACGTTTACCCTCGACGACGTGCGCAACTGCGTCGTGGATTTGCAGGTTCAGGGCGACGACGGCTTCATCCTTGAAGGCAGCAGTTCCATGGCGTTGATCAGCCGTGATCCGTTGGATCTCGTGGCCCAGACGGTCGGCGGTGATCACCAATACCCTGATGGCTTCATGCTTTTTCTCGGAACCTTGTTTGCGCCTACCCAGGATCGTGAGGCACCGGGAAGCGGCTTTACGCATAAGCAGGGTGATGAGGTCAGCATTGGGAGCCCGTTGCTGGGCACGTTGCGCAACACAGTCACCTACAGCCATGAGGCTGCACCCTGGACTTTCGGCTTGCGAGCGATGATGCACAATCTTGCTGCCCGCGGGCTGCTGTAGGTAAGGCAGGTGGGTGAGCTGCATTGGGTGTTCTCCCGCAACGATTGAACAAACACGGGTGCACGTCTATTGATAAAGAGCCGAATCCGAAGGGTCCGGTTTTTTATATCCGCCAGGCGTCTCCCACCTTCTGGAGACCCGGTTGCATGGCTAGCCCTGTCTCGATAAGGCGAACCAGGTACAAGCAGGTTTGACTTATCGGGTGACGCCTGCATACTATTGGAACGTCGTTCCAGTACGAACAATGTTGCTCACATTCACCTCATTGTCAAAGATAAGTCGAGAAAAATATGAGAGTCGTCAAAGGTGCTGTTGACCGTTGCCTGGAGGCTATTGAGCTGCTGGCACGTGAAGCTCGCTGGATGCGGATGTCCGATATCGCAGCCGAGCTGAGCTTGGAAAAGGGGCCTGCTCATCGAGTGCTTGCTCAGTTAGTCGAGCAAGGGTGGGCAGAACAGGATGAAGCCACCTCGCAATACCGCTTGACGCTGAAGCTGGCGCTGTTGGGGCAGCGCTATTTGCATGGAATTGGTTTGCCTGAGTTGGTCCAGCCGATCCTTGAGCAAGTGGCTGTTCAGTGCCAAGAGTTGGTGCGCCTGACGGTGGTCAACGAGGGCACCTTGTCTTGGCTGTCTTCGGCCCAAGGCGCCGCGCCAGGGCTTATGTATTCGCCAGCCATGGATAAGCCGATCAATCTCTACGCCACCGCCAATGGCAAAGCCTGGCTGGCCTCAATGCCGGATGAACTGGCCATTGAGCATGCGCTGCGTAGCGGCCTGGGGAAAACTGATGCCGGGATGGGGCAGGGGCCGAAAGCGATCAGCAGCATCGAAGGCTTGTTGGCCGAGCTGGCGCTGACCCGCAAGCGCGGGTATGGCTTGGTCATTGAAGAAGCCGAGGCGGGTGTCTGGGCGATCGCCGTACCGGTCAAGCTGGTTCCATCTGGCACTGTGGTTGGCACGATGAGTATCGCCGGCCCGGTCTTGCGCATGCAGCCTGAACGTTATGACCAATTGCATGCTCTGCTCGAAGATGCAGCCAACAAGCTGGGTACGGTTTGGCCGCGCCAGAACAGTGTGCATACGGAGAACGTATGAGCCAGCTCGCACCTGCATGGACCGAGGCGGGGTCAGGGTTGGAAGTCGCCGCTGCCGCTCTGGTCCGTGCACGGCTAGAGGGTGTTCGGCTGGCATCCTTGCCAGGCCCGAACCTGCCAGGCAGCCTCGCACAAGGTTTTGCCATTCAGCAGCATGTGGGGCCATTGGCTGGAAAAACCGTGGGGGGGTGGAAGTGTGCGTTACCCCCGGCTGGCAAGTGGATCGTTGCCCCGATCTACAGCGACAGCATCATAAAAGGCGAACGTTACCGACTGGCCGCCGACGCCGATAAGGCGCGCATCGAGCCTGAACTGGCGTCCGTCCTGGCCCATGATTTGCCGGCTCGTGTTGAGCCTTATACAACTGAAGAGATCGTTGCTGCGATCAGCGACGTGCACTTGGCATTGGAAGTGATCGATTGCCGTTACACCGATCCACACACACTGCCGTTCGAGCAATTACTCGCGGACGGTTTATTCAATCACGGCCTGGTATTCGGGGCGCCAATCACGCTGTCGAACCCTGCCAGCATTCCCTCTGAACTGGATATCACCCTGAGCGATGCAACGGCAGAGCTTGTGAATATCAAGGGCCGCCATCCGGACGGGAATCCGTTGTTGCCGATCGTATGGCTGGCCAATTTTCTGTCTACACAAGGGATAGGGCTGCAAGCAGGGCAGGTGATTATCACCGGGTCCTATGCAGGTGTTCTCGATGTGCCCGTCAACCAGCCACTGCATGTTCAGTTCGGCGAAGCCGGCTCATTGTCTGTCCATTTCTCAACGCTGGAGGAGTAACAAATGCGCTTAGTTCGTTTTGGTTTGCCGGGGCAGGAACAGCCGGGAGTTTTGGATTCGCAAGGAATCGTTCGAGACCTCTCGGGCATTGTCGATGACATCGATGCGTCGGCTCTGAGCCCTGCAGTGCTTGAAAAACTGCGTGCTGTTGACGTTGAAAAGCTGCCAGTGGTGGCGCCTGGCACACGTCTTGGTCCATGCGTAGGCAACGTACCGAACCTGATTTGCATCGGTCTGAACTACTCCGATCACGCGGCTGAAACGGATACACCTATCCCGAGCCAGCCGGTGGTCTTCAACAAACACACCGCGTCCATCAGCGGCCCCAATGACCCGGTCATTTTACCAACGGGGGCTCAGAAGCTTGATTGGGAAGTCGAACTGGCCATCGTCATCGGTACGCCCGCCTGGCAGATTGATGAGTCGCAGGCTTTGGATCACATCGCCGGTTATTGCCTGGCCAATGATGTTTCCGAGCGGGCTTATCAGCTGGAGTACGAAGGTCAGTGGACCAAGGGGAAAAGCGGTTTTTCTTTCGCACCACTGGGACCTTGGCTGGTCACCCGTGACGAAATTGCCGACCCGCAGGCCATTGACCTCTGGCTCGACGTGAACGGCAAACGTCTCCAGACCGGCAATACCCGTACGATGATTTTCAGCGTTGCACATATTGTCGCGTACCTCAGTCGCTTCATGCCGCTAATGCCGGGTGACGTCATCATTACCGGTACTCCACCAGGTGTAGGGCTCGGGCAGAAACCACCGGTTTTTCTCAAGGCGGGTGACACCATGCGTGTCGGTGGCCAAGGGCTGGGTGAGCAATTTCAGACCGTGGTTCCTTACGTTGCTGAAATGGGCGCTGCATGGGGCGCCGGTCGCCATCCCAATGTTGACTGACTATCGCTAGAGGAAAACGCTATGAGCTTTGCAGGAACAGGTGTAGTCGCGATTTGGCATGATCTTTTGCCCGAAGCGCGGGACGAGTTCTATGAGTGGCATAACCGAGAACATATGCCTGAGCGGGCCGGAATTCCGGGCTTTTTACGGGGGCGCCGATACATCGCTCTGGATGCAGGTCCGACCTATTTCAACCTCTATGAGGCTGACACTGTGCAGGTGTTGGGCGGGCAGGATTATTTATCGCGTCTCAACAGTCCGACGGCTTGGACAAAGCAGTCGGTGCAGTCATATCGCAACGTCGCGCGATCCATCTGCGAGGTTACTTACACCAGCGGTGTAGGGCAGGGCGCGTATTTGTTAACGGTCCGTTTCGATGTTGTCGAAGGCCAGCATAAATCGGTGTCAGACGCATTGCGCCAACGCGTGCTTCCTCCTCTTGCTGATAAACAAGGTATTACGGGCGTGCATTTGTGTGTAGCTGATGAGGCCGTGAGCAGAGTTGAAACCGCAGAGAAAAAGGCCCGCGCCGAAGGGACCCAAATACCGGCCTGGATCGTCATGATCGAAGGTTGTGCACCTGACTACGTTCGTGTCGCCGGCGAGTCTTTTGTGGCCGAGCTAAAACGGCTGTTGGAGGGGCAATTGACGGGACCAGAAACCACGCTTTATCAATTGGAATACACACGTTGCAAAACGCCGGGGAGTGCGGGTTGATCGCCGAGCGTTCGAGTACGTTTTAACTTTCAGTCGTTGTTCTTACGCAATTCCCCACGAGCGTGCCATTACCGGCATTGAGTCAGGCTCGCGTCTGCGCACGCTCGGGTTTTGCTCAAGGTGATATTAAACAATTATCAAGTTGCTCAATAACGGACTATTACAAGACAGATAAGGGATTCCCGCAGTTGCTCGGTAATTAGCTCTTCGAGCTGCCTGTGACTAAGTTGACTCGCGAGCTGAAAATCGCAACAAAAACAATAATAACTCATTGTGAGAAAACATCATGCGCTACCCTATTATTTCCCGCAGCGTGCCCGCACATCACTCTCTGATCAGTCTGACTCTTGCGGTTTGCGCGGGTTCGTCAGCGGCTGTTCAAGCCGATCAAAATAGCGGTTTTGTCGATGGCGCTACCGCAACTCTCAATTTGCGCAACGCTTATATCAATCGCAACTTCATCAATCCTGCCTATCCCAACAGCGCCGCACCACAGAACAAAGCCGAGGAGTGGACACAGAGCTTCATCCTTGACGCTCGCTCTGGTTATACCGCTGGGCCGATAGGATTCGGTGTTGATGTATTGGGTCTTTATTCTCAAAAGCTTGATGGTGGCAAAGGCACCGGCGGTACCCAACTGTTGCCGATCCACGATGACGGCCGCCCCGCCGAAAACTTTGGGCGTCTGGGCGTGGCGCTGAAAGCCAAGCTGTCGAAGACTGAATTGAAGGTGGGTGAATGGATGCCCGTGTTGCCGATCCTGCGCTCTGACGATGGTCGTTCTCTGCCACAGACGTTTCGTGGCGGTCAGGTGACCTCCAACGAGATCGCCGGCCTGACACTCTATGGCGGCCAATTTCGCAGCAACAGCCCACGCAACGACGCGAGCATGGAAGACATGTTCATGAACGGCAAAGCCGCGTTCACCTCCGACCGCTTCAACTTCGGCGGCGGCGAATACACCTTCAACGACAAGCGCACCCAGGTCGGTCTGTGGTACGCCGAATTGACCGATATCTACCAGCAACAATACATCAACCTCACCCATAGCCAGCCCGTGGGCGACTGGATCCTGGGGGCTAATCTCGGTTTCTTCAACGGCAAGGAAGATGGCAGAGCCCTGGCTGGCGACCTCGACAACAAAACCACCTTCGCCCTGCTCTCGGCCAAATACGGCGGCAACACCTTTTACGTGGGCTTGCAAAAACTCACCGGAGACAGCGCGTGGATGCGGGTCAACGGCACCAGTGGCGGAACTTTGGCCAACGATAGCTATAACTCCAGTTTTGATAACGCTCAGGAGCGCTCATGGCAGGTACGACATGACTTTAACTTTGCTGTGCTCGGAGTCCCGGGACTGACATTAATGAACCGATATATCAGTGGTGATAATGTCCATACAGGTTCGATAACAGATGGTAAGGAATGGGGCCGAGAATCGGAATTGGCCTACGTTGTGCAGTCCGGCGCGCTGAAAAATCTCAGCGTTAGATGGCGCAATTCGAGTGTTCGCAGGGATTTCAGCACCAATGAGTTTGATGAAAACCGGATTTTTATTAATTATCCCATATCGTTATTGTGACGAGTATTTCGCTCGCCCAATACCTGGCAGCGTGACTTCTGCGATCGCTTGAACAGTAATAACTTCATCAGGCGGTTGCAGATAAACCCAGCGTCAATTAGGCACTTAATGTGGCGTTGGTAGGTTTGCCTCCGCGGCCTCGTCAAACTTCGACCGGGCCGCTTCAACTTCAGGCAATTTGTCGAGCGTCCATTTATGCAATTCGCGAAATGGCTGCTGCAGTGTTCGACCAAGTGGGGTGATCTCATACTGCACTGCCACAGGCGAGAACGAAATGATTTGGCGCGAGACGAGACCATTTCGTTCCAACCGTCGCAGGCACTGTGTCAGTGCCTTCTGAGTGACGCCCTCCAGGCGGCGCCTGATGGCATTAAAGCGATGCGGCCCGTCATCAAGTACCGCCAGAACCATCATCGACCACTTGTCTGCGATTTGGTCGAACAGCGCCCGGCTTGGGCACTCCGACGAAAAACATTGCGGCTTTAATTCCAGCATCGAAGTTTCCTCATGTATACCTAGGCGACTCTAAGTGCCTAATTGACATTTGGTTTACAAAATATACTTATATGGCTTCCAAAAGCAAACGGAGTCCATCCAATGTCAAACCTAGATACCAGCATTTTATTTCGTCCCTTTTCCATCCGGTCGCTTGAACTGAAAAACCGGATTGTCATGGCGCCGATGACGAGGCAATTTTCGCCGCAGGGCATCCCCGGCGAAGGGAGCACTGCTTACTACCGGCGGCGGGCAGAGGGTCAGGTCGGGTTGATCTTGTCGGAAGGCACCGTCGTTGATCGTCCCGCTTCACGTAATGGTTCCAACATTCCTTTTTTCCACGGTGAGGCAGCGTTAGCCGGATGGAAGAACGTGATCGATTCTGTTCACAATGCGGGTGGCCGGATGGGGCCGCAACTCTGGCACACCGGTGCAGTGCGTGACGTCAGCGGCTGGGAGCCTGATGCGCCAGTTGAAAGCCCATCTGGCCTCGACTCGCCAAACGACCCGCGCGGTGTGGCGATGAGCGAAGAGGATATTGCAGACACAGTTGCTGCATTCGCCAAGGCAGCGGCGGATGCGAAACGATTGGGTTTCGACACCGTTGAGATCCATGGGGCTCATGGTTATTTGATCGATCAGTTCTTCTGGGCCGGCACCAATCAGCGCACCGATCGTTATGGCGGACCGACTATCAAAGAGCGCTCCCGTTTTGCCGCTGAGATCGTGTCTGCCGTTCGTCATGCGGTCGGGTCCGAATTCCCTATCATCATGCGCGTTAGCCAATGGAAGCAGCAGGACTTTGGCGTGCGCCTCGCCGACACCCCTGCATTAATGGAAGACTGGCTGCTGCCGTTGGTTGAGGCTGGTGTTGATGTTCTGCATTGCTCGCAGCGACGCTTCTGGGAACCTGAGTTTCCCGAAATTGACGGGGAGACCGGACTGAACTGCGCGGGCTGGGCAAAGAAAGTCACTGGAGCCACAACCATCAGCGTTGGTTCGGTTGGGCTGGATAATGATGTTACTCACGCCTTCGCCGGAAAGGGATCAATCCCTGCGAGCCTGGATCGGCTCATCGAACGCATGGAGCGCGAAGAGTTTGATCTGATCGCTGTAGGGCGTGTTCTGCTGAGTGACAAGGATTGGGTCGCCAAAGTGGAAAATGGAGATTACGCAGATCTGAAGGGATTCAATCCGGCATCTTTAGCCGAATTGGCTTGAGCCTTACTGCGGAGTGGAGAGTGTGATGCCACAAAGGTTTTAGTCTGAAGGAATCAGAGGTCTAGCCTCGGATGCTGCGAGGTGGAGATCGTAATCTGCTGTTGAGTGCGCAATGACTGTTTCAATTGAGCGAACATGTCAAGGCCACTCAACATCCGCGCAAACAGGATTGCGTTGCAGTGTGGCCCGGGCATTTACGCGCAGGCTACACAGTGTTGCTAGGTAATGTAGTTAGATTTTTCATGGCGCGGGAATCCACCGATTGAGCAGCAAGGCTGCGGCGAAGTATCCATCTGCGATTTACCTATAACGCTCTGTTATTAAATGGTGATGAAGGCGGAGAGGGTGACGGGTTTGAGCGCTGCTTTTCAGGGTACACCTGAGATCGAAAACATTTGGGCAGGGCTCTAGGAAAGTGGTTCGCGCGATAAAAAAACTGATGAT
>Ga0207655_1001586_pt1 | contig 20403 bp, 16 predicted proteins | sample KBSM44metaG_FD_184398 | JGI IMG/M metagenome (GOLD analysis project Ga0207655, IMG submission 184398) | Miscanthus rhizosphere microbial communities from Kellogg Biological Station, Michigan, USA - KBS M4-4 metaG (SPAdes) (version 2) | ecosystem: Host-associated > Plants > Roots > Rhizosphere >... | reverse complement strand
ACAGGCCGCCGTCGCCATCCATCCCAAACACGCCGCCGCCCACAACAATCTGGCGGCCGAATTCTCGGCGCTGGGGCGGCACGACGACGCGCTGCGCCACATCCGCCTGGCGATCGACTGCGACCCCGATCCGCAGTATCGCGAGAACGAGGCGGCCATCGCGGCAAGCTGGCTTACTTCGGCAACTTCGCCACCACCTTGATCTCGAACTGGAAGCCATACAGCCAGGTCACGCCCACCGCCGTCACCGTCGGATGCGGCGCCTCGCCCCAATACTCCGGCACCACCTCCCACACTTGTTCGAAGATCGCCTCCGGGTTCACCATGAAGACGGTGACATCGACCACGTCGTCGAAGCTGCAGCCGGCGGCGGCCAGGATCGCGTTCAGGTTGTCGAACGCGCGGCGCACCTGGGCTTTCAATTCCGGCTCCGGCGAGCCGTCCTCGCGGCTGCCGACCTGTCCTGACACGAACAGCAGGCCGTCGGCGCGCACCGCCGGTGAATAGCGGTTCTTTTCATACAGCGCCTGGCGGCCGGGCGGAAAAACCACGTCACGTGTTGCCATGTTCAACTCCTCAATGTTTTCTGAAGAATCCAGTCTAATAGCAATCAAACCGAAGATAAACGCCGAAAACAATCCATCACTGTTTGTATAATCCAAACAATTACTTGATCGGGAGGCGACATGGACAGGTTCGATGCGATGACGGCGTTCGTCCGGGTGGTGGAGACCGGCAGTTTCACCAGGGCGGCCGCGACGCTCGACATCAGCCGCACCAGCGCCACGCAACTGGTGCAGCAGCTCGAGGCGCGCCTGCGCGTCAAGCTGCTCAACCGCACCACCCGCAAGGTCAACGTGACGGCCGACGGCGCCGCGTATTACGAGCGCGTGGTCCGACTGCTTGCCGACCTCGACGATACCGAATCGGGCTTGTCCCAGGCGTCGGCCCAGCCCAAGGGCAAGCTCAAGGTCGACGTGCCCAGTCCGCTTGCGCGCATGATCCTGATGCCGGCGCTGCCGGCCTTTCACGCCCGCTATCCCGACCTGCAAATCGACATGGGCGTCAGCGACCGCACGATCGACCTGATCGGCGAGAGCGTCGATTGCGTGATACGCGGCGGCGAACTGCGCGACCTGTCGTTGAAGGCGCGCCACGTGGGCGACCTGCAACTGGGCCTGTACGCGGCGCCCGCCTACCTTGCGCGCAACGCCGCGCCCGCCCATCCGCGCGAGCTGGAACACGGCGCGCACCGTGTCGTCGGTTTTTTGTGGGGACGCACCGGCAAGACCTATCCGGTGCTGTTGCACCGCGACGGCGAGACGCTCGCCATCGACGGCCAGTACGTGGTCGCCGTCGACGACGGCAACGCCTATCTGGCGGCCGGCCTGGCCGGCATGGGCGTGCTGTGGTTGCCGCGCTATATGGCCAAACCCCATGTGGCCAGCGGCGAACTGCTGCCGCTGCTGGAGGACTGGCGCCTGGCCCCCATGCCGCTGCACGTGGCGTATCCGCAGAACCGCTACGTCAGCACCAGGCTGCGCGTGTTCATCGACTGGGTGGCCGATCTGATGACCGAGCACGCGCCCATCGGGGGCCGATGAAAAGCCGATGAGCGCGTCCCGGATTGTGATAACGTTGTCGAACAAATTACAAGTAAAGGAGACAGTATGCGCAACAGCATCACCCTGAAAAGTTGTATCGCCCTTTGCCTGGTCCTGGCCGGACCGTTCGCGCTGGCCGAGGCGCACCTGCCCGCGCCGCTGCCGACGCCCGCCGTCGGCGACTCCTGGACCTACCAATACTCCGATGTCCGCAAGGGCCTCAAAGGCAACCTCAACCGTATCGAAGTGACGTCGATCGACACCGCCGGCGTGCATGTCGACGTGCGCCGCGCGGATGGCGGCACGCCGCCGACGCGGCAGCTGTTCAGCACCGAAATGAACCCGGTCGACCGTGGCGCGATGCACTTCACGCCATCGTTCGCGCGCTTCGCGTTTCCGCTCGCGCCCGGTAAGGAATGGCTGAGCGATGTCGTCGGCGACAATCAAAAGCTCGGCAAGCAGCTGCGCTACACCATCAAGGGCAAGGTGCTGGACTGGGAAAAAATCAAGGTGCCGGCCGGCGAGTTCGACGCGCTCAAAGTGGTGGTCGACGCGCGCTATCGCGGCGAAGGCGCCGGCGCCGACAACGACGGCCAACTCACGGAAACGATCTGGTTCGTCCCCGAGCTCAACAACTTTGTCAAACTCGATTATCTCGAGACCGACAAACAGGGCCGCATCGCCAACCGCGACAGCTGGGAGCTGACCTCCTACGTCCGCGCCAAGTAGCGGCATGGGGACGCGCCGTGGCCACGCAGTCCCCGCCCCCGGCGCCGGCCGATCCGCCTAGCGACGGCCGCCTGCGCGCCCGTCCGGCGTTGCGGCCGCTGGCGCTGCTGGAGCGCGCGCCGCCGCCACCACTGCCGCCCGGCCGCCACACGCTGGCCTTCGCCAACGGCCGCCACGCCGTCCTGCACGTGCCGGCGCCGGCCGACGGCGCGTCCGCGCGCCCGCTGCAATTGATCGTGCTGCTGCACGGCGTGCGCCAGTTGCTCGGCGGCGCCGACGACAGCGCCGTCGCGCACGCGCAGCGGCATGGCGCGCTGCTGCTGATACCGCGCTCGTTGACCGACAGCTGGGACGTGATACGCGGCGGCTACGGTCCCGACCTAGCCTTCCTCGACCGCGTGCTGGCGTGGACCATGCGGCGCTACAGCGTCGATCCGGACGCGCTGGTGATCGGCGGCTTTTCCGACGGCGCGTCCTACGCGCTGTCGGTGGGCTTGATGAACGGGGATTTGTTCAGCGATATCGTGGCGTTTTCGCCCGGCTTCATGAAACCGATGCGGCGCGTCGGGCGGCCGCGCGTGTTCGTCGCCCACGGCGCCGGCGACGAGGTGCTACCGGTCGAGCGGGGACGCGCCATCGCCACGCAACTGGCGCGCGAGCACTACGAGGTCCGGTACGAGGAATTCGACGGCGCCCACGTGGTGCCGGCGCCGATCGCGCGCGAGGCGCTGCGCAGGATCGCCGGGCGCTGAACGCTTGGAGAAACAGTCACCCCGCACCCCGGACGCCGGGTCGCCCCCCTATTTGCCGCCGTGCGGGTCGAGGGTGGCCGCGGCTTCCCCCAACATCGGCCGCAAGCTCGCCCACACCAGCTCCGGCGCCATTTGCACCATGCAGTTCTGGTGCCCGAGGGGGCACTCGCGCTGCTTGCACGGTGAACAATCGAGCCGCAGCGAGATCGACGCCGCCATGTCCGAAAACGGCGGTGCGTGACCGGGATCGGTCGGGCCATACAGCGCCACCACCGGCCGGTTCAGCGCCGAGGCGATATGCAGCAGGCCCGAATCGTTGGCCACCACCGCCGACGCGCGCGCGATCAGCGCGATCGCCTCGGCCAGGCTGGTGGCGCCGGCCAGGTTGAACACGGCCGCGCCGGCGGGCATGGCGGCGGCCACCTCGGCGCACGCCTCCTTGTCCTTCGGCGAACCGAGCAAGGCGATCTGCGTGGTCGGGTCGTTGGCCAGGATGGCCTGCCCCAGCCCGGCGAAATGGCGCGCCGGCCAGCGCTTGGCGCCGCCGAATTCGGCGCCCGGCGCGAACGCCACCAGCGGCCGCGCCGGATCGATGCCGGTGCGCGCGCAGACGGCGGCGATTTGCGCGGCGCTCGCCACCAACCGCGGACGCGGCAGCGCGGCGCGGAACGCTGCGCCCTGGACCGCACCCTGCGCCAGCGGCGCGCCGGCCAGCGCCGCGTAAAACGCCACCATCGGGCGCGGCGGCGTCTCGTCGCGGTGCATGACGTTGATCAGGCCGTGCCGGCTCTCGCCCTTGTAGCCGACCCGCCGCTTGATGCCGGCCAGCCACGGGATCAGCGCATATTTAATGGTGTTGGGCAGCACGTAGGCCTGGTCGTAGCCGCGCCGGCGCAGCAGCCGCGCGTACTTCCAGCGCTCGCGCAGCTGCAGCGCGCCGTGGCGGAACGGCGTCTCCAGCACCTCGTCGACCTCCACCATCTGCCGCCACACCGGCGACACCGCCGGCGGCGCCAGCACATCGATCGGCATGTCCGGATGGGCCGCGCGCAGCAATTGCAGCAAGGGCTGCGCCATCACCGCGTCGCCGATCCAGTTGGGGGAGATGACGAGGATGCGCGGCGTGTCGCCGGCGGGGACTTTCATTTCTTGCAACACGGGCTCTTTCCATCGTCGGGACGGCGCCCGGGCGGGTCGATTATCGCCCATCGCCGCGTTCGCGACAAGCCGCCAAAGCCCGCTCCTGGGCCGGATAATGCCGCAATGAACTGCTATAATCGGCCTTTTCCGCTGCGGCCGTCCCGGCCCGTCCCGTGCGCCAATGAATACTGCCAGTAACCCGCCGCCGCTGCCCGAAAAAGGCAGCCCGCTCGCCTCCACGCTCCTGTTCGCCCTCCCCGCGTTGGCGCTGGGCAGCAAGTCCGGGCTGGGCGCCGTGCAACTGGTGATCCTGCTGATCTTCCTGATCCGTTTCCGCCCCGTGTGGAGCGCCTATCAGCAATACTGGTTCGAGCTCTCGGGCGTGATCCTGGCCTTCTCCGCCTACTTCGTGGTCTCGCTGCTGCGGCTGCTGTTCGACCACCAGGAACTGCGCACGCTCGACGGCCCGTCGCGCCTGCTGCTGGGCCTCAGTTGCATCGGCGTCATGTACCACCTGCGCCCGCGCACCCGCTATTTCTGGATGGGGCTGTGCGCCACCACGGTGGTGGCGGCGTTGCTGGCGATTTACCAGACCCTCAACGGCGTCGAGTACGGCCGCGCGGTCGGCTTCACCCACCACGCCATCACCTTCGGCAACCTGGCGCTGGCCTCCGGCCTGATGGGCTTGTGCGGTATGGCCGCCTTCCGCGGCACGCGGCTGGCGTGGCTGCCGGTGGTGGCGCTGCTGTGCGGCATGGTTGCCTCCATCCTGTCCGGCTCGCGCGGCGGCTGGCTGGCCCTGCCGCTGGCGATGATCCCGCTGGTCTACTACGGACGCCGCCTGTTCGGCCGCCGCCTGCTGGTGGTCTGCGGCCTGATGCTCGCGCTGCTGGCGGTGGCCTGCCTGGTGCCGGCCATCGGCATGGCGGGGCGCATCGGCGTGGCCGTCGACGAGGTGCAACGCTACCTGTCCCACGGCGACGCCACCACCTCGGTCGGCATCCGCCTGGAGTTGTGGAAGGCGTCGATCATCATGTTCACCGAACATCCGTGGCTGGGCGTGGGCCGCGACGAGTTCCACACGGTGCTCAACGCGCTGGCCGACGCCGGCCGCCTGCAGCGCGGGCCGGCGCTGGAGTTCAGCAGCAGCCACAACGACCTGCTGCACTGCCTGGCCACCGGCGGCGTGCTCGACGCCAGCCTGTTGCTGTTGCTGTATATCATGCCGCTGCGCTACTTCGTCGTCCAGTTGCGCCGTCCGGACCAGGGGCAGCATCCGCTGGCGTTGGCGGGCCTGGTGGTGGTGGTGGCGTTCATGGCCTTCGGCCTGACCGACGTGATGTTCTGGCTAATGATGACCAAGGTGTTCTACGTGATGATGGTCAGCAGTCTGATCGGCATGTGCCTGGCCACGCAGTACACGCCGCCGCCGCGCCGCATCATGATCACCCGCACCGACAATATCGGCGATGTTGTATTGACGTTGCCGCTGGCGGGCTACCTGAAACAGCTCTATCCGCAGGCCGAGATCGTCTTCCTGTGCCGCCGCTACGCCGCCGCCGTGGTGGCCCAGTGCCGCCATGTGGACCGCGTGCTCACGCTCGAGGAGTTGGGCGACGACCTGGCCGCCGGCATGGCGCGCAGCGGCTGCGACACCGTGCTGTTCGCCTACCCGCGGCGCCAGCTGGCGTTCGCCGCGCGCCGCGCCGGCATCGCCCGCCGCATCGGCAGCAGCCGCCGCTTCTATCATTGGTTCAGCTGCAACCGCCTGGCCAACGTCAGCAGCAAGAAAACGCCGCTGCACGAGGCCCAGCTCAGCTTCAAGCTGCTGCTGCCGCTCGGCGTCGACCACGTGCCCTCGCTCGAGGAGGTGTCGAAGTTGTACGGCCTGACGATCCCGCGCCACCCGGCCGCCGACGCCGTGCTGGCCGGGCCGGGCTTCAAGCTGATCCTGCATACGAAATCCAACGGCAACGGCCGCGAATGGCCGCTGGAGCACTACACCACGCTGGCGCGCATGCTCGGCGCCGACGGCGAAGGTATGCGGGTGCTGGTCACCGGCAGCGCGGCCGAGGGCGAACTGCTGGCCCAACAGGCGCCGGCGCTGCTGGCGCTGCCCAACGTCGAGAACCTGTGCGGACGGCTCGACCTGGAGGCGTTCACGGCGCTCGTCGGCGGCTGCGACGGCCTGATCGCCAGCGGCACCGGGCCGCTGCACTTGGCCGCCGCGCTGGGACGCCCGGTGGTGGGCCTGTTCCCGCCACTCAAGCCGATCGATCCGACGCGCTGGGCCGCCGTCGGCCCGCGCGCGCACAACCTGGTCACGGCGCAGCCCTGCGGCCATTGCGCCGACCCGGCGCGCTGCACCTGCATGCTGGCGATCGATCCTCGGCAAGTGTTCAATATAGTGCGGGAATGGCGCGCCGAGGCGCCCCCCGCCGCCGCCTAGACGCCGCCGTGCCGCCCTCAACCGGTGCAGGTCACCAAGCGAAGCCTATCTGAGTGGCGATCTCCGCAGCGCGGGCGTTCGCCGCGTTCATCTGTTCGTAGGACATGGATGAAAACGACCGGTTCGATCCTGAATTTCGCCCCTTGTTGGCGCCGTTAAATCGCTGGGCCACCATGTCCCAGGCCGCTGCGGTGGTGACATCAGCACCTGATTCGTACAACCGTTTCGCAACGGTCTCCGGGATGGTACCGGCGCCGCCCTGCGTGGCCAATGTGAAATAGCGCAAAGCAATGGCACGCGGCGATTCGCTGAAGTCCACACCCGCTTCGGATTGCATGGCATCGCCTTCGCTCCAATAGCGGTCAGCAAGTTGTATCGCCGCCAGTGCATCACCGCCCTTGCCAAGGTTGGTTAACTCCACGAGATTCATCGTGAGGTATTTTTCTGGCAGCGCGTATCCGTCCCGTGCCAATCTTTCTTTACGTTCCTTGAGCAATTCCGCCGGGTCCGGCGGGGTATAAGAGGCAGTGCCGAACGGCGAGGTCAGGGACGGTTTTGCGGGGTTGCCAGACGATGCTGTCGCCAGCGCGGTGCGCGCGGTGGCGACCGGCGGGATTCCTGCTGATTTTTCATTTGAAGGCGCGTCACCATTCCAGTAATAAACCATCGAGACAAGCACGCTTACAGATATTAAAACCACAATCTTCCGTGACATATTAACCTTGGATGCATTGCACAATTCATTTCGAATTGTGCAATTTTAAATTACGGATTAATAAGGCGAACCGCAATAGCCGATAGTGCCTCCAGCGGCGCTTGCCCACGCGGCGGCATCCGCTCCGTTTTGCATCAACGGAGTTACTCCATCAACGCAGCCGCCACCTGGAAATGCCGCGGTTTTACGGAACGGGTAATAATTAACGGCGCCGCCTTCGCGAGTACCCGTGTCAATCCGGACCAGCTCCTTCACCACGGAGTTATTCGCATCCAAAATAGCGAGTCGGCCGGTTTCATACAACACCAGTTTATACCCCATGTTGTACGGCTTGCCGCCCGTGCCGGCGTTCCATGCCCAAGTGCCGTTGCTCTTGTACAAGGCAAGGTTGCCGTCCATCTGCATGCGCAGGTGATCGCCATTATCAGTCCCGGTTGAGAAGCCGGCTGGCCTGGTCATGTTCACGCCATTAAAGTAGGTCACCACATTGCCGTCACCTTGCATGACCAGGGAGTAATGGCCAGAACGTGTGGCAATGTATGCGTTTTTCTCAATATTGGTTTCAGCCGCCAGGACTACTTGCGCGTGCGCCGAGAGCATCGCAGTCATGCTCAAAGCCACCGCAATAACAGTATTTTTAAACATCATAGAGTTTATATCCAATAGAAATTAGAGTATCCACACCCTTGCCGAAGTGTGGTGCATATAAATTAACCTTGCCATAAATAAAAGTCAACGGAAATTTTACATTAAAATAATATTTTCTTTTTTTTAATGTTATTTTGATATTGCCGATGCCGCCCGGACGGCGGGTCTGGCTTTGGCCGGACTGAGCGCCGCCGTGCGCGCCCGCAAATCAAAATCCGGTACTATGGCCTTTTCGTCCAAGGAGGAAATGCCATGCGTGTGGATATTTATTGCCGAGATGAAGCACAAGGGAAGCACAGCTATCTAGCCGTGCCGGAAGGAAAGCCGATTCCCGAGGAAGCGACCAACACCGACTGGCAGCCCGAGGCGCAGAAGGTCGAGGTCGACGACGACAGCGACGATTTGCCGCGCTATCACATCGTCCACCCGCTGGAGCAGATCGGCGCCAAGGGCTACGCGATCACCAGCTTGAACGAACAGCTGTAGCGGGGCTGCGGGGCTAAGGCACCGCGCCGCCGCCCTCCTCCAGCATGCTGAGGCGCACCAGGTCGGCGACGTTGTCGACCCCGAGCTTGCTCATCAGGCGCGCCTTGTGCACCTCGACCGTGCGCACGCTGATGCCCAGCGCCGGCCCGATGTCGCGGTTGTGGCAACCGCTCACGACCAGTTGCATCACCTGCCGCTCGCGCGGCGTCAGGCCGGCCAGCAGGCTGGCGCCGACGTCGCGCCGGCGCCGCTCCCCTCCCGCCTGGCGCGCGCGCGCCAGGCCCTCGTCGATGGCGGCGATCAGCTTGTCGTCGTCGAACGGCTTTTCCAGGAAATCGACGGCGTCGGCGCGGAACGCCGCCCGCGCCGTGCCGACATCGCCGTGCCCGCTCATGATGACGACCGGGATGCGGCAACCGCGGGCGGCCAGTTCGCCCTGCAGCGCCAGCCCGTCCATGCCGGACATGCGGATGTCGATCAGCAGGCAGCCGTTCCAGTCCGCCCGCCAAGCCCGCAGGAAATCCTCGCCGCTGGCGAACATCGCCGTCCGGTAGCCGCGCACGCCCAGCAGCAGCCCCAGCGCGTCGCGCACGGCCGCGTCGTCGTCGACGATCATCACCGCCAGATCCAGTCCCACCGCCTCATCGCCCGCCATCGCCACCCCGCTCCTGTTCCAGTTTGTCGCCCGGCGCCAACGGCAGCGCCAGCCGGAAGACGCCATGCCCGCCCGCCTCGGCCCACAGCGCGCCGCCGTGCGCCTCCATGATAGCGCGGCTGAGCACCAAACCGAGCCCCAGTCCGCTGGCCTTGGTCGACACGAACGGCTCGAACAGGCCGGCGGCCAGCGCCTCCGGCACGCCGTGGCCGCTGTCCTCGACCGTCAGCCGCAGGCTGCCGTCGACGGCGCGCGCCGACACGCTGACCCGGCGCGCGCCGCGCGGGCGCGCCTGCGCCGCCTCGATGCCGTTGGCCACCAGGTTGCGCAGCACCAGCGCCAGCTGGACGCGGTCGGCCAGCACCGCCAGCGCCGGCAGCTCGCCGATCGCCAGCTCGACGCCGTGCTCGCGCAGCGCCCCGGTGAACTGGCGCGCCACCTCGCGCACCAGCGGCGCCGGCAAGACCGGCTCGAGCCGCAGCGCGCCGCTGCGGAAGAAGTCGCGCAGGCGCCGCACCACCTCGGCCGCCCGCCCCGATTCGACCACCATGTGGCGCACCGCGTCCTTGAGCAGCGCGCCGCTGTCGCCACGCTCGAGCAGCAGCTCGCACGCCTTGCCGTAGGCGCCGAGCGCCGTCAGCGGCTGGTTCAGCTCGTGCGCCAGCGCGGCGGCCATCTCGCCGGCCGCCGCCAACCGCAGCGAGCGCTTCAACTCGGTCGACACCTGGCGCAGCTCGTCGACCACGATGCCGATCGAAAAACCCACCAGCGCCAGCGCGGCGTCGAGCATCTGCAACTCGGGCACGGCGATGTCGACCGCGTGGTTCCACTTGACCAGCGCGCCGATGCCCGCCTGCAGCACGAACACCATCAGCGCCGCGCCGCGCAAGCCCTGGCGCGAGGCAGCCCAGATCACCGGCAGGAACAGGAAATAAAACTCCTTGAACTCGGAGGTGGCGATGCTGCCGAACACCAGGTACAGCACGGCGGCGGCCAGCGCCAGGTAGCCCAGCGTCTCGAGGCGCCAGACCGCCTCGCGCAGGCGGCGGCGCCGTTCGGCGCCCGCCAGCATCCAGATCAGCGGCATCGACACCAGCGCGCCGACCATGTCGCCGATGCCGAAGCGCAGCACGGCCGCGCCCCACTGGCCCGCCGGGATCAGGCCGCCCACCGACAGCAGCGCGATATAGGCCACGTCGTTGAGCGCGGTGCCGGCGGCGAGGATGGCGACCCAGGCGAACAGGCCGCGGCGGCATTCGAAGATGGCGCCGTCGGCGAAGCGGCGCCGCAGCGCCTGGCCGATCATGCCGTAGCCGAACGTCAGCCACAGCGACATGAGCACGGTGAGCGCCGGGCCGGCCGGCATGCCGCGCACCAGCACCTCGCCGGCGGCGAGCGCGACGAACCAGGCCGGCGCCAGGCGCCAGCCGTAGCGCAGCCACAGCACCAGGCCGAGGGCCGGATCGGGATTCCACGGCGTGATGTTGAGGCCGTAGAGCGGATCGAGGTAGGTGCTCCAGTCGAGCAGCAGGTAGAGCGCCACGAAGGCGGGAAAGCGCCAAAAGCGCGTGGTGGTCGGGGCAAAAGCCATCGGTGGGGGTCCGTGCTGGCGGCGGGCCGCGGGCGCGGCGCTAAGGGAAACCCGTAGCGCCGCGCCCGCGGGCCAGCGCCGGCCGTATTTTCTGGTGCGCAATTATTAGGGGAAACGCGTAGGACTTTACACGAATTTACACGCCGTTACACGGCCGCTACCATCGACTTACCACGACGGCAATTTACTTGCCTCGATACAACATCCAGCCACCGCCAGGCCGCCCCTCCGCCCCCGCGACGGCCCGCGTCCGGATGCCCGGTCCGCCGTTGCCCCTTCTAGAGAGACGTCCGCATGTCGCAATTAATCACCCTCCATTCCGGCACCGCCGCGCGCACCGGCCTCAAACGGCTCGGCGCCAGCGCCAAGCTGGCGGTCCGCGCGCTGTTCGAACGCCCGGCCAGCAGCCGCTGGCTGCAACTGCTCAACTCGCACCCGATGTTCAAGGACCTGGTCAAGGCCAAGCCGCAGCTCGTCTACAAGATCTACCGCCCCTATCTGAGCAGGAAATTCGGCTGCGACCAGCGCGTCGACCTGCTGGGCGCGCACTACCGCTTCATCCTCGGCCACGGGCTGGCGGCGCTGACGGTGCGGGCCGCGCGCGCCAGCGTGGCGCTGGGCGCGGTCGAAGGCAAGTCCGGCCTGCCCTACGAGATCCGCCTGAGCGCGGTCGACCACATGGAGCGCGAGGGCGACTTGGCGCTGCAGCTGCTGCGCGGCGGCGAGGCGGTGTACACCTGCGCGTTCGCGTTCTTTCCGCTGTCGGCCGACACGCCCGGACGGGCGGGCCACGGGGTGTTCGTCGGCTGCATGCAGGGACCGCGCGACGCGCGCGGGCTGGAACTGATCCGCGAGGCCACGCGCGAGCTGCACGGGCTGCGGCCGAAAAATCTGATGGTAAGGCTGCTGGCGCGCATCGGCCACGATTTGGGCTGCGTCGAACTGCGCCTGGTCGGCAACGACAACCGCGCCGCGTGGCGCGCGGCGCGCCATGGCAAGGTGCACGCCGATTACGACGCGCTGTGGGCCGAGCTGGGAGCCGAGCGGCGCGCCGACGGCGACCACACGCTGCCCTGCGGCGCGCCGGCCGAGCCGGATCTGGCGCTGGTGCCGTCGAAGAAGCGCTCGGAGGTGCGCAAGCGCCATGAGACGCTGGCGCGGCTGGCCGACGCGGTGTGCGACGGGTTGCGGGCGCGCCCGTAGCGGCAGGCGGCGCAACCCGCGCGCTCCCTCCCGGGCATACCGGGGTCGGGTTTGCGGGTTAATACTCGATTTCGACCTCGCTGGCGCCCAGGCCCTGTTTGAGCGCCAGCTGCAAATCGTCCGACGGCGCCACGCGCCAGCCCTCCCCCAGTTGCAGCACGCACTTGACGCCCTGCGGCGCCACGCGCATCGCCACCGGCAAGCCGTCGGCCATGCGGTGCGGCGCCAGCAGCTCGGCCATCTTCTTGGCGTCGACATTGGTCGGCAGCGACAACGCCAGCTGCTTGCCGTAGTTGACGCGCGCGGTGACGATGTCGAACACCCGCTCGGCCGAGATCCGCAGCCCGCCCGAGAAGCGGTCCTCCGACACCTTGCCGACGACGGCGAGGAACTCGTCGTCCTTGAACATGCGCTTGTTCTCCTCGAACACCTCGGAATACACGGTCACCTCGACCACCGCCGTCTTGTCGTCCAGCGTGACGATGAGGATCTTGCCGCGCTGCGTCATCTGCGGCCGGATGCCGGTGATCACGCCGCACAGCATGCGCGGCTCGCGCGACGGCTCCAGCTCGGACAACTTGGTGCGGGCGAAACGGCGCGCCTCGGGCGCGAACGAATCGAACATGTGGCCCGACAGATAGAAGCCGAGCGCGATCTTTTCCTCGGCCAGCTTCTGGCGGTCGGTGAACGGCGCGCATTTGACGTACTCCGGCGGCGCCACCAGATCGCTGTCGTCGCCGCCGAACAGGCTGACCTGGTTGGCCGCCTTGGCTTCCTGGTCGGCGCACTCCATCGCGAAGCCGACCGACGCCAGCAAAATCGCGCGGTCGACATTCAGGCAATCGAAGGCGCCCGAACGGATCAGCGATTCGATGGTGCGGCGGTTGATCTGCTTCTTGTCGACCCGTTTGCAGAAGTCGAACAGGCTGGTGAACGGCCCGCCGGCGGTGCGCGCGGCGATGATCGCCTCGATCGCGCTCTGGCCCGAGCCCTTGACGGCGCCGAGGCCGTAGCGGATCTGCGTGACCTTCTTGCCGGTCACCGACGGCGGCGGGCCGTCCGGCATGAAGCGGTAGTCGGACTTGTTGATGTCCGGCGGCAGGATGGTCAAACCGCAGATGTCGATCGAATCCTCGACCAGGATCTTGACCTTCTCGGTGTCGTCCATCGCCAGCGACATATTGGCCGCCATGAACGCGGCCGGATGGTGCGCCTTCAGGTAGGCGGTGTGGTACGACAGCAGCGCGTAGGCGGCGGCGTGCGACTTGTTGAAGCCGTAGCCCGCGAACTTTTCCATCAAGTCGAAGATCTCGTCGGCCTTCTGCGCGGTCAGGCCGTCCTTGGCGGCGCCGGCGCGGAAGATCTCGCGGTGCTCGGCCATCTCTTCGGCCTTCTTCTTGCCCATCGCGCGGCGCAGCATGTCGGCGCCGCCCAGCGAATAGCCGCCGACGATCTGCGCCATCTGCATCACCTGCTCCTGATACACCATGATGCCGTAGGTCTCGGACAGAATCGACTCGGTGCGCGGATCGGGATAGTCGAACTTCTCGCCGTGCTTACGTTTGCAGAAGTCGGGGATCAGGTCCATCGGGCCCGGACGGTACAGCGCCACCAGCGCGATGATGTCCTCGAAGCGGTCGGGACGCGCGTCCTTCAGCATGCCCTGCATGCCGCGCGACTCCAGCTGGAAGACGGCGACGGTTTTCGCCTTGGTCAGCAGCTCGTACGACGGCCGGTCGTTGAGCGGCAGCTTGGCCAGGTCGAAATCGGCCTCCTTCGGATCGAGCGCCTTGATATAGCGCACCGCGCGGTCCAGGATGGTCAACGTGGTCAGGCCCAGGAAGTCGAACTTGACCAGGCCCACGGCCTCCACATCGTCCTTGTCGTACTGCGACACCACGCCGCCGTCGCCGCCCTGCGTGTACAGCGGGCAGAAGTCGGTCAGCTTGCCCGGCGCGATCAACACGCCGCCGGCGTGCATGCCGATGTTACGGGTGATGCCCTCGACCTGCTGTGCCAGATCGAGCAGTTGCGCCACCTCCTCCTCGTTCTGCTGGCGCTCCTTGAGCATCGGCTCCTCCTCGATCGCCTCGGCGATCGACACCGGCTTGCCCGGCTTGAACGGAATCAGCTTGGAGACGCCGTCGCAGAAGTTGTAGCCGAAGTCCATCACGCGGCCGACGTCGCGGATCGCGCCCTTGGCCGCCATGGTACCGAAGGTGGCGATCTGCGAGACCGCCTCCTTGCCGTACAAATCCTTGACGTGCTGGATGACGCGGTCGCGCCCCTCCTGGCAAAAGTCGATGTCGAAGTCGGGCATCGAAACGCGTTCCGGGTTCAGGAAGCGCTCGAACAGCAGGTTGTATTTCAGCGGGTCCAGATCGGTGATCAGCAGCGAATAGGCGACCAGCGAACCGGCGCCCGAACCGCGGCCCGGTCCGACCGGCACGCCGTTCTCCTTGGCCCACTGGATGAACTCGGCCACGATCAGGAAGTAGCCGGGGAACTTCATGTTGCAGATGGTATCGGTCTCGAACTTCAGGCGCGCCTCGTAGCGTGGACGCTCCTTCTCGCGCCGCTCCGGGTCCGGGTACAGGTGGATCAGCCGCTTCTCCAGGCCGGCCTTCGATTCGGCCACCAGGAACTCGTCGATCGTCATGCCGGGCGGGGTCGGGAAGTTCGGCAACTGCGGCTTGCCCAGCACCAGGGTCAGGTTGCAGCGCTTGGCGATTTCCACCGAGTTTTGCAGCGCCGCCGGCAGGTCGGCGAACAAGTCGCGCATCTCGGCCTGCGACAGGAAGCGCATGTTCTCGTTGAACCGGCGCACGCGCTTGTTATTGGCCAGCATCTCGCCTTCGGCGATACAGGTGCGCGCCTCGTGGGCGATGTACTCGTCGCCGGAGATGAACTGCACCGGATGGGTGGCCACCACCGGCAGGCCCAGTTTGGCCGCCAGCGCCACCGAATGGCGCACCTGCGTCTCCTGGTTGGCCTGCCCGGCGCGCTGGATCTCGATGTAGAAATGGCCAGGGAAGATCGCCGCCCATTTTTGCGCGTTCTTCTCGGCCAGCGCCGGGTTGCCGTTCTCGATGGCGATGCCGACGTCGCCGAAATGGGCGCCGGACAGCGCGATCAGGCCGTTGGCCGGATTATCGTCGGGCAGCAGGTCGTAGGTTTTGGACGCCAGCTCGGCCAGCCACTCGGTGCGGATCTCGGCGCGGCCCTTGTACTGGTTGGTCAGCCAGGCGGTCGACAGCAGTTCGCACAGCTGCAGGTAGCCCATGCGGTTTTTGGCGAACAGCATCAGGCGCGACGGCTTGTCGCGGTTGTCGTCGTTGGTGATCCAGACGTCGACGCCGATGACCGGCTTGATGCCCTTGCCGCGCGCGCTCTTGTAGAACTTGACCATGCCGAACATGTTGGACAGGTCGGTGACGGCCAGCGCCGCCTGCTTGTCCTTGGCGGCGGCGCCGACCAGGTCGTCGATGCGCACCAGGCCGTCGACGATCGAATACTCCGAGTGCACCCGCAGGTGGACGAAGGCCGGGCCGACCGGCGCCACGACGCCTTCATCGGGCGCCACTACTTGTTCGTTTGCTACCATGTTCATATGCTGCCCACCGCTGGTTCAATAACCAGCTATTTTACCGTGCGGGCGGACATCGCATCGATCTGATTGTTGAGAGAGGCCATGCTGCCGGGCCGGCCCTCCCTGGCAAGCTTACTCCTATTTTCCCCTGGCAAAACTCTTCGAATCTCACCATTTCCATAATATTGACAAAAAATAAAAATAAATATTTTTGACAATTTTTTATGCGTATTATTTCTCCGGGTCAAGGAGGAGCGAGCGCTTTTCCGGGCTCGTCTTTCCACTCACCAAGAGGGTATACATGAAAATTAGTCAAATCAAAGCGATCAAGCAGGCGATTCTTCTGATGTGTCCACTTCTCACCGTGAGCGCCGCCATGGCGCAGATCGCTCCGGTGGGTGTCGAGCTAGCCAGGCAAGCGAGCCAGCCTGCCACGGTGCAGGCCCGCGTCGCCGCCGCCAGCGCGCACCTCAACGCCATGCGCGGCGAACTGGGCTTGACCAGCAACGACCAACTGACCGTGGTCAATTCCGTGGTCGATGAATTCGCCCAAACCCACACCCGTTTCCAGCAGCGCTACCAGGGCGTGAAGATCTGGGGCGGCGAAGTGATCACCCACGCCGACGCCGGCGGCCAGCAACTGGCGCTGACCAACGCGCTCAAGACCGAAATCAGCGTGGGCACCAGCCCGCGGCTGTCGACCGACGAAGCGTTGGCGGTGGTGCGCAAAACCCTGCAGCCGAAGGGCAAGTTCGCCGTGGAGCCGCTCCTCGAGCTGGTCATCTATCCGCAAACCGAACAGGTGCTGCCGCGCGGCGTGGCCAACGAGGACCTCGACGCCACCATGGTCGAGGAGCGCGTGCTGGGCCACCTGCTGACCTACCATGTCCACGTCGAACTGAACAACAAGAACGACGGCGTCAGGCATGTCGACTTCCTGATCGACGCCAACACCGGCGCCATCGTCAAGCAGTGGAACAGCCTGCAGACGGCGCACACCGTGGCCAGCGGCGCCCGCGGCTACTACAACGGCACCGTCTCGCTCAACACCAACAGCACCGCCAGCGGCTACGAGCTGCGCGACATGCTGCGCGGCACCGGCGGCAGCTTCGGCAACAACGTCGTGCTCAAATACAATACCGCGACCCCGGTCATCGGCGACATCTTCACCGACCCCACCAACACCTGGGGCGACGGCCAGAACTACACGCCCGGCAGCGGCACCACCAGCGACACCTACCAGACCCCGGCCGTCGACGTCGCCTTCGGAATCGGCGCGACCTGGGACTTCTACAAGAACGTGTTCGGCCGCAACGGCATCGACGGCGCCGGCAAGGCCACCTATGCGGTGGTGCACGATCCGCTGCCGCAATACGACGGCGTCAACGCCTACTGGTCCGACACCTGCTTCTGCATGCACTACGGCGACGGCAACGCCACCTATAAAAACGTCACCTCGCTCGACGTGACCGGGCACGAGCTGACCCACGGCGTCACGTCCAAAACGGCGGGCCTGTACTACGTCGGCGAATCGGGCGGCCTGAACGAGGCCACCTCGGACATCTTCGGCGCCATGGTCGAGTTCTACAAGCGCGGCGGCGGCACCAGCTCGATCCCCGCCACCGGCGGCAATTGGACGGTCGGCGAAGGCATCGGCCCCTCGCCCTTCCGCTACATGTACAAGCCGAGCCTGGACGGCGCGAGCTTCGACGCCTGGAACCTGTCCATCGCCGAGGCCAACGTGCACTACAGCAGCGGCCCGATGAACCGCGCCTTCTACTTCCTCAGCCAGGGCGCCACCACCACCGGCAATACCTCGTCGACCTATCTGCCGGCGGGCATGACCGGCATCGGCAACGACCGCGCCGGCCGCATCTGGTACCGCGCGCTGACCGTCTACATGACCAACACCACCAACTACGTGTCGGCGCGCTCGGCCACGATCACCGCCGCGCGCGACCTGTACGGCAACGGCTCGGCCGAAGAAAAGGCGGTCTGGAACGCTTTCCGCGCCATCAACGTCGGCGCCGCGTGGAGCGCCGCCGCCTGCGGCGCGCTCGACGCCGGACGGGTCATGTCCAAGGACGAGAGCATTCCTTCCTGTAACGGGCAATATAAACTGGTGATGCAGGCCGACGGCAACCTGGTGCTGTACAAGGTCTCGCCGCTGACGCCGGTGTGGAACGCCAACACCTACAACAACCCGAACGCCACCGCGCTGCTGCAGGCCGACGGCAACCTGGTGGTCTACCAAAACAGCAGCAAAACGGCGCTGTGGAACGCCGGCACCTACACCTCGCCCGGCGCCACCGCCGCGATCCGCGACGACGGCAACATGATCATCACCAGCCCCAACGGCCTGCCGGTGTGGTACGCGACGCCACCGGCCAGCACGCCGCTGCAGGCGACCGGCGCCGGCAACACCTCGATCGCGACATCCGAGGTGCTCGCCGCCGGCAAGTCCGGCTTTATCGGCAACGCCGACCCGGCCACCAACCGTTACTACCAAGTGACACTGGCCCCGGGACAGACCGTGACAGGCGACTTCGTCGGCTCCTGGTTGTCGAACCAGTATGCGTACTGGGGTCTGTTCGTGGTCAACAACGCCGGCGCGGATGTCGTTCCTGTGAAGTACAGCGCCTACTCCAACACCCGGGTCGTGCAGTCGTACAAGAACACGGGCACGACGCCGACGACGGTGTATTTCCGCACCTACCGGGGCGGCGCCGCGTATGAACTGGCGCCGTTCACGATCGCGTTCCGGTTCAATTAATCGGGTATAACTGAAGCTTGCGGCCCGGGACGCGCTGTCGCCCCGGGCCGCCATCGTTATTGACAAGGAGGACATCATGCACCGACATCGCTATGCCGGCATCGGCGGCGCGGCGTGGGGCGCGGCGTTGCTGGCACTGCTGGGCTGCGCCAGCGCGCAATCCGGACCGCCCGCGCCTGCGCCTGGGCAGCCCCCGTCGCCAGCGGCGCTCTTGGCCGCGTTCAGCCAGCCGCAACAAGCCGGCGACTGCCGGTTCAGCACCACCCTGCTGCTGGTCGACCAGCGCCTGGTGTACAGCCGGCGCAGCGCCCGCGCCTGCTCCGACAGCGCCGGCGGCGCGCTCTACGACGGCGCGCCGGAGCGCCTGCTGTGTTCGAGTGGCGGAATCATGCCGGCGCCGCGCTGCGACGACGAGCGCTGGCGCGCGCTGTTCCTGCGGCTCGAAGCCCAGCGCGACCTGTCCAAGGCGGCGCTGGCGGGTCACGAGATCAGCGTGTTGCAACAACCGGAGCCCGCACCGGGGCGCTAGCGGCCGCCGTTTTTTTGGGCAGAAAAACGCGTATAATGTCGCCTTTCCCGTTTTTTCGATCCCATCCATCATGCCCGCTAATACCGCTTTACAAGCTGAAGCGCATGCCGCCGCCGTCGCCGCAGCTGCCGCCCACGTCAACATCGCCGCCTACAAGTTCGTCACCTTCGACAACACCGAAGAGATGCGTCCGCAGTACCAGGACATCTGCAAGCGGCTCGGCCTCAAGGGCACCATCCTGCTCACGCCGGAAGGCATCAATATGTTCCTGTCCGGCCCGCGCTCGCACATCGACGAGTACCTGGCCTGGGTGCGCGGCGACGCCCGCTTCGCGGATCTTGAGGTGAAGGAAAGCTACTCGGTCGAACAGTCGCACAAGCGCATGCTGGTCAAGATCAAAAAAGAAATCATCACCATGCGCATGCCGCTGATCAAGCCCGAGGAAGGCCGCGCGCCGTTCGTCGACGCCCACACGCTCAAGCGCTGGCTCGACACCGGCGTCGACGACCACGGCAAGCCGGTGGTCATGGTCGACACCCGCAACGACTTCGAGGTCGATGTCGGCACGTTCGACAACACGGTCGACTACCGCATCACCAAGTTCACCGAATTCCCGGAAGTGATCGCCGCCCACAAGCCCGACTTCGACGGCAAGACCGTGGTGACCTTTTGCACCGGCGGCATCCGCTGCGAAAAAGCGGCGATCCACATGCAAAACATCGGCTACGACAGCGTCTACCAGCTCGAGGGCGGCATCCTGAAGTACTTCGAGGAGGTCGGCGGCGCGCACTACACCGGCGACTGCTTCGTGTTCGACTACCGCACCGCGCTCAATCCCAAGCTGGAACCGACCGAAACAGTGCAGTGCTTCGTCTGCCGCGCCGTGGTCACGCCGCGCCAGCAGTTGTCGCCGGAATACGTGTACGAGAAATCGTGCCCGCATTGCTACGGCAAGAAGCAAGCCTGAACGCCGGCGTTGCATCATGACCTGCTGACGGAACGATACCTGTGGCCGGATAGAAATTACCTATTGGCAACTTTTCAGAAAATTATTCAATAAAGGCGCTTTTTTCCTAAACCGCATCAAAAACCTGTGGATACCTTGTTCATTGAGGGCCCGATTCTGGCCTCGGCGAACAAATCTAACCGGCGTCGTTCCGGTCCACAGGAGAATGTAGATGGTTGCAATTGTCAGCGGTAACGGCTTCGGACTGAACAACACCTCGGCCGGCGTGCTCGGCCAGTCGGGAATGTTCGGCAACGCGGCCCTCGGCAACAGCAAGGAGGCCGCCTACGTCAACGTCGCCAACGGCACCTTGCTGCTGCAGGACAGGGACGATTTCCTCGCCGCACAGGGCCTGGACATCGCCCTCACCCGCACCTACAACTCCCAGGCCAACTTCAACGACGGCAATGGCGCCGGCTGGAAAGTCGGCCCGTCGACCCAGGTGACCAACCTCACCGGCACCCTCAACACCGTCGGCAGCACCATCACCCGCATCGGCGGCGACGGCAGCGCCTCGCTCTACAAATATGACGC